>Ga0126336_10001113_pt1 | contig 13242 bp, 11 predicted proteins | sample SidCmetagenome_FD_92530 | JGI IMG/M metagenome (GOLD analysis project Ga0126336, IMG submission 92530) | Coral microbial communities from El Islote,Puerto Morelos, Mexico - Siderastrea C C metagenome | ecosystem: Host-associated > Invertebrates > Cnidaria > Coral | place: El Islote,Puerto...
AAATGATAGAACGAAAATGGAAATGTAAAGACCGTTTTTTAAATTCATCGTTGAAAATTATACGACACAAAATTCAAATTAAACACATATCAAGCGCTAACATAGCAGGACAAACATGATAGGACACAACATTTTTTTTTCCCTTGCACAACTTCCAGAATAAGGTTAGTCCTCGATGCAAAATTTTACTGCAGCAACCAATTTTTAAATAATTTTTTGGGAAAATCGCAAAAAATTATTACCGAAACTGCAAAAAAATGCCTTTTTGATGCTTATTGGTAAAAAGTTGTGCGTTTGTTTTCACATTTGTAACGAATATCAAATTAAAAAGTAGTTTCTTTGGGAGCTGTGAGGTATCTCTTTTTTTCTGTTATGCTTTTCTCCGGCCGAGTGGAAAAAATTTAATCGCATTTTTACAAGAAAGGATGGTTTCTGTACTTAACCAAGTTATTTCAAGCCAATTAAAACCGGTCAGTCCATAAGTAAAAATTCTTTATTATCTAAGAAATAAAAGCGCTGTCCTTTTAAATTTTTTTTCCGTTAATCGCTTTAAAGGAACGTTTTTAGGGTCTTTATAAAATATTAGGTCTTACCTCGTCTTGAATTTGATCTCCGTGAATAGCTTGAGCGGTCAACTCAAAATGAGTCAAAGTTGAACAGCAGAAGCCTTTTTGGAAGGTGGACTATTAGTGTGATATCTAGTGTTCTGATTGGCTGAATTTTTGGGGGATTGGCATTCAACACATCGCAATGTGTAAAATGTCAATCAGAGGCAGCTGATTTAATATGCGCAGCTACACACAGCAGTTCTTCATGCAAGTTTTGAGTTGAGGGCAAAGTTAAAAAAAAATGATAATTTCCTATAAGGACCATTGAGTGCTAAGCAAAACAAAACAATGGGAACTAGGAAAAACTTGCGAGGAATGTTTGGACTTTATGATATTAGTAAAGAATACAGTAGAAACCAACTTTGCAACTTGTGAACGCAATAAAATATTCAAAAGGCAGTCGACTTTGCTCCGCCTGAAGAAGCTTGAATTTGGTGATAGTCTAAAAGTGTTAATAGCTAAGGAGCTATTGAAATTTTTCCGAAAATATTTCCATTGGCCACTTTAAAACCTACTTACTCAAGAAGTGTGGCTTAGAGTAAATAAATAAGGTATAACCCGAAAGGTGATTTTATCAGCTGTATCACAGCTGCCGCTATGTAACCGAAAATATTAAAATAATCTTAATTACTTTTTTCGGTTATTAGTTACATTCGTGCCTATTTCGATTACCTTTTTGAATTATTTGATTAAGAGTTTACAATTTTCAAAGCGTTTGTATTGGGTTTCCAGCTTTGTTAGCTCAAACCACACAGTGGATATGATCCTTTTATTACCTACTAGACAGTCTGGATATGAGCATCAAAATGCTGTTATTGGTACGGCTGCTATGGGATGTCAACTCGTGTATTAGGCTCGATTACCAGCCGCTGTTCGGGAAAATGAGCCCGCTCTCATCCCCCCGAAATAGCGGGGTTCCCGGGGAGGAACAAAGACCGGACTCGAGAGAGCGGCGGAAATCGAGCCTGCTCGTGTATTCGTACCAAAGAGGTCGTCCAAATGATATCAAAAAACAAAATAATTTTTGGCACAAGTCTGTTTTTCTCTTGGTCTAGTTTTAATATTAAGTAAATAGCTTTTACAGTATCCCAGGAGTTGTCTATGTAAATAAACAAATTCATTCCTTGGTATCTCGATTTCTTGGAGTAACTTTTAAAAAGTTTTTAGAAGCCGAAAAAAGTGTCCTCACATAGCAACTCGACAAAAAAAATGGCAGTGAAAATTCATTTCACGACAAGACTGAATCGGCAACATCACAAAATACTCCGACGAAAATGAATTAAGAAATCCTGAATGGCATGCATCTGTGAAATGTCTTAAGGAAACTGAAATTGTAATTTAGATTTGAGTTGTTTACATGCTCATAAACAATTTGTTTCTAAAATCGTTTTTCTCTTATTTAATACCGTGGACGCAAGGAAGAAAAATTAAAAAAAAAAAAAAAAGATTGTATTTACCGGCTACATAACGAAGATTTATTTTAGAAAGCGTCAAGAAGGTTTTATAAAACAAATATCTTTTGGAAAACTGTTTCAAAATTTCTTCTACTACTGAGGAGAGCCTTTAGTTACTTATCCCTTACAAAACGCAACCGACACCGAATTCTTTTTTGTGTATTTTTTAACCCACAAGGAAAAAAAATTCGATAGCAGTTATCCTGAGCATGTAGGGCATGGAAATGTCCCCAACTCCAAAACATTTTTACTAGAAAAGGATAATTTTTGAATAGAACAATCAAGGACTGAACGGGTCTCGTATTTGGCTCAGACTTCATCTTGGGCGAGATGATAGGGCCGAGAGAAGGAGAAAACTATGTGTGGAGTGCCATGTTTACAATTTTCAGTGATTGTTTTTATTAAATATCCAGTTTTGTTAGCTCAACACACAAATTATGATCTTTTATCGTAAAGTCTGCAAATGATAAAAAAAGTGTTGTTGTTATTGGTGCGGCTGCTATAAGATATCAGCTCTCAGTATTAGAATCATTCGTAACAAAGAGGTCGTTCAAATCAGATGTTGGACGACCCAAATAATTTTTGGCACAAATCTCTTTCTCTTGATTTAGTCTTAATATTAGGTAAATAGCTTTCACATTATCCTGGATATGACTATGTAAAACGGAAACAAATTCATTCCTTGGTATGTCGATTTCTTGGATAAACTGTCAAAAAGGTTTGAGAAGCAAAGACGTCTTCTCACATATAGCAACTCGACAGAAAAAAAGTGGCATTGAAAACTCATTTCATGACGAGACTGAAGCGGCAACATCACAAGAAACTCCACCTAAAGGAATTAAGAAAGCCCATCAATTTGTTTTATGAAAGTCTGAATGGCATGCAACTGTGAAATGTTTTAATGAAACATTTTGCACCAACAGTTGTAATTTACATTTGAGTTGTTTACATGTTCATTAAGTAATTTGTTTGTCAAAATCGCTTTTCTCTTATTACCGTAGTAGCAAGCAAGCAAAATTTAAAAAAAAATGTCTTTTCTATTGCATTTACTCTACATAACGGAGATTAACTTTATAAAGCGACAGGCACGTTGAATAAGTACAAGCAGATTTTGTAACACTGTTTCAAAATCTCTTTCATCACCATGTTACTTCAGTAATGTCATAAAATGGCGTCAAGGATGAAGACTGAGGCAAACCTTACGTTATTCACCCCTTGGAAACCTCCGGAGTGTGTGGAATATGGAAATGCCACGGACTCCAAAAAAGACTTAAAAGTCCAAGGCCACTAGTTAAGGACAATTTTTAAACAAAACCATCAAGGACTGAACGGGTCTCGTATTGGCTCAATCTATATATCTTGAGCAAGAGACAGGGTCGAGAGAAAAGGAGGAAAATTATGTGTGGAATGCCATGAGTCCTGACTCGCTCAGGCAAGATATATTCGGAGGCTGTGGGTTTATATTTCATCAGTGTCATTTTTCGGTGCTCCACCGGCGTCCCATACAATCCTCTCTTGTAGCTTGTAGTGTAAGCCCTAGGGGAATGCCATACATTTTCTTACTCAGTTTCTAGCACTCTTAGAGACAAAAAATAAATTTTCCTTTCGTACAATTTATTAGTCAGTTTCTTTCACTCTTACGGGAAAAAAAATAAATTTCCCTTTCATACATTTTATAACCCAGTTTCTAGCAGTCTTAAGGACAAAAAAAAATTTTCCTTGTGACTCGCGTAATACGTGGCCTTTACAACTTTAAGGCTGAGCGAGGCAACAGTTTCGGACGGCGTATAGATCACCACAGACCACGTGGTTTGCGTTTCCCTCGGGGGGTACTTGTCATAGCGAAAATTTTGAAGGGTGATAAATTTATTTTGACCACTAATAGGTACTGTTCCAACAAGTAATTGCTTTCCCTGTCAATTTTTTCCAGGCTTTTGCCATGAAAAGGTATAATTTTAACGGTGGTCATTTTGAGATCTTAGCGCTCTAAGTAATACCAAATTTAAATCACGAGTGTTGGCCGTAAAAGATGCGACGAACACCTTCATACTTATCTTCCAAATTTTTGGATTATTCATGGCTCAAAAGATCAACTTTGTAATCGTTGCTGATTTTTTTTTTGTCATGTTATAAACTGCAGTAGTTGTTACTAAATGTTTTAGCCATGTTTTTGACCAAAACTTCCTGGACAAGTCCGCGTTTCACATGAGGCATCAGATTTCGTTATAAGGCAAACCTGATTATGCTTATTCGCAAACCTGATTATGCTTATTCAATTTAGTGCATGAGTGCAGTAATTCCGAACGTAATGTCAAAAGCCACTTCAAGTTTTCGATTCTTAGCTCGAAATTTCTCTCACCGAATTTCTGTTTTATTATTCCACTGTTGTGTCATGTTACCGTTTAAGGGCAAGAGAACGCGCAGAAAATGCCAGCGTATTACACTGTACAATCGTGGTTTCACCGCTTTTTTGCTGAGGAAGGACAAAGCAAAAACAAAATGGAATGGAATAATAAACCTCTTATTCGGTATTTTGATCGACAAAGCGCGCGAAGATTTTACCCATTGTTCGCATTTTTCCGAGCCCCGCACTGTAAAATATCCGCACTTCTTATCTACCAAAACACCGAGCAAGAATTATATGCTGCTTAATTCTATCAAACATACATGTGATGGACGAAAAGTTTCAACAGACCGAAACAGAACAATGTGTAGATTACGACAAAAGTGAAGAATGGAAGCGGATTACATGATCATGACAGGTAGCCCAGAAATCTAAATTGCCATTATATAAGGACTTTGTATTTTGCTCTCATCATTTTGAACGATTTGTTTTCACGGACGTAACTGAATACAATAAAGCAAGCTTGCAGCAAATATCCTGCCCGTATTAAGAAGCTCGATCGTGTCATTTAACACTCTATGACTGAATAAAGTATTTACGCATATTTTAAATTTGACTTAAAAATAAAATAATAGCATAGTCAACATTTTCTACCGTGTAATAAAGGCATGTTCTCTCATTTCATGGAGATTGAAAAGATTTAAGAAGCCGCGCCTACTGTCAGCGATTGTTTCATAGTTACCAACACCAACTAACAAGGTGGATTTATTAATCATAATAATTTATAGTTTAACTCCACATCTAATAGTTGAACAATTTATTTCTTTGGTTACACCTAGAAGCCTTTCTTTAACATATTCTCACAAAGCCTTGACAACATTTGCTGGTAATAAGGGCGTCGTGTGCGCGTTTGAACAGAGACTTTGAAAGGTTTGAGAAACAACGCCCTTATTGTCAGCAAACAAAGTGTCGGCTACTAGTTCCATGCCTTACTAGGTAAGGTGGATTTGTACTGTCGGGCGTAAATTTAACTGGCTTTATGTACGTAAATTAATTGGGCGTGGGTCAATTCCGCCTACGTTCAGGGTTCGGCTGTTCATTGGGAGATAACGCTATCCACCGGATAAATCGCTGTCCAGTTGATAAATGATAACAAAACAAAGTACACTATCCACTGGATAGTGATTTATCCGATGGATAGCGTTATCTGCTCTTTGAACAACCCGGGCCTGACCTTTAACAGTATAAATGAGGTCAAGAAGTAAACTCACACGACATTCTATTGATAGCTTGTTATGTGCTGCTGCTCTTTTGGTGATATTTTATGATGAAATGAACAATTGATCTATATTATAAATCTGAATTTGTTTGAACAAGAAAATAAACCATATCGGCAAGAATCTGTCATTATAAGTAGCACAAAAACAAAAACAAACCCGACAACAAACACGATACAGCGAGTACTAAAAAACAGTGGTAGAACAACACAAAAGCAACAACAACACAAAAGCAACAACAACACAGCAACACATCACAATAAAAACGACATAATGCAACACAACAAAAACAAAAACAAATCGATCAATTTCACGTCAGTGGCCGGCTCCTTGCGAGATACACAGTCCGGAAGTACCTATTCATATGACCATAAATGGATCTTCCTTTGCCTACCAACCAATCAATCAAATCAACCAATTTCTGCTCAGTGGCTGGCCCCTTCCGGGATACACAATGTGAACTGTTTAAATTGTCCGACATTACCTATTCGTATGACCATAAATGGATCTTTCTTTAAGTATTAGAAGAAAACACTAACACCTGTCTTTTGATTATTTCACTGAGTAAAACCTGATTCACGGCTCCAATGAATGTCGTAGCTCAAAAATCTCATTGCTTGATTGCTAGGCTTTGGCCAAATTTTGTATGAAGCACGGTGGTAAAAAAACTTGTTACAGCAGTACCAAGGATGTTATGCATACAATGCGTGCAGAAAGTAATGGCGTTCAGCTCAGACATAGAACTTGTGAAAGGGAAAGTATCTGATCTATTGCAGAGAGAATGAAACATGACTTATTTCAAATAAATTTAATTAGCTAGTAAAAAAAGTTACACGAACTTCCTAGTTTAGTAGATTCAAATAAGCAATACGAAAGATGTCAACTCTGTGTGGTTTTGACCGCGCCCACCAGTGTTACGGACCAAATTCCTTTATAAACACACTAAGGCCCCGTTTACATGAGTGATCTCATCCTAGGATGACCTTTATCTCGGTCTCTGGTCATTTACCTGTAAGTGTTTACATGATTTGGAACTAAAATGTGTTCGCCCCGGGATGATTTCATCCGGTCTTCAGCACTGAGATGAAATCGTCTCGGGGCGAACACATTTTAGCGCCAAATCATGTAAACACTCACAGGTACTCTAAATGACCAGACACCGAGATAAAAGTCATCCCGGGATGAGATGAAAGTCATCCCGGGATGAGATCACTCATGTAAACGTGGCCTAAATTCAGGGTGTCCTACAAACCTTTTATTTTCTGTACTATAACTGATCTCTCTCTGCTTAAAATCCTGTGGCAGGTAGGTTCCAACACAGTCACTCTAACTCAGGTCATACACATCTGTCACGTGACAGTCGTTCACCTTCTGTCCCAGTATTTTTTATTCACAAACCAACATTTGAACAAACTGTATCTATCTCGCCTCAAATAGAGGCGTTAGTTTTAAACTTAACGTTTTACTTAAGTTGCAGGAGAGTTTGGGCAATAAAGTAACAACCGACCAAAATTAGTGGGTAGCGCGCGAGTGGTCTCTTGTTTCTCCTCAGAGGAGCGGTGTGTCGGTAAATTCACTTTGAAAATTTTTGAAAAGCTGGCCACGCCCTTGTTACCAGAGGATTTTGGTGGGCTAATAATAATAATAATAATAATAATAAATACGAAACATAGTACAAGTTATACTTTTTTGGCATTTCTAGGATATCCGTCCTTGAACGAGTTGTCATCAGTGCAATGGCAAAAACAAACAAACAAATAAATAAATAAATAAAAAACAAACAAACAAAAACCACAAATACTGTAATCATACCTGGCAATGTGGTTTTTGATGGTAAAAGATAGAATGAAAATTGAAAACATACTTATATTTTTTTGTTTCTTCTATTTGTCGTTTCTTTGTCTGTTTTTTTTCCAAAGGATTGTACGCTGCTCAATGTGAAACCTTACTATATAATACCTTGCAACGCCCAGTAGCGCCCATATTAATCTTCTCTATAAAAGTGCAATTGAATTCTTAAAATTATAGTAGAGCAGATAATATCGACTAATCGTAGCTTTAGCTGATGTTACTATCAGAAACATCTTGATAAGAGATGGTTAATCACAACCCTGCTAAAGCACACAACGGGGTGTCTAGTCAGGTTTGACCGAAATAAATCAGCGTTAAGCTTGAATCAGAATCATTACCCAATCGTAATTCAAATTCCATATGTTAAAATGTTCGATATAAATCTTACTGGGTTGACGATTGGTGGATTTTTTATTCCGCCCACGCTCTTTTACAGTATAAATAAGAAAAGCACAGTACAATTCAACCACATAGTATTCTAGATATCGCTACATTGGAGCCAAAGGCGTTCGGCCAGACGTTTTCAAATCGTGTTACAGATCAACTCTAAATCACATATACCAGTAAAATGGCATCGGCCTCGGCACGGACAAATGACCAAGACTTGACTGAAAACAACAACGATGATAAATCTCCTTTGATGAGTGCAAGACAGTCCTTGGATTCAAGCCCTGATTCCGCACCCACTAACAAGGAGCAGCCATTATGCTTAGAAGACATCCAGATTTATCTGCTGGATGAAAATGAGAAAGATGAGGGTGCGAACAGTCAAGAAAATCCCCAAGAAACGAAGCAATTCTCCAGCGGTACAGAGGACAATGGCCGTGGTCCAAAAGAAGAAAATGTGTTACGCCATCGTCGCATTGGAGTGGTGGAATCAAATGACTTAGTAGTCGCTGCACGAATGAAAGCGAGAGTCTTAAGGAAGAGGTTCGGCGAAGGCTTGGTTTCAGAAATACCAGAAATTTTCAATAAGAAACTTTAAGAATAAAAATGTCAGTGTTCATCAACAGAGACCTTACTGTTCGAATTAGAAATGTTAAGGCGTGTTTCTTTTTAGTATCATTGGTAACTTTGACCAGTCGTTTTGGTGGTTCATAATGCAATAAAAGTATTAAAGGTGAACGGGTGAATTCTTTTTATACTCAATGCAGTGTATATTACACTATGTTGCAGACGAGATGAAGGTTCGGAACTTACTGGCGAGTTACTTATTCATGAGACTGTTACTCCTATTGTTCCTATACTGTTTCGGTTGTAATTAATATAATTTGTTGATTCAGCATAAGTCAAGTCAAGAGATAAGTCACCTCGTTTGCAAATTTATACACTTTGCAGTAGTGTTTCGAACATTGGTACTTAATGATTTAATAAATAAGTTAATTATTTTAAATGAAATTTCAAATGATTTGAACAAGAAAATAAATAACAGCGGCAATAATTTATCCCTAGCCAGTACACAACACTACACAACAGCAAAAACACATTCATTGGCCCCTCCCCGGAAACACAGTTTGAGCTTTTTCAATTGTCCGCCCTTAGCTACTCATACCACCTTAAATGGTCCAGGATCTTTCCTGGCTTCTAAAGCACATTTCTGAATTTTCTACCATTTCATCAGATTTTTTTTTTTAAGTATTTCAAATAGAAACCGATTGATCGTAGAAATAAATCATGTGACATATTAATTTTTGCTGTTTAGTGACGAGAGAGTGTTTTACTTCATGAAAATCAAGTACGGTAGCAAAAATACCTTGATGAAAACAAAGTCATCCTTGAAGACAAGCAACGAACCTGCACTCACTGACAAGGAGCAGCCTCGGTTCAAAAGAAGTCAGCATGACGTCATCGTCGCATTGGAGTCGTCGAGGCGAGTGACAGTATTTGAAAAACGAATGAACACAAGTCAGTCTTGTGGAATAAATTCGGCGAAGGCTTGGCTCAGCAGAAATGCGAAGAAATTTCAAAATGAAACTGCAAGAACTTCAATTTGACGGGGAGGTATTAGGAAGTATGACGCGCGCGTGTTTGACGGACTATCATAAAGCTTCAGGATTACGCCAGTACGTTCAGTTATCTGAGTTATTCCAATCTTAGAATCAAACGCCACTTCAAGCTTAAATTCTACCTACGGCGCCATTATTTATTTCTCTCATATTTCAATGAATCGCACAGTTTGCTTATTTTTAAACTTGTACTTGTTTCTTGTAGTGTCACATTGTTTAAAGGGACAGTATTTCGATAATCTCAAGATTTCACATATCGAATTTCTATGTCAGGAAATAAGCACCTATAAACTAGAGAAAGAATTTTTACGCAAACCAAACCAAACGGTGGCAAGTTTCACGGGAGGTGGGGGACAGGGGGGGAGAAAATGAAGGATTAAAATGATGGAAGTGGATTCCATATCGTTAAATTTGATTCCAGTTGGAAACCTAAACTATATTTCCATTTAGTAAGAACTTTGAGTTTTGTAGGCGTTGTATTGTCTAAGCTTATACGTGTTGGTTTCATCACTTTGTGCGGCTTTTTCACGGGAATAACTGAATATAATAAAGCAAGCTTCAGTGATATTCTGCCCGTACTTAAGAAGCTCGGTTGTGTCATTTAACATTCTTTGATTAAACAAATTATTAAACGTATTTTTTAGATTCACTTTAAAAATAAATTTATGGGTTTGCCAACATTTTCTGCCGGGTGAAAAGGGCACGTTCTCTCAGTTCTTGCGTTTCGGTACATAAAGTTTGAAAAGATTTAAGAAACAGTGCCCATACTGTCAGCAAATGTTTTTTCGGTTGCTAATACCAAGCCTTTCTAAATAAGATCTGAAGATGGATTTATAATAATTTATAGTTAAACTTACCATCTAATATCAGTTGAAAAAATTATTTCAGTCTTAGGTTACATCCAGAAGCCTTTCTTTAACATATTCTTACAAAGATTTGTCAGCATTTACTGGTTATAAGGGCATGGTATGCGCCTCTGTACATAGACCTTGAAAGATTTAAGAAAACAACGCCCTTATTGTAAGCATTACGTGGATACGGACGTAAATTGAACTGGCTTTAAATAATTACTCACGTAAATCAATTGGGCGTGGCTCAATTTCTCCTACGTTCAAAATGTCAGGATGTTAACTCACACGACATTCTATTGATAGCTTTGTATGTGTTGCTTTTACTGTGTTTTGAAATGCCGGTGATATTTTATGATGACATGAACAATTTGTATATTCTAAATCTGAACAAGAAAACAAACCATATCAGGAGGAATCTGTCATCATTAGAAGCACAAAAACAAAAACAAAGCCGGCAACAAACACGATACAACGAGTACTAAAAACAATGATACAACAACACAACAACAACAACACAGCTACACGACAACACAATAAAAACAACATAAACAAAAACAAATCGATCAGTTTCACGTCAATGGCCGGCTCCTTCCGGGATACACAGTCCGGAAGTGCCTATTCATATGACCATAAATGGATCTTCCTTTGCCTATTACAAGAAATGATTTCAATTCGCTGCTTAACGGAATATCTTTAGTCAAACATCTCACTGTTTGATTGCTAGTTTATATCATATTTTGTGAAGCACGGAAGCAGAGAACATGTCACTAGGAAGTTTGGCTCGCACGGCGTGAAGAAGCGATGTCGTTTTCAGACGTAGAACTTGTGAAAGGGAAAGTATCTGACAACTGTAAAGAGAGACAGTGAAACATTTCAGAGAAATTTCAAATAAATCCAATTAAGTAATTTATTAACTAAACTATCTAAAATCGTTTATCATGACAAATCGTACTCGTTTGAGACTGATTCTGGTTGATTTATCAGGTTTATTAAAAAACAAAACGGTTAACATTAAACGTCCTAATTAGCAGGTTCAAATTAAGCATGAAGTAATGTCAGCTCTGTCTGTTTTTGACCGCTGCCACCGATTTCATATACAAACTCAGTAATTCCCGGGTGTCTGGCAGACCGTTCATTCTCTCGCTACTGAATCCTGTTAGTGCATTATCGTGGCAGTTACGCACTATCACAGACATTCGGACTCTCCTCACCTCATAACAGTTACGTGGTAGACACACCCTCACCCGCAGTATTTTTGATTCACCAATCAACATTTGAACAAATTGTATTTTTCGTCATTCTTGAAAGCCTGCCTTCAACATATTATGAACGAAGTGTCGTCATTTTTGTACTTATTCATATACCTGAATTTGTTGGAGATTTCGTGCAATAAGACAGTAATCGACCAAACTTCACAGGTAATAAGAGAGTGGACTTTCGGTTCTTGTCAAAGAAATGATGTGTCGGTACATTTACTTTGAAAATATATGTGAAGCTACGCCCTAAGAATCAGGGGAGTTTGGTCTGCTACTAATTCAAAACAATATGAAACATAACATGCGTCATAAACCATTGACATTTCTAGAATATCCGCCCTTAAATGAGTTATGTTATCAGTGCCAATGACAATAAACACAAATAATATACCTGAAAATGTGTTTTTAATGGTGATAAGTAAGATCTAAAATTGAAAAGATTTTTTTTGGTTGTTTTCCTGTTTTCTCCAAGGAGCGTTCACTGCTCAAGTGAAACCTTTCTATGTACGTAATACCTTGCTACGCCCAGTAGCGGGCTACTTTAAAGAAAATTTTAATCTTGTCTATGAAAGTATGACGGAGTTTTTAAAATTATCATAGAACAAGTTCTAAAGACAATAGCGACCTCCCGTAACAGCGAAAGTGGTCTATGTAAATCTTACTGGGTTGACGATTGGTGGATTTTTAATGACGCCCACGCTGTTTTACAGTGTAAATACGAAAAGCAGCGTACAGCTACATAGTATTCTAGATATTGCTCGCATTGGAACAAGGCGTTTGGCCAGACCGTTTTCAAATCGTGATACAGATCAACTCTAAATAACATGTGCCAGTAAAATGGCATCGGCGTTGGCACAGACCAAAAACCAAGACGTGACTGACGACAACGACGATAAAACTCCTTTGATGAGTGCAAGAAAGTCCTTGAATTCAAGCCACGATTCTGCACCCACTAACAAGGAGCGGCCATTATGCCTAGAAGACATCCAGATTTATCTGCTTGACGAAAATGAGAAAGATGATGGTGCGAACAGTCAAGGAAATCCCCAAGAAATGAAGCAATGTTCCAGCAGTACAGAGGACAATGGCCTCGGTTCAAAAGAAGAAAATATTGTTCGCCATCGTCGCATTGGAGTTGTGGAATCAAATGACTTAGTAGTCGCTGCACGAATGAATTTAAGCGAGAGTCTTAAGGAAGAGGTTCGGCGAAGGCTTGGTTTCAGAAATACCAGAAATTTTCAATAAGAAACTTTAAGGATAAAAATGTTAGTGTTCATCAACAGAGACCTTACTGTCCGAATTAGTTATGTTAAGGCGTGTTTCTTTTTATTATCATTGGTAACTTTGACCAATCGTTTTGGTGGTTCATGATGCAATAAAAGTATCAAAATTGCTAAGGACCGTATTTTTACTCAACGTAATGTATATTACACTATGTTGTGTAAAGAGAAGAAGGGTCAGAACTTACTGGCGAGTTAAGACGATTTCCGCTCAACGTTCGAGCAGTAAGTGCAAAAATTAAGTTACCAAAAAAATACTTGCAGCACTGTCACATTTTGAGAACAGATAAGAAGAACTTATCGTTACTTTTGCTC
>Ga0126336_10001114_pt1 | contig 13239 bp, 11 predicted proteins | sample SidCmetagenome_FD_92530 | JGI IMG/M metagenome (GOLD analysis project Ga0126336, IMG submission 92530) | Coral microbial communities from El Islote,Puerto Morelos, Mexico - Siderastrea C C metagenome | ecosystem: Host-associated > Invertebrates > Cnidaria > Coral | place: El Islote,Puerto...
AGAAAAAAAAAAGAAATAAATTCTGTCTAAGGATTAGGGGTCCTGGGGGGTTTTTTTGGCCAGAAGGGGTAAGGGTTTTTTTGGGGAGGTTTTTTTGGGGGGGGGGGGAGGTGTGCAGAGGGAGGGGGGTTTATTATTGGGTGTGATTTTACGCTTCAAAAATGGTAGAATAATACGATTGTTTGAGTGCAGACTTATAATTAGAAGATATTATGCCTTAATCGTTCTTGGATGTAAACTTAAAACAAGCCCGTGGGCTTATATTGGGAGAGGGGGAGGGCTTATTATCGGAGGGATTTTGCTAATGAGATTTGGGGGGCTTATATTCAGGAGGGCTTATTTTCTGGGGGCTTATTATCGGAATTAAGGTATCTGCACATATATGAAATTAGGAAACTAAACGAACTTCGTTTTACATCTTACGATCTTAGAAACGAAGGCCAGGCGAGGTGCTATATGCTGACTTGGAAAATTTCAGCAGACAAGAGATGCCTACAGTAACTACCTCTGAGAATCCACTGCCACCAATCAAAAGACCCACTCCATACGTCAAGACTGATTACGCTGAAATCACACATTTCATGAAGGCAGATGTCAGTGGGGTACAGGCTCCAGGTGCAAACGCAAACAGTGGTTGGGATGAAAACAGGGAGACTATCATGTAGATTGATTGGTTGATTAGATGTGTGGTTACCTGCCTGGATGGCGTCTGAACAATGGTAGGGGAAAATGTCGGGTGCTCGCAAGGCTTACCCCAGGAAAAAGTATAGGGACCCCAGCAGATTTTTGTGGCAGGAAAATCAATAGCAACAGCAAAGCCTGATCCCAGGTTATGCATCGCAAGAAGTTGTGTTGTTGCTTACAGGAATTTTGATCGATCTTTGCCTGATAGTCGAAAACAATTTTCTCTTGGTAGCTTTCGAGTGGACTTTGTTTGCTCTACCCGTGTAACGCTTGCGCAATGGTTCTTCGTGTGCTTGGCAGTCGACACAGACTGGACACTACTTTGAAAGCACCTTCGTATCCCGGGCCGTATTTCTCGTTCGTCGAAACACTCTCGGGAATGACTCAACCAAAAAATGGTTATGCCCACATTTCCCAAACACTAATACGGTAGCGTGATTTAACATTTGTTTCTTGCCGCAAAAATGGTTCCAGGATTTTGCAACAAAAATTAGATCTGGTTTCAGTCATTTATCTTTTGATGGTTCATGTCATCCAAACAGAGGTTCTCTCTCCTTTTCCCTCGTAAGAGCCCTGCGCCCTCCCAGACATACGCTCGTAGGACGGTTTTCTATGGGCTGTTTTCATACAGGCTTGCAAGTCGGTTTTCTATCGGCTGTCGCAAGACTAAAACCAAAGTAGTCACGTTTGGGAAATTAACACAAAAAAGTGATCATGAACCAACCATATCTTGAAGCAAAAGCATGCATCCGATTCTAATCCCATTGAAAACTGATGTGGAAGAGACACGACTAAAAACCCATCACAAAATGGGTTATCTTGCAAATTGACCGGAAATTGTCTATCGACGTGTAGAAGATATAACTGGCTAGTTCGGTTAAAGTTTAGAATGTTCTGAGATATCGAAACAAAGTAAAACCTGAAGGCGAGGCCTTGTGTTGATATTTAGATTCAAGTTTTTTTTTTCAATCACCTTAACGCACAGCATTATGAGATAGAAATGTATGTGAACAAAGCAGAATATGTAAATGCCTCTGCAGAATTAGGAAAAGTAAGAGAAAATCCATTTTTTTTCCTGCTCTTATTTAATTCTTTTAGAGTCAGGCAAATGTTTAAATTACAGGGATATTTATTTCTTTATAACCAAACTTAACCCTCCGACGTATAGGGTGTGTATGTGTGTGTCTGTGAGGGGGGGGAGGGGAAGTTGGACTGGATGCCACCCCCACTTTTTCCTTAAATTCTTTCAAGAAGAGCTATCAACTGCACCTGCTGTTTTCAGTAGATGTGCGCCTATCGCATAGAAACATTTTGGCACATTTTTCAATAGAATCGGTTCCTATGGCTACGAGATATGACGTCATAAGTAACAGGTTGTCCAGTCATTTTGACAAAAATGTGGGTTTTACTCTCTTTTTAGGTGAAAAAAATCGTAAAAAAAGTGTTTAATTATGTCTTATTCTACATGTGTGGCATCAAAAAGTTTCATTTCCTACCGCCTTGTGAAAATTTATAATTTTAGGTAAAATCCAAGATGGCAGCCACCTTAGATAACGTCACAAGCCCCCAGCAGCGCCGCAACCAATAACGTATGCCTCATTTTGTAGATCACAGGCTTTCTAGGTAGATAACCTATTTTCGAAATATTGAAAAAAAACCCAAGGGATGGTTCCATCAACCTTCCCCCCCCCCCTTCCCCATCCCCTTGTACCACGGTGGTGGTGTGACTTTGCTAACGTCTGAGGGTTGATTTTTACGTCCCGCAATATAAGCTTTCGTAAGTCAATATTATCTGTAAGTTCAATTTTAATGTACATATCGTGGCCATCACATGATTGCTTGTAATATTTAAGCTGTAATTTATATATTTTGAATAATAACCTGTGTGGTAGGCCCTCAGAAGGGAGAAAAAGGAGATCAGCGGACGTGACTCGCGAGACGCAAACAGGGAACAAGGGACAACCTTTTTTTGTTCCTGGAACTCGGTGTACACAAATTTCCTCTACTGCTCCGGCCCTTTTGTTGCCTTCCAGTGGATGATTTCTAATGGTTTTGCAGGCTTGCCAGGATTGTATTTTTTATTCATCTAATAAAATTTGTGTTTGAAATTGGATATCTGCTATCTGTGTTTTCTTCTTCTTCTTCTTCTTCTTCTTCTTCTTCTTCTTCTTCTTCTTCTTCTTCTACTACTACTACTACTACTACTTCTTTATATCATAATTTTCGCCCAAAATATAGAATTATTTCTCCTCCTAACTGCTCTCATCGCCATCGTGACGACGCGACGATGATAACAAAGAGTTCGCTCTTTGAAGTTCCCCGGCTCTCATAACCAGTCCCCTCTACGAACTATGTTTCTTTTTTAATGAAAGTAACCGATTTTTAATACAATAAGTTGAATGCTGTCTTTATTGCCATGTTTGCGCAATTCAAAAAAGCTTCAGGATTAGTAACGAGTAATGAAACGTAAGGGCAAAGAATATGTCGGAAAAGACGCTTCACCAGTAAATCGATGATTAAAAATGAGACATATTATTCACTTATTTAGGTATTTCTCTAAATAGTATCTCAATGCCTATCGCTAACGCATCTGTAATGTGTTGCGTGTTCTCCGAGTTTCCGGCGGTTTTTGCCGAAAGCGGGATTTGAGCGTTTATATTTACCTACATTCCTTAATACGTTTCCTTTGTTTGTGTATCATCTTTATATTTTACGACTACTATGTTTTTCTTTATTAGGATATTGTGGAAAAAAGGAAGCTAATTTTGTTGCAGTTAAAGGCTCTTTTTGGAAAGACTTGAATACGACACCTTACTTTTGGTAAAAGGAAATGAGGAATTTAATGTTCTCTTTAGTAGCGCCTTTTTTTACAGTCAAGCCTTACGTGTTCCGTTTAAGTTCAAAAAGCTTATGGTGGTGCGTTCGTAAAAGATGTATATATAATATATTCTCTTTTCAAAGCTAACTATTTATTTTTTTGTTTTGGAAATGAAAATCTTGTTAAGTTATTTTCCCTAGTTGGGTTTGCTCAGCCAGAGTCAAATCCTTTTTCCTCTCTCTGAGGTCAGAATAATTCAGTATTGAATTTAAACTATTTTAAATCTTCAAGGATGTTCCGTTGCTGTCCGTTACCCACGACGGAACACTTTAAAGTAGAAATAGGGACCAGATTTTCAAAAATGTTATGTTAATAATTGTAGAACCAACAATTATTTTCATCCCTGGAGTTTAGACACAGGGCCATTAAGATTTATGTTTATTTACACGAAACTGTTTCTTAGCACAATTTTTCCGGCTGTTGATATCACTAGGATAAAATTCAGCACCATTCATAAGATTATTGTAACGACTACAATAATAAGACGACACAAATATGGCACTATTTTTAAACCCACGGAAGCCAGTTTTCAATGCCCTTTCACGGACACAACGACTTCGGTTTACTTCATGTAACGTAAATTTTATTTATGCCATGCACTTTTCGATATATAAGAGCGAACTCTTGGTTTCGTATGAACTTCTTTTCATTAGGAATCATTCTTCGGACAGATTGTTTCAGATTGTACAGATATTTTGTCTCAGTCGTTGTCATTGCAATCACGTCAATGATCGCGTACTTTACGTTGTTACTGCTTGGAATTTTTCATTTCTGTCATAAAGCAGGTGAGGTTTTCATTTTGTTTTTTCTATTTAAATTTACCAGGCCAATCGACAGCTGCAAACTTGGCAAAATTAAACGGCGTATGCATGATGCCTTGCAGAGCTTCATTTCGGTTATTACCTGTTGTTTCTCCTTTTTCACTAAAAAGGTTAAGGACTAAATGGCTTGAAAATGTCTACTAAAACTGCTTTCCATAGACAAAGAGAAAACTACATAGTTTACTGAGCCACAACCAGCTGGGATAACGAATTTATTGCTTACTCCATGCCGCTAAGCGGCGGATTTTTTCGCAACCGAACACCGAGTATGTAGTTGATGCCGATCTTTCTGGAGAGTGCTAATTGTTAACGATTGAGTGTGTACCATGGATGGGATTTGTTTCATTTCTAGTACAGCAGTGATTGCTCTGAGCTGCATTGTTTATGGCGCCTTCTCTTGGGGATATTTGGTTATTCTATAACAACAGAATAAGAGAATTTCCAGATTCCAAAATTCAGAATAAAATCTTTTGAAAAGTAGAATAAACTTTCCTTGGCGGTCACTAAACGTCTTCAGTTGGCAACGTGTGGTCGGAAAGGAGGGTGCCCAAAATTTCCAGAAAAATAATAGTTTTCCAGTTCCGATGTCGACTTCTGCTCTCTTCAGGGACAAAGTGGTCCCATTGTGCATATGAAATAGCCATAATGTGTATAAAATGGAGGGTACATGTATTCGTTTTGATAGCAAAACCCACAAGCACCACAATATTGCTGATATAGAGATGACTGGGTGTGTTTTATTGCTTCTTCAAGACTAATAGGCTACTATTATGCTGAGTGTCAAAATTAGTACTCATGGACTAACGAGTGTCGCTCACAGCCTGTGTAGTATGAAACAGACGGTTCTGCAACGGGGTGGAGAGGGTGGAGGTGATATCATAATCCCCCAGAGGCTGATGTCATCACAAATAACCTAAAAATAGAACGGTTCTATGTCCGGGTGGAGGGGCGGGGGTAAATTGTAACTCTCCAGCGGTTGACGTCATCAAAATTAGTAATTAGTCATTTGTTTTCTTACTCTAAAACTGATAAAAAAATATTAAAAACATCATTACTTTGAGGCAGTAGTAGAAGAAGTTTATTTCCCGAATACAATTAAAGCTTGAAATCATGTTTAAATCAACTAAAAGTGGAAATTTGATAGTGGATGAAATTGAACTTGAAGCATCACAACTACTACGAAATATTATACAAGATGAATTTGTGTAAGAAGCTAATCGCTTTGTACATGAAGAAGCAAGACGCTGTTGTGAAGGATGTGAAATGGATGACCCCAGCCAGGACCATCATGATCGAATGATGAGATAAGATGGCAAAGAAAGTTATTAATTTTGATGAACTGTGGACAGTAATTAAAACTGCTGCCAATGAGAAACTGCATCTTCAGCTAAAGGACTCATGGCTGAAATCGTTTCAAAGTGGATGTGACAAGTGCATTTTTAATGTATAAAAACTTTGAACGAAAACAGGTTGAGAATGTAGATGAATGTTTGAGACTCGGCTCCTATGATTATATATAAAAAGCAGTTGAACAATTGAGATGATTGTTTAATAAAGATGTAATGTACAGTGATGTTTGTTATTGTTCTTTTCAATTTTACCCTCAAAGTAATTAGAAGTTAACATGTGTCAATGTTATTCCAGCATAATGTTGAAAGCGTGAATAATAATTAGTGCTAGCAACACCCCTGAGAAAAAGAAAAGACGGGAAAAATCTCTTGAGGGTAACAAAAAAAGTCATTGCGAAATAACACGGAAATGAAAATTGATTTTTTTTTTCCATAATTATACGATCGAAAAGGAGCATGTCCTGCGATACCATTACGGTAGTATGAGAGTGGTGGGGAAGTCATTTTACACACTTAAGTCTGAAGATGAGTTTAAAAACCTTATTAACTTTGTCGTTGAAGGCTGAGCAGATCTGGTCAACGTTTTTGATTGAAAAGTGCTAGGCCATGCGGTAAATGAGAATGAGAGCGGATGCGTTGAAGGTTTCGAGGATTTGATTGATGTCTTGTTAACATGAGTCGGTAGAACACAATCAGACTAGATTTTTAACGACTTGGGAGGTGAAAATTCTTCCATTTCTTTGCAGATCAGAATGTTGTTCTCGCGTTTATCAATATTACTGCCAAGTCCTTTGCAGTTTTAACCAGACGTGAAAAATTTAAATGCTTGAGTTTGTTGTGTCGAAGCAGCAGGGAAGAACAATAATGCTTTATTATAAATGGCTCCGCTTGAGGGAGATATTTCAATCCAACTCTTATCGGTGCAGTCAATGGTTTGAAGTTCTGCGTAACACCAACATTTCGCAGTGAATCAAAGGAAGTTACTGGCCTTTGAATAACACGACAATGTTAGCACAACGGCAAACACGCTCAAACCAGAATTTTCCCATCACTGAATGAAATGTGAGATTTCTATTTTTTAGCTTGGTGTCAGTTTTTAAACTAAAAATTACAAGAATTTTTTTTAGAAAACCTTTCGAGAAAAAAAATTTTCACGATAAAATTAAACAAGGAAAAAATCATGAGTGTGTTTTTTAAACTAAAAATTACAACAATATTTTTTTCGAAAACCTTTCGAGAAAAAATTTTTCACGGTAAAATTAAACAAAACAAAATCATGAGTGTTTTTTTAACTAAAAATTACAAGAATTTTTTTTAGAAAACCTTTGGAGAAAAAATTTTTTACGATAAAATGTAAACAAGAAAAAAATCATGACAAAAAATTACAGGAATTTTTTAAAGAAAAGCTTTCGAGAAAAAATTTACGAGATAAAATTGAAACAAGAAAAGATTTTGTTACAAATTTTAGTATTTAATTTTAGGAGGTACAACAGAGTTTTATTATTGTGTCTCAAACACTCAATCGAGATGGATCTCTTCTATTTTTAGAACAACATGGCTAAGGGGTCGATTATATGGGGCAGGCTGGCCCGCTTAGCCGGTCTGGCTTGGTTTGCCGGGATCTCGGCACGTCTGTGAAACACAAAATCAACTTCGCGATTACATGGAAAAATTTCAGCCCGGTTAGCTGGGATCCCGGTATCGCGATGCCGGAATCCCGGCTAGCCGGGATGAAAATTTACCATGTAATCGCGATTGCCGGGCCAAACCCGGCTAGCCGGGTCAACGCTTTCTCGTCACTAAATTTCGCTTCAGAGCAAAATGGCTAACCAGAAAATTGATATTTCTCTTTCTATACAACACATTCAGGTTTATCAGACCATAAAGCTGCGTAAAACTGAAAATGACACGCCAAAATAATGGATTAGCGAAAATAAAAACACTTGATTCATGTTCTTCGATGTAGTCATCTTTTTAGTCGACAGCTTCTAAATTTAGCCGCAGGCGGGCTGGCCCGCCTCATGTAATACCGGGCTGAACAGTTATTTCGGCAGACAGAGCCAGCCCTTCTACCGAGCCAGCCCGGCTCATGTAATCGGCCCCTTGCACCATCACAAGTCTTAATGACAATCTCATCGTCATTTCTAATTTTGGAAATTGTTTGGTCCGGTGATTGTATCAAAAACTCTATCCCTCTAAACTAATCAAGGAAAAGATAGATTATTCGTGTTAGAATTTGTACGTATATAGAAAAAAATCTTCCCACAATTTTCTTGCTATAGAAAAACATCTTCGAAACTTTCTTGTGACAGAAAAACATCGTCTTAAATTTCTCCTGTGATGTAAGGGTACTTTCTATTTTTTTATTGAAGAAATATACTTGTAAAATGTTTGTTGTGGTCGAAAAAAAAAACATTCTTCCCATGTTTTTATTTAGTAAATCATTCAAGACTTTGTTTATTCATATCGTGGAGCGCGAGCGATATAAGCGCACACGAGAATGTTACGCAAAAAATAAACGTTTTTCGCATGCAGAGTTCCACAGCCTACTTAACGTTAACTTAACGTTAACTTTACTTTGCATTACATCAGAGATTCCACACTTGTGTAACGCAAAATAATTACCTTTAATTCAATTCTTTGTTACAGCTTGGTCACTACAGAGACAAATTGTTTTCTTTCTTGGAAAATCATAGTAAAATTGGTGAGGCTTGAGAGCTTTGAAAAAGTTGAATCTTTGAAAACGCTTGAGATCACATTGGCACATCATGCACAATTCGCCTCATGTAGCAGTTTGTTATGCTTGTGAAATAATTCCCATTCCTATTGACTAAAAATATATCCGCACAGTTTCATCAGTGTATAATATCGAATGCAATGTTCCAGAAATTCCTACTGAACGATTTCGATCGATTGATCATTCATAGAGTCCTTTAGTTTGTTTACTGAAATCCATTTAGCCAGCGTTGAAAGTGCGTTTTGCTTAAAACAAGGACTTTTGCAAGATGTTGTATTCCCTTGAGTCATTATCAGAGTGAAAATATTCACAACTAGAACTGCGCTGAAGGGATTTGTCAATGTTATGCTTAATTACAGTAACTTTGAAAGTAAAATTGAATAGAACAATGACAAACACGATCGTACATAACATCTTTTAATATATAGATTAAGCCAAGCCTAGAAGCGGAGCTCTACATCTCTCTTTCATGCTTATTGGCTCGTAAAATACAGTAAATTTTAGTTGTGCAGTAATTCCCCAAGGGGTGAAAAACAACAAGGGAAAACATGCAGACCGCTGAGGAAACTGTGAGTTGGCTTATTTTCAGCAGCACGACTTTCACCGACAGCTCTTCTTGTAGCATTCTTTCGAAAGCTAGCTTATTAAGTTCAAGAAGAGTACATGTAAAACTACAGTTGCTTAAAAAAACCCACTTAAGTTGCTCCCGGTAGCGACTCGACAGACTTATCACTGATTCCAATGTATCCCTCTGGCTGTTTAGTTCTGTTAACCGTGAAACATTTCTCGAAATCTATCTTGCTAAAATAAATAACATTTTCCCCGTCATCAAACCGTTTACTGACAAAAATTCCCCAAAAAATGTTTTCGGAAACTTTCAAGCACACGTATAGTAATCAAGAGAAAATGGCACAAGTTTTTCAACCGCGAAGTCTTATTCGGGTGCTTTCAAGAACACACCCTGACTTATTTTAGGAAGCTTTTAGAGTCTCATTTTAAACAAAATAGACTTAAACTGAGAAATGCTTTGCTTATAGTTACTTAAATAAAGATTTCATTTCGATCTGTAACTAAAGACACACTTAAATGGCTTAGCGGTTAAAAACAAAACGAACTCGAAAACGTGCCACACTGAACTCACTCACTGAAACGGTGATTCTAAGTTTAGTTGCTAAATTGGGACAGAAATGTCATTCTCTTCAAATGAATTCATGCTATATTTTTTGGTTTCTTAAGACACCAAAAAGTATAACAAGACTATAAACTCAAAAATGACGACAGAGCGACCCTTCAGGTGTTGAATACTAAATTGTGAATGAGTCAAAACAACCCAATATGCGTCGCCGAAGAAAAAAACCTACATTGACAAAAAAGACATAGACTCAGTCTAGAATGGTCACGATTTCCACTTTTCGAATAAAATACGCTAGAATTGCTCTCAGAAAGATATTGAAAATTACGCCCTAAAGTTCAAAAGGTAATTGAGCTTAATTAAGTTAACTGAAGCCTAAATATCAGATTGCTCACTAACGAAAAATTTCTTTTATAAATAAACACAGAAAAAGGGACAAGAAACGTTCAAAAACATGAAATGTCATTCACATACGAAGCACTTGTTAGCCTAGGAAAGCAAACTGCATTCAATTTTCCCCTCGAGTGAAGTTGCTCGCAAGCCGGCAAACGGGAACTACAAGGTAATTTCACACCTATTTTAAACAAGTTTTTTAAACATTTCAAGAAAATTACCGTAATTTACTAAACATGTAAAGTCGCCCAATTAAACAATGTTTACAATGTAAATCCACAATCAAATCTGTAATTTATTTTACCACTGAAGTGAAAGAAGGACTTGAAAATCTAAACGAAAGTCCTTAGCTTTAAAAAAAACAAGTATGTCCGCGAACAAGAATTTCTTGCCTTCAAGCCCTCCAATATTTTCTATATGCTCCATCGAGATTGAAGCAATCCTTTTCCTTTTCATGATGAACTGTTACAGGTCTTCATTCCCAGAATGTATTACAATTATCGTATTGAAAATCGAGCGTACTAGGAACAAGCGGCCATATTGTTTACTTCAGCTACAAGAAAAGATGGCATTCCTCCTCTCCCGGTCCGGTCTCTCCCTCAGAGTCTGTACGAGCGTACGCTGACATCAGAACCAAAATTTGTTTCGGATCAATGGGTAACCAAATTTGCTTACTCATGAAGCTCCGCGAGCTCCGCTATTAAAACAATTACCTCAATTCAAATGTACATCTGACAGATAGAAAACAACATTTTATTTTGATTTTTCTGTTTACGTATAATTTTAGCAGCCGAGTCTGAAACATTCATCTTCATTCTCAACCTGTTTTCGTTCAAAGTTTTTACACATTTAAAATGCATTTGTCACATCCACTTTGAAAGGATATAGCAGATATTTCAGCCATGAGTCCTTTAGCTGAAGATGCAGTTTCTTATTAGCAGCAGTTTTAATTACTGTCCACAGTTCATCAAAATTAATAACTTTTTTGCCATCTCATAGTAATAACTCCATATTTCTTCTTCTTCCCTCATCAAGCAATCATGATGGTCTTGACTGGGGTCATCCATTTCACATCCTTTACAACAGGGTCTTGCTTCTTTATGTACTATGCGATTAATTTCTTTCACAAATCCATCTTCTATAATGTCAGCCACTTTGTTAAGCAGCAGTCGCGCTTCAAGATTAATTTCATCCACTAGCAAATTTCCACTTCGATATAAGTTACACATGATTTCATGCTCTCTATTCAGGAAAATATGCGCCTTGCTTTGCTACTTGTTCAAGATAGCTTACGCCTCAACACTCTACCTCTTTTTTATAATGATAAAATCACATGACCTTCACATCCACCCCTCCACCCTGACATAGAACCGTTCTATTTTTAGATTATTTGCAATGACGTCAACCGCTGAAGAGTTACGATTCACTTCCAGCCCTTCACCCTGAAATAGAACCGTTCTATTTTTAGGTTATTTGTGATGACGTCAGCCTCTAGGGGATTATGATATCACCTCCACCCTCTCCACTGTTTCATACCACTAAACTGGAAGGATAAATGTCTGTTTACTTTTCCTACACTTCCAAACAAACGTTTTGCTTCAAACTTCACTGCATTGATACGATCATCCTGCTATTGGGAGCTTAGTATAGCTAAAGTTAGGAAAAGAAAATATCTGTGTATTAGGGCGACCCTAAAACGCGGAATGGCGGAATGACGGAACCGCGGAACGGCGGAAAATCACCCCAAATCCTAAAACGCGGAACGGCGGATATCACCCATAATCCTAAAACGTGGAACGGCAGAAAATCATCCATAATCCTAAAATACGGAACGTTGAAGATTGGAGCAAGATAATAAATCCCTGAAAGTAACGACCCTCCGGGCCAAATCAACTCTCTTAGTCTCGCATTTTAACACTCTAGAGGTGGCGAAAATTCCATGACTCACCCGATGTCGGGCAAAACGTTTTCAACTCCGACGAAACGGAAAGAAACAAACTAAGACGAGACTTCACGACACTTCCGAGATTTGGACATCGTATGACAATTTTTCGATACCCGGTCTTACAGTACCATTCAGAACCCCTTATTTTAGTCTCAGTTCTATTAGCTTATCGGTATAGGGAATGTCGATAACAAAGGTAATCCTGTTGAATTTTTTATTCAATTTTGTCCAAAGTAAATAGTTAAAGTATAGTTTTGTTACGTTTTAGCCTATCGTTCCATTCAATCACTAGATGTTTTCCTTTCATATTGATTGAATTTCCAAAATCAATCCACTGCTTTTTGAGGCTTTGGCTACGAAACACTAAGCACTGCAAATATAGACACTTGCTGTTAATACTAATTCCTGTTACCTAATGTTGGTGTTACGTTAATGTTAGCTAAGTATGATTTTCTTCGTGATTTTTTTTGTGTGATTTTTTTATTTTTTATTGTAATTTGGACTTTGTTTTAGTAGACGAAGTAAGTCACGGCTTATGGAACTGTATAAAAATATCAACATATATTTTTGATTTTAATGTAAGTATTTAGCATTTCAGTATAAGAATGAATCGACTAATAAACGATTGAGTGAACACAGAAAAACAGTTAAACCGTGGAAATTAAGTCCAAATTATCGTTTTCATTATTTCATTCTTGACTCTGTGACTTTGAGATTATCCACCATGAAAATGGTGACCCCTCAAACACGGGTAGTTACTGAGTAACCAATGTTTATGATAAACAATGGAATAAAAGAGAAGCAGGAAGAAAAGTGCAAGATCTGAAGATGTCTTCTGTTGTGTTTAACGGTAGTAAACTGCTGAAGGCGGGGGTGAGGTATGGGAATGTGAATTTAGTTACAATTCGCTTTGTACAGGTGAGGGGTCGCGGGACACCTTGCAACGGAACATGGTCTGGTATAGGCCAAGGGTTTCAGGGTCCCAGCGGCACAGCTCCCCAAAAAAGTTATAGAGTACCCCCGCCGGGATTCTTCACAAAAATTTCAGGAAATTTGATATTTGAGGCATTAGAAGGTGTTCCGACTAAAACATGAGTACCAAAGAAGAGAGATAATTATGGCAATTAATTCCACACTTTTGAAAAGGGTAAAGGGAGACCGCTGACCATGTAGCGCGCTGGAAACAGGTAACCCAAAGTTCCGTCGATCACACTAACACAACACACACTCACTGATGGCAGTAGTCACTAGTCACTTGTAGTCAGTAGAGCCTGACTATCGAGTTAACATGGATATTTAT
>Ga0126336_10001115_pt1 | contig 13231 bp, 6 predicted proteins | sample SidCmetagenome_FD_92530 | JGI IMG/M metagenome (GOLD analysis project Ga0126336, IMG submission 92530) | Coral microbial communities from El Islote,Puerto Morelos, Mexico - Siderastrea C C metagenome | ecosystem: Host-associated > Invertebrates > Cnidaria > Coral | place: El Islote,Puerto...
AACATAAAAAGTGACAAATAAACAACAAATACAGTCTGTAACAAATGTAAAAAACAAATAATTTCTACCCTGGTAAGCCAAATATACCACGTTACTATAACTGTATAATTTAAAGCTTTTTTATACGAACGCTATCAACTGCTTTAACTCAATTCGATTCTCCGCAAACGTTCGGTGCGGTTTCTACAGAGTCGTTTGTAAACTTACCTGATGATAGCAGGGTCTAAAAAGTGACATTCGGGCTCCCATGAGTTGAACTCACTGTTCCAACCACGCCATTTTACTAAAAACTCCCGTAGTCCCTGAAAGACAAAAGTGAAGGGGAAGTCTTTCATAATTAAGAATTCCATGCGGCGACTTAACTGAATCGAAAACGCCAAATATGAAAATCGACGTACCTTTCTCTTTCTTTCTGCCAAAATATTCTCCACTTCAAAAACATCATCCCCGTTTCGTTTTCTCTTTCTTTTGGGCTTTACAAGTAACGCTTCCCACTCGTTTGCCGTTGAAAACAATTGAAGACGGCGGTAAAATCCACCTTCTCTGTCTCCTCTTCGAGGCGCCATGATGTTATGATGTATGTAAACCGCGCGGAGGCTAGGCCATAGAACTGAAAATAGACCAATCACGTTCGAGATAGAACAAGCACCTTAGTACCCAGTCTTCTTAATCGAAATGTCACAGAAAGATGCCGAATTCTGTGCGATGAGTAACTTTAAAATGACAGAAAAAGGCGATTTTGAGCAGAAAGTATATACTGCTGGGAAAAAGAAGACGGAAGATAATTCTCCGCAGATGTTGAGCTGGTGCCGATGACTTATAATAACGCAGATGAAAATGAAGAATAAAATTCTTATCTTCAAGCCACCGTGTAATTTTCTTTTTATTATATATACAAGAGTATTTTTGCACAAACAACAGTGTAAGAGTGGGAAATGACGTCATCGATATCCTCACTAGTGAGGATATGGAAAATACGCCACTCGAGTCCCGGATGTAGTTTCGTATGAACTTTTACTTGTCTATATAATAAACACAGTTCTTTTCCAATGGTTTGCTTTGCATGTATTTGATCGCAGTTTTTAAAAGTTAAGCCGCCTCTCAAATGATCCATCTTTAGTTAATAGCATTTTTTTTGAAAAACTGCTTTGAAGCTACTAGAGTGATGAGAGTTTCATCAGTCAAATATATGTGAAAAATTTTCGTTGCAATCCAGCTGACTGGTCTATAGTAACGGTCGAAATACGTCGTAAACTATCTCGCAACCTTCTTCTGGTATTTTGAACAGCGTGAGTTATTGCTCTGTTGTTTTGCTTCGCATGTTCAGTTTATGCTGTACAGAGGTTCCAACGATCGCCTGTTATGCCCATAAAAGGGATTTTGCGTAGACTGCGAGCAGTCTCTCTTTTGCTCTAAAATCCCTGCCGGAGGAGCGGCGAGAAGGAGAGTGCGATATTCGAGCCGCGAGCCGCGAGCCGGGAGTAGCGTGGGCGGGAGAGTGAGCTCTTTTGCTCTAAAATCCCTGCCGGAGGAGCGGCGAGAAAGCGAGATCGCCCTCGTGACTTTGCCGTTCATCCAGCACGGATTTTACAGCAAAATAATGAAATACTCCCAAACTAACGTATGGCCTAGTTCCATCTCTAAGTTTGAAATAAGGATAAATTTTAGACACTATTTAATCGTGAATGGGCTTACTACAAAATCATCATTTCTAGTTGGTTGCTATCTTTACTTCTCGCATCTGTGGATGCAGTAATTTATCAATATGGACAAGCCGCAGTTCTGTATTTATGGGTGTCATACATTGTCCTCACCCTCCTTAAAGTATCCCTCCTTCTCAACATTTTGGTTTAGTTAATTCAGACAGGAAACTATCAATAATTCTATTTATTGTTATTGTTCTCTCGATACTGACCATTCTGCCCTGGGCTAGTTGCGCTGTCATTCCAGTCAGCATTTGGAATCAGTTGAGGAAAATGACACGGTCTCATGTTTATTACACAGCGTATGTGTTATATTACGCAAGCTCGTTAATCAGTCCATTAATATATGCCATAAGAATGCAAAACTTTAGGAAAGCGGTTAAGGAGCTTTTTTGCAAGAAGACTACGGAGTCAAGTGAGGTACAAGATATAGAACTTCATGGAATGTAATCGAAGCGCTCTTTATTTAAGAAACCCCAGGATCAGTTATAGAAAACTTTTTTTTTCTTTAATGATATATTAAGTCCTTATGTGTCTATCATTAATTATCAATTAAACGTACTCTGGCCAAAAACACTGAGTAAGTCAGCTTCCATGTTGTATTTGCTGACAATCTCTTTTATCAGTGAAGGTGGTAGGGGAAATTTTCCATCTCTCAAGTTTTTTTTTTCTTTGGCACTGTATACGTACCTGCCAACTAATTGTTTCTTATCGTTGCCCTTAGCTACCTTTTCAGCGAGAGCCGCAATTTTCGTTTATCCATGAAATAAGAATGGAATTTTAACTTGGTTATAAGCGGCATGCTCTCATTGTTAAGGGTCAATATATCCTTCGCTCAATCCCCTTTCTTACCCTATCGCGCACAAAAATATAATCCATATAAAAACAAGATTCACCCTGTCGGTATGTTGCCTGCGAACAGTTCTGATGACTGTGCCCTAGTCTTAGTTTTTTTGCTTTTTGCTTGAATTTTCACAAATTCCTAACATTTTTGCAACAAAAGTTGTCTTAGTTTCACATTAAGATTTTCCCTACACTCCTGGGAGAAAATGAATCAAAAGAATAAATGCTTTCCAACCCCGTGAATAGCGTGCAGGATTTTGACACTTAGGATTACGTAATTACGTTTGACGGTATGCTAATAAATATTTGTATAAATATCGAGGTATTACCTTTTTTCGACTATCTCGCCTTTTAGACAGTCGCCGGTTAGTAACCAAACTTATAATTATGAAATCTAGTCTAAAGTTATAACCCTCGGAGCTCTATACGCTGCATTCGATTGAGGAGTACGTTCCCGGGTGTTTTTTTTTGTCCTAATGGTTATTTATTATTTGTTTAAGATCATTTGTAATTGTTCGGTTTTTGTTCTTCGTTTGACCTTGTGTATCTGTCGCGGTGTTATCCCGCTTACGCCAGCGCAATCTATTGTAAATATTTGCACTGTTCATACAACTTGTTTAATAAAGCGCTGGTCCATGCTGTCCTAGCCTGCGCCGCAGACGGAATATTGACCCTCGCAGGCTAATGCTGTCCATCAGGCACCCAGCACCAGTCACACTCCATAATTGTCGTGGTGCTATTATTTGCGCTTGTTACGCGGTGTGCGAAGGGAAGGAATGAAATTTACTTTCAATTGGCACCTGTAAAATGTCTTCGAGAGTTTTGAGATTGAACGCACACCGCGGACTGTTGACGCTTACCTTATGAAATGTGTTAGTTTACGTTGTCTTCTTCAAGATAGTTTTAATGACGTCAGAACACTGAGATCAACGACAAAACTGCTGGAAATAATAAAAACAAATTTGTTGGATACATAATTCAAATTAATCAAAATTTGCCTGCCTTTCACCTATCAGGCTGGCTTTTATCTGATTTTATTAATGCTCGGCGCAAGTGATCGAGCAATCGTTAATGATCGAATGCGGGAACCAGCTTGTATATACCCAAAAATTGACATTTTTATGGATATGTGACAAGTACGTGTTTTGCCTACATTAAATTCGCGACTAAAGGCCAATTTGATGCAAATTGAAGACTTCCTTACAGCAGGGATAACAATCGGCGGACAGCATGACAAAAGTCAGTGAAAGTTGAATATGACAGAGTCCTCGCTACAAAAAAAGGGTTAGTAAGCATCTTACAGCAATCAGCAAAGTTTGCGTTTTGTTTATAATTTTGGCACAACCCACATGTACATGTGAAATGCTTTATAAATTTAAGCAAACTTCGGCATCTGTATTTTCAACTAGTGAATGGTAAATGGCCGTGGAATATATCAGCCGAAGAATTGAAGTAATCTGAATTGAAATTATAAGAACGATAGCGCTCCAAAGCTGGCTTGAAATTCGGCAGAATACTAGCTAGGTGGCGGTCAAATCTGAAACATGTTCAAACAGGAAGTAGCTAGTGTGTTGTGAAGAATAAAAGAAATGATTGTTCAGTTTAGATGATCAGAGAGCTAGTACTCGTCAAGTTTAGCCGATCCACTATGCCTAGTCTCAGCAACGTCCTTTTTCGTCACTCTGGTCTGTATATTTGTAAAGTATAAGCTGTAAACAATTGAGAGATACTCACGATTGTTTTGTTCGTGGAACCCCAAACAAAACTCGTCTCCTTTAAACGGCAAATATGATGGAATTTGTACCATGAACTCCTGCATATGTTAACATCAACTCATCTTAATGTTTTTTTAATCTTAGCCTGAATGGAATGGACAAGAACAGACGGTTATAAAAGAAGAAACGTCAGCTATATTCATACAACTAATGAAACTGCTGAGGATGCATCTTTGCATAGGCCTGGTACTATTTGGTTTTCAGTACTTGTCAGTGAATGCATTTTAATTCTTATGATCAACGCCTTCACTCTTCTCGCCTTTGCAAGAAACCGTCACTTACGCAAGAACACTACGTACCTGATAATAAACCTGACAGTCGCTGATTTGCTGGTGGGAGCGGTGTCGGAACCTTTGAGCATAATATGTGAGATCAAACTTGGATGTGTTTCCAGATGGCGACAATTCTTTTATTTAACCTTGCACTACTTATTTCCAGGATCCTCCCTTGTTAATCTTTCCTTAATTTCTTTAGAACGCCTGCACGCAACACTTTATCCTTTTAAGCACTGTTTGGTGGGAAAATGGGTTTACTTTAGAGTAATCATTTCCTGTTGGTTGCTAGCTTTACTTTCTGCATCTTTGTGTTCTGTTCTTGAGATTCATGAACCAGTTGCAAGACTGTACACAATGGCATCATACGATGTAGTTACCCTCCTGATAGTCGCAATCTCCTATGCTATTATTATTTTTAAAGTCAAAAGCAGCTCTCTTAATCATCAGCCTTTCGGTTCGTTAGCTTCAGACAGGAAATTGTCAGTAACCTTATTCATAGTTACTGCTGTCTCTATTCTGACCATTCTTCCCTGGGCTATTTATGTTGTTATTTCAGTCATCTTATCTCTCCCCTCTTCGAAGACAAACCACATCTTGACTAAAACAACTACAGTGTTATTTTACGCAAACTCTATGGTGAATCCTCTGATATATGCTATAAGAATGCAAGAGTTTAGACAGGCGCTAAAGGAACTTATTGGTAAAAAAAATAGCATAAATAAGTAATGTAAAGAAGATCATCGCAGTTATTAACGCAACTTATGCAGTTGCGTAAAGAAAGCCTGAAAAAATCAGGCAATAATCAGGCAAAAATCATTCTTCATTCCGCAGTTCAAATATATGAATTTCATATATTCATAATTTCATCTTCATCTTTCCCGGGTATATTACGAACCATTTTAATGACTAGCTCCCAGTTGGCTTGTTAGCTCAATTGGTTAGAGCGCTGCACTGGTACCGCAGAAGTCAGGGTTCGAATCCCGGCAAGCCTGATTTTTTCAGGCTTTCTTTTCGCAACTGCATAAGTTGCGTTAATGACTGCGAGGATTTTCTTTACATTTATTCTTCATTCCGCAGTTCAAATATATGAATTTCATATATTCATAATTTCATAAATAAATAAATAAATAAATAAATAAATAAACTCCAGAGTCAAGAGGAGTTCAACCCATTCGGAGAGCTACATGTAATGTAAAGCATGTTCAATAAACCTGATTGTTATAATGTGTCTTACGTATATTGACCATCTACTCAGAATCGCGGAATCCAGTCGGTGTGATCTCTGTAGCATTAAATCTGCAGCGTTGACATAACCATCGGATGTGTAAGGGGAGGGAGGGCCTTTGATGCCACCCTCCCACAGGGTGGCATCAAAGACTATTGACTAAAGACTAAAGACTGTTTATCATCTACACCTGCCGTATTCAGTGGCTGTGTGCGTATCCCTTAGACACATTTGGACACAAGTTTGGTGAGAATTGGTTGCTATGGCTATGAGAATGATGTCATAAGTAGCAGGTGGTCAAGCCATTTATTAAGAAAATTGCGTTTTAGCACAAAATGTTGACAAAGTTATATATGTCATATTCTACATGTCTGGCATCAAACATTTTCAATTTCCTCCTTTTTTATTATTTCTAATTTTGGCTTAAAATCCAAGATGGCGACCCTCTTGGATGACGTCATTACCCCCCCAGCAGCGCTGCAACCCGTAATATTCATCCCAGTCTTTTACTTTAAAGTAAAATATTTTCGACAAATTGTAACACTGCAAAAAGCCCAAGCGAAGGCTTCTATCAACTCCCCTCCCCCCCTCCCTGGTACCTGTGGTCGCTGCGATCGCTAAGACATCACAGCGATCGTAGCGATAATATGGAAACCAGCCTTTAATTCTGGAGCTGAACACACGCTACCGCCTGTTCACGCATACCTTGCGATGAAGTGTGATAGTTAACGTTGTCTTGTTCAAGATGGTTTTTATGAAGTCAAAACCGCACTGAGATCAACGGCCAAACTGCGGGAAATAAGAAAAATTTGTTGGGTACATAATGCAAATTGATCAAAATTTGCCTGCCTTTTGCTTTCATAAACTGGTTTTCATCTAATTTTGGTAACGTTAGCAAGAGATCGAGCGATCGTTGATGATAGTATGGAGCTAGCCTTAAAAGCTGAACTGTCGCAAATGTTCACAAAAAATTGGCATTTTATGGAAAATTGACACGCACGTGTTTCGCCTGCTCTAAGTTGGAGACTAAGGGCTAATTTGATGCAAATTGAAGGCACCCTCACGGCAGGGAAAGTAACGGGCGGACGGCTGACACAAGTCAATAAAAGTTGAATTTTGACAAAATCCACTCTTTTAGAAACAGATTAGTACACATTTTATGGCAATCTACTAACTTTGCATTCGCTATGTAAAGTTGGGTAGGCATAAACTCGCAACGTTGTGTGTATGTATTTAGAACTACCGAATGGTGAATAGTTACAGTGAAGTATTTACAAGATTTAAAAAAAAATTACAAGAAAGGTCCAAGCCTAGCGAAGTCATTTGGAAGAATAGCAGATCGGCCGCCCGGATTGTTATAACTGAGCAAAACTCGATTTTAGCCATCACGCAGGACAGTGGCGATTTACGAAGCAAAACAAGAACAAAAAGGAAACAAAAAGGAAAAAAGAGTTAGAAGAAGTGTACGTTTAGTAAGAATCAATCTTAACAGAAAAACGTTTGCAAAATAAAGGAAAGGCTTGTTCAGCTTAGATGATCAATTAGCTAATATAGTCCTCAAGTTTAACCGATCAGCAGGGGCTAGCACTGAAGTCAGTCCCCTTCATCTTAGATCAATCGCAACTTTACATAATCATACATTAATATTTTGGCAACAACCTAGAATTTCAGTTTTAATAGTTATTAATCAAACCGAATGAGAGTCTCTGGTTGTGCATTTCTCTCCGGCCAGCATAGACTGGGAATAGTAGGGCGATATTCACAATAATTTCTTTCGTTCCAAGAACAGACCTTAGCTCTTTTGAACGGCAGAATTTCACGCCATCTGTATGACGACCTTCTTGATCTGTTAAAATTATCTCATTTTAACGTTTTCTTATTATTAGCTTGCATGAAATAGACAAAAGAAGACGGCTACAAAAGAGGAAACGGTAGTTTTAAGGATATGACTAATGGAACGGCTGAGGATAAATCGTTAGAAGGGCATAGTCGACCCTCCATTGCCCCCTAGACTCCTCCCCTGCTCTTGCTTCCCTTTCGTGGGCGATTTTTCGCCCCAACTTAATTCACTGAATCAAATAACTATCAGTTGACACTAAGCGATAAGTACTTGAATAATTTGACACCTTAGGTCATGTAATCGGTTTCAAATAAACGCCACTTGAGTGGCCAAATTAATTCAAATACGTGTCTCCATGCGTCAGTGAATCTTGGCCGCACGCACGACCACAAATATAACCATTTCAGTCTTTCTTGCGTGTAGATTGAATTAAGGCGCCGCTCTCGGCATGAAAAGAGGTTTTTCTCAGAACGAGCCTTTGGCTAACTGTATGATCAGTGCTTAAACACGGAAGGAGCCGTTCCAGTTAGGCTGAGGTCAGTGCTCAGCCTGTCAAACACTGTTTGGACGGGCGGCCATAAAGCGCATTTGAACGGTCTATTTGTTTTGGTGCTCAATAAAGCGTTGAATAATTAGTTTTTACCTCAACAAAATCATAATGGTCAGTCAAAGATATGATGAGCCCGATATTTTGGTTTGAGAGACAAACCTTCCCTGGGAGCTACTGTTGAAAAAGTATAACATCTCAAGAATTGAAAATACAGTCTACGTTTTGTATCCTCGACTTTTTGCAATGCTATTTGTTTGTAAACAAGTAACGAAGACAGCCATTTGACTAAAAGCGTGGGCAGTATTTCTTGCTCAGCCTATCTGCTGCCTGAGAGGGAAGGGGATAAAAAACAAAAGGAAAACAACGCTAAACAATCTAAAAAGACGAGCGTTTGGCGATCTACGTTACAATGTGATCGTGACAAGTAATATCCTACCATGTCCACTCAGTCGTTAAGTTGAAATTGTATTTAGAAATTTGTCCGGATTTGACGAGTTTAGAAGAAGAAAGTTTTAATACCTAAGAAATTGGGTCGGAATCAGTATCTGAGGTAACAGTGTTATGGCCAGCTGTGACAGTCTTATGACCATCTTATGACCAATGTTTTAACGTCATAGCCATTCAATCTGGTGTCTGCTACAGAGGTGGCCCCTCCTATACAGAGGCTCCGGTCCCCGTACGCTAATAACAAGGAGTAAAATCAAAGAAGGCACAATGGGAAGGAGACGGAGTTTGAAAGCATAGGACACCATAAGACTGATTCTTTAGTGCAAAAAAGAAGGTCGTGTCCTTGCGAATGCCGTTTTTCTTGCGAAAATCGAGAACCTGGGACAGGATGCAGAAGACGATGGTTTCTGTGGCCGTATATGAAATATTTCCTTGAAGAAATTGGTCAGTTCTGGACGTTTTGAGGCGTAGCGCAACACACTCTTGGCCTTCGGGGGATGTTTTGTTCTGAGCTGCAAGTCGTCAATCGGGGCAAAGTTTGCACGTAGTCGAGTTCCATGCCTAAGAGAGTAAGAAAGGTGGTTGGAGGGAGATTACAAGCACCAAATGGGAGGAAAAAGTAGGGAAAAAACATTCCTGCACGTAGATGGCAATCGACGGACATGGGACAGGTGAAACCGAGGAGACGCTAATCTCCCTGGCGAAGAAGGGTGATGGAAGGTTGGTAAAGCCCTTACTTAAACTCCTTTTTGGGGGGCAACTGATAAAGTTTGAAAATTCTTTGCAGCTTCCGATTGAGCGCCAAAAATCGATAATAAAATATCCTCTGATTTATAAGAGTTCTGAACGTTTTTCCAGGGTCTTGGCACAAATCCTCACATTCAAAAATAGCGTGATCGGATAGAGACCTATCGCCATTCCTGACTACTAGAGCTAAAAAATTGAAGCGGCCTTTCTAAGCAATACGGTAAGAGCTGACCCTGATCATTGCAAGGGAAAATGACACTTTCAAGAAACGAATTAGAGAGGCCATCGAAATTCACTGTCAGTCCCCAACAATGAATCGCGACAACAGATACGAGCTCCCGCTGGTCTACGGGGATGTTTGTCACGTGGTTTTCACTATCCTAAATCACGTGACAAAACATCCAACACCACTGACTTGATAAAGATTCCGCGACGGAGTCGAAAGCTTGTGACTTAGCTAAATTTTTGGATCCTGAGAAAGAAACTTTGTTTTGCTTTGACTTATTATGACAGGATCCAGCAACAATTTTTTCACTAAAAAAAAAGTTTCTTGGGCGAAGCTATTGACGTGGTGTCAAAATTTGGAAGATGACTATTATTATTACTGTAACATAAGACAGTATGATTTGCCCAACTTTTGCGATCTATAAAGCAAAGCTCGAGTCAAATTTTCAAATTCAAAACAAAACAAAACAAAAAGAAAGAGCGGTTAAAAACTGTGGTAACAATCTTGAAACCTTTGTTACAAAATGAGATGGTTTTTTTATCGATAAGTCAGGTTATTCGGCTCTTTAAAAATTGCAACACTTTAGCACATTCGTTAAAGTAACTTGGTTGTTCTATACCTTTTCTTTCTTTGATCTTGCAATTAAATATAGTTCGTAAGTTCCTTTCTTCTGTATCTACCATATTTTGTTATGTATTGGTGCTCCGAATAATATTGTAAACCTTGATGTGTTGTATTGTTTTTGTATCGTTGTTATATGGAGTGAAATAAGTTGCTTTCAATAAAACATTCCCAGAAAGTTTCAGCAGAAAAATGGCTCTGGATCGTTCTTTACTTGACATTTTCTCATTGGTGGTCCAAGGCAATCCATGTTTAAACACATAACTTAGATATGAATTAAGTTTTTGACAATAAAAAAAACAAACAAACTAAAATCCTCCACTAAATTGTCTCTTCAATTCGAGCGTGTAGATGAAATTGTGGCAATTCATGTGAATGAGACAATATAATCTTCTCCCGTGGGACACTGATTATTTTCTTCAGTATGTGTATTTAACTTCTGATTGTCAGACGGGCTTGATTTTTTTTGGTTCAAACCTGAATATTATATTTTACCTTAATCATCTTAATATATTGTCATTTTTTTAATCATTACATAAAATTTCTTTTGCAACGACTCGAACTACAGTCTGAAAATTAATAGTTACTAAAAAGCTATGTGACCCACATTAAGATTTATCCTAAATTAACACTAAAAAAGAAATCAAATTACTGGAAACAGATGCCGTATAGTTTCCTGCTTCCCAGACAGCCGAACCCTTGGCAAGGGCGGAGAAAAGATGGTCTATCGTTTCAGACTTATCATAAATCAGAACTCCTGATTACAAATGAAAATGAATCAAAGAAGGAATACTTCTTCGTTTCTTGCTGCATTTTATTCTTTTGCTTGTTTTAATCCACACCACTGTATGTCTGTTACAGGAAGGTCTAGCATACAAAGTTTTCTCCATTCCTGCATCTAGTCCTCGAAGATAGTTACCCCTAAAAAACTGCAGAGCTAACGTCCTTCAGTTTTCAACGCCCCCCATTATTCTGGGAATGATATTAGTGAAGTAGTCAAGACGGTCCAACAGGGAAACAAAAAGATAATTATTATTTCAATGCGAATGGTATTGTTTTTGTATAGTGCAACTATTAAAAGATTAAAGTGTTAAAATGCATGCGCTTTACAACTTAAGTTTGAAGTATTAGTTCAGTTAAATTTTCAACTAAGGCACACACGGTAGCCATTCCTTCCATTCGTGATCTAACCTCAGTACACATGCCATATTACTACACCGCAAGACCTTTACCCTTTTTTAAGGCTGATGAATTTGAGTTGGTGGCGCGGCATTCAATTACCCTCATTAAGGAATTGGCATCAAGTGAAAGGACTTGAATTGATCTTTTTCTTTCTTCTCGACTGAAATGAACGGAAACCCAAACATACAGAGTGATCAAGTTAACCGTACGGGCTACATTCAGTTAGTCACTAGAACGTGTGGCTATAAAGACAACCTCTGAGCTGCAACAGGAGACAATAACTCACGACTTTCCACACACCTGTCGGTGCTCTAACCACTGAAATACAAGGACCCTGGTGGCGAGCGAGGTCATGTGCATTCACCAAGTTGATTTATGTGAAACAAGTCCTGCTCACGGCTGGAACAAGACAATAGAGAGATCCTGAAGCATCACGTTTACGGCAAACGGCAAACGTCAGTCTGCCGTTTTAAAACGGAACATTTCTTTTCAAGCTAAGAGTAAACTCTTTAAAGCCTAGGATATATAAAAAAGCAGCTTTCTAATTGTTAAAAAAAATTTTGGTGACCCGTTGAATGTGATTTCATGGGGATGTTTAATTTAATAGCATTTCACATAAAACAGTTGATAGCCTTTGTGAAGGTGATTCTGACAAACATCAGTTCGCTTGCTCGTACTTTTTTCTTCCCTTTGTGTAAAAAAAAACCGTTAACCGGTCTGTTTGAGTAGAAAAAAAAAAAAAAGAAACATAACTAGACTTCAACACAGGCTGATAATTGTAGCAGAACGAATCAAAAACTCGCGTTGTTAACAAACGCCAGAACAGGCTTCTTCGCGTCGAAAACGGCAAACGTGAAAAATAGCGGGAAACTCATCACCACGCCGTATTTTTGCCGTTCGCGTTTGGCTTGAACGCAATGCTTAATCTCTCTAATGTCGCCACTTGTCTCCCAGAAGCAGTCTCTCAGTGGGTGGTTAGAACATCCGACCGAAATGCGGCAGGTGATGGTGCAAAATGTAAATTAAACAGGGTGCTCTCTCCGCTCATCATATCGAACACCTCTTTGCCAGAACACAAAAAGGCTCGCCGGCTCGTCTGTGTCAGTGCTAAGAAGTTAGCTCTATTTTAGCCTGTTTACAACAGGTTAAACCTGATTTTGAAACTAAAAAAAGATAGGAGAAACCAAATTACATTGAGCAGGCAATAAACAGTTATTACAAAGTTTACATAATTATCCGTTCAGGACTGTTGACGCTTTAAGCTATGATATATTAGTATAATTGCTTAGGCGATTATAGAGAAACGTGCGCTCTAATCGGTTGAGGATTACGTCATATCTTGTTATAATCACCCCGCACGAGGTGATTATAATACTGAAGCACTAATTTTCAAAATGGCCACCTCACGATTTTTGATGTTTCTGAAGAAAAGAAAAAAGAAAACGCATTTGCCATGACAATCACCTGAGCAATTATACTAAAATAGTTATACTCCTCAGGCTCAGCGAATATTGTGGAATAATCTCCTCGACTTCGCCTCGGGGATTATTCCACAATATACACTTCGCCTTCGGAGAATAATTGTTAAATATGTTCATAAAAATTAACACTTTCTTGGAAAGTTTGACGCGTACGTGTTCCGCTGCACTAAGTTAGAAACTTAAGGCTAATTTCGTGCAAACTAGCAGCATCCTTGGGGTAAGAAAGACAATCCGCGGACAGCAGAAACAAGTCAAGGAAAGTTTAATTCTGTCAAAATCCAGGCTTTCAAAAAGAGGTTAGTAAACATTTTATACG
>Ga0126336_10001116_pt1 | contig 13230 bp, 9 predicted proteins | sample SidCmetagenome_FD_92530 | JGI IMG/M metagenome (GOLD analysis project Ga0126336, IMG submission 92530) | Coral microbial communities from El Islote,Puerto Morelos, Mexico - Siderastrea C C metagenome | ecosystem: Host-associated > Invertebrates > Cnidaria > Coral | place: El Islote,Puerto...
CCTCCCCCAAAACGAAAAAACCACGTTGTGTGCTTTAATATTAATTCCATCGCCCCCCCCCCGCCCCCCCCCCCCCCCCCCCTCCTCTTCCTCAGCCCTGGGAGGCCCTAATACAAGGTTGAACTTGTGCTTGGTGCATACTTGTATGACAACAATATATTATCGGACACATCAAATCCCAACACCAATCTTTAATCGTTCTATTGAGTTGAGCGCTGTTTCTTTAATCTATTAACCCTTAAGATACCAAAGAGGCATACATGCGTGTATATTTGGTCATGCTCTTTGTACCAACTGTGACGTCACCAATTTAACGCCACCAGATATTCATGGTAAGCAGATAACACAGCTAGGATAGATCAATCCACACAACTGTCCGTTTTGGATATCGGCCGCTTTCCGACGGAGCAAATGGAAGAAAACATGATCAGTTTTTGGTGCAAAAATGGTGATAAAAAGGCCCATTATACCTACAATTGATCAAGGACCCATTTCCAAGCTTTACCGATTATTAACACCCAACTTTTTACGGGTGACAGAAAGGATATGAGGAGTAGAAGATAACGAGAATAAAAGGAAAAGGGCAAGAAAAAAATCGGAAAGAGCCAGCAAAAAATAAAAGAAAAAAAACGAAAACAAGTCCAAATTTTGGCTTATGCGCATGCGCAAAAGTAAAATATTGTACATCTTTGTACCTAATCTTCAGGAAAATCTACCCTTTTGGTAGAAAAACGCTTTTTCAGTAAATTTAAAGCCCATTTAGCGTCATGGCAGCCAAAAAAACGGATTTAACGGTAAAAAACGGTATTTTTTAGTAAACCCCTTGCTATCTTAAGGGTTAACTGCACAACCTGAAAAACTACTAAGAGTTATCAGTCGACATAATTCTACATTTGCGGTTTCTTATTTCTTAACAACACATCTTAAGACAACTTGTAACGTTGTCAGTTTCCATGTCACTGAACTAAAATATATCCCATGGCTTTGATGTGTTTGCCTCCATTATCTGATGAAGAATGATTCATAGCCTCGTTCCCACACGAGTTAGAGTCATCCTGCCATCCATATCTTCCCGCCGTACCAAACCCGATTCTGGAGTCACAACTGCGGCACTCATTTTGGTTGTTGCCAAGGATACCAATTCTTGATCTGGAAGAACCATTATCGCTGCAAGCAGCATTGAACCCTTCTTTGTTACAGTTGGTCTGTAAGGAAGCCTGTGAGCCAATCAGCGTCTTCCACGTGTTACGACCCAGTGAGGTGGCGCGGTATTGCCCGTCAGCGATCAGTGAGTACAGAGAGTTGGCTTGCTTGTTGATGACAATGAAATTTATCTGATGGCTGATGATCATACCAATACAGATCTTGGAGAAGGGAGTGTTCCAGTAGGTTGGCAACTTGGTCTCGTGATGGTCAAATCCTGTTTTTCCTCCTGGAAAGTTAAAGTCGATCTTGTTGCTCCAGAGATTGGAATTATAATGGAAGGTTGTCTATTGAGAATAAAAATAAAAAGTGCTACATAAGAATCAATTCCTATTCTTGCGCTACTTACAGCAAGTTGCATAATCCCCAAGGATGGCTTTTAATTTCTTAAATTGTTTGAGTTAAAAACGACAACAACAACAACAACAACAACAACAGAAGTTTAATTTAGCTTGCTGAATATTTTGGCGCAAAAAATTGTTTTGGAATAAGTATTAACTGGCGAAAGGTCTCTATCCAATTCTTAGTAGTCTTGTTTAGATGGCGCAAGATATAAATACACCTTATTGGATGGCTTAACATATAATACGCGAGCATATTTTGCGAGATGCGTAGTGTTTTTTTCCGCGCCCCGAAGGGGCGAGAAAAACAGGCGAGCAACAAGCAAAATGTCCGCACGTATTTTATGTTAAGCCATCCAATAAGGGATTTGACTTCAAAACAGGGTTTTGATTTGCAGAAAATTTAGTCGTTATATTTTTTCATTATTTGCTTGAAACAAACTTGCAATAATGTACGCATGTTAACACTATTAAAATAACAATTTAACAGAGGGATTTTTGAGCTACCCTTTGTTGAAGGATAACTAGATTATGTGCAATTTTCTCTGTTAAATTTAAATTTTCCAGTTATCCACTTGCTTGCTTCCTGGAGTATTTTCCTGCCAAACTTTACTAAATTGTAACGAGTGGTTCATGAGAAATCCGTGCATTTCTGCTAAAAAAATCCATTCGCAATTTCTCGCCCAACTACGCATGCCCTTCATTTGACTGGCTTCTCGCAGTAATAAAGAAAAAAGACTTTCAAAATTGCGCGCTGGATATTTCCTTTTTTGAATTTTCCTTACATACTATTCCAACAAAAGATCAAAACCTACAACCTACCAACCAACCAACCCACAGCGTGTGTCATTTTAAGAAGGGAAGCACAAAAACGAAACAGGCATAAAAATAAACGTCGCTTTGTCGGCGCCATGGTTGTGGATTTGTAATCTTTGTGCATGCGCTATCTCGCATCAGCAGAGCGCACGCTAAAAACAGTGTTCAGCCACCTTAAGAAAAATCAATTTAAGGTAATTCCTCTGTTTTGCATTGCGCATCCTTACTGCGCAAGAATTATTGCGTCAAAGTCGTACTAGATTCCCTATGAGGCCAAGCTCAGCAGGGAAAAGAATGCTTATTTACTCTTAAACAAGCACCGTGACCTACCTTTTTTCTGAGTAATTTTGACCTACCATTCATTATCTTTTTGTTTAAAGAGTTAGAAAAAAATCATGTGTTTTAAAACCGACTTATTGCTAGAAATGTGCTATTCATGGAGATAAAATAATGGCCTCGAGAACACGCACGCGAGGAGATGTGTTAGCCAATTTCCTCTGATACTGCGTTTATTTTCCATTAAATATGTATTAAATTGTTCCTTAACGTCGATATAATATGACTACTACGTTATCTTACGGTTTCCTTTAGTTATGTGCTTCCTATTCCCATGGAAAGTATCGTAAACAATAAACATGCTTTTGTTAGGCAAAATTACAAGGAATTATGGTGTAACTTGGTTTCATAATATCTCGTTAACGGAGCTGGTGACCAATTTATTTTATTTTACATTTCGACTTATTGCACGATAAATAACAAATTGTGAAAGTTTGACAAAAATCATGTGTTTAGTTGTATTTCGGAGGAATGACCTTAAAATACATACGTGTACTTCGATGTATGTGCAGTCAATCTGATCAACGCATTTCTATAGCTTTATGATGGATGGTTTTAAATACATGTCTCAATACATAACTCATGATATGATAAGAAGTGTGTCATAAGAAGTGTGTCATACCTTAGCACCATTGATTTTCATGACCAGCGTCCATCCACCTCCACCGCATGCTCCAAGGTTTGCCATGTGACAGAAAACGGGGACCTTCCCAGAGTCCATTTGGAGCAAGTAGGCTTTGTTCCCTTCTGACCTTATAACAAAACACAACAGACAGTAGTCAAAAGCTATACCTAAAACTTCAATATTTTCAACAATCAGTCAAATAAATATTGTTGTTCAGTAACCGTAGAATCCCTATTTCCCAAACCCTAGATTTTTCGCAACTCCCGAGAACTGGAAGCAAACGTCGTCTCCTTCCTTATTTCACAACAACATTTTTATCCTCGATAAAACATTCTCGATTTCTTAAACAGTTGAGTTTCAAAATATCGGGATTCCCCTGCATATGTCAGTTGAACATAAACCAGCTCCCTGACGACGAAACAAAAGCTATATAATAATAAAATAGAGGTATTGTTTGTTAAATCTTGCTAAAAAAAAAAAAGGGGGGGAAGCAAGAGGAAGTTATTTACTTGACGGTAACGTTCTGTAGACTAAATTACTTAGTTAACCGACTTTTTAGTTGCTTTTTTTATTATTTGCTACTCACTGTTTGTCCTTGATACTCATGTTACTATCCTAATAACTTACTTGCCATTCAAGTAAATGTCTTTACACGACGCAAAGGACGAACCTGTGCAAGATAAAATGCAATGAATTTCAGTTCCGAGAGGTAAAAAATACAGAAGAATAAAATCAAACAACAGGCATAATTTTATACCAGATCCAACTCCAGACGAGGCGTTGACAACGTGTACAAGCTGTTGGAAATATTTCTCCAAAGTAGCTTCAAGAGATTTGATGGCTTTTTCAGTGTTGTGTGAATCGAGATTCACGTTGACGATAATATTTTTGTCGCCCTTTTTGGCGGGAACTGAAGTCGACCCGGGTGAAGTGCTGTTAGCATAAACAGCGGCAGTTAGGATCGTGATCACACAGGATAGCCGCAGAATAAACCGAACGTTGAAAGTCGAGTGCATCTTGTTAAGTAATATCTTCACAAATCACTTAGTCCGATGGTTGATGAGTTGTAAGATACTGTAAAGTATTTCCTTTTTTATATATATTTTTACAGTAGCTAATACTGTCACAGAACAGGATAGATTTTCATGCCAGCAATTTTCAACCAATCAGGTTTTTCCACATTTGTTGTTTATTTCACGCTTAGTTATTTTCAATTAACAAACTCCATTTTTAAATTGTAAAGCACACTTACCGACTCACCTGAGCAAAAGTTTTGTTTACATTTTGTGCTAATCTGTACCGGTTTTAAAGTTTGACTGTCACCTTTTTCCTGGAAGTGAATAGTTTTGGCCAGAAATTCAGTAGCGTTTAGAAGTAACCCTGGAACAAATGGAATAAAAATAACGATAATTTTAAGTAGCGGTATATTGAGAATAACGGAATAACAGTAATGACGTTTCTTTTAAAATAATCGTCGACATTTCCTTGTTGAAATTTAATTTTCTCTTGTCTGGAATAAGGAAATAATGGAAACTTATGAGCAGGAATAGTGGAATAGTAAAAATTTGATTAGATATTTCTCTTCAGTCCGCGATATTTCCGCTTTATAATTATAATCGAGTGACACGTTAACTCAATACACGCGTACGGCGGAGAAGTAGAAGAATTTTTACGAAAATACAGAAGTACGGCATCGCATCGTCACCCTTTGCAAGTTGTCAGATTAAAAACTTAAACCCTAGAAGCAGTGCAGTATTCTTGATTGCGTTTTCATTCCTGATGTTTTAATTGCAAATAAAATTTCAATCTGGCCAGCCAAGCGCAATCGAGTTCAATTAATTCATCTAATAGCGTTTCACATTAAACACTTGCCCTATAACAATAAAACCAAACTAGAATTTACGTTTACGGTTAAAAGAGCTTTACAATTTTTGCTTCTGTATAACTGAGGCGAATTACATTATTGTAATCTAACTTGCAGAGACAAAAAAAGGTTGTAAAATGCCGCTTTAAAAACTGCGTAACAAACAGGAGTATTCAATGATGGTGTGTTTGGATGCAATATACTCTGCCATACCTGCGATGTCGTCCTTCAGGGGTCTGTTCTATTCGAAGATTTTGCTGTAATTTTCTGCGCAGTCTTTCTCGTGTATAAGGGACCAGTATACACAAACATAACTGAAAAATTCCAATTCTCGACGCTTTTCTCGGCTGCACTTCGATCAATTAATTTATAGAAGTTGAGAATTGCTGGCAGTAACTGGATAGCAGACGTGATCCGTTAACCCTACAATCTCACGATTTCCTTAAAATTACCATTGCTACTGAGACACTGATGAGAAAGCAAAAATATAACGAAATGGTTTTGAGCTTTACAAAAATGATTATTCAAACATTTTTTGTTTTGGCTAATTACAATGCAAATAGCAACGATGGCATTGTTTAAAAATAAAACGTGTTACAAATAACAAATCATGCATGTTAAATGAAAGAAAATTGAAAATAAAATTTTCTGAGGTAAAAGACAAATATGCACTCGACTAGTAAATGCAGGCGTCCCTATTTAAAAAACAAATGATTATATACTGATTGGACAGGAAATTAAGTGTAATAATGCCCTTTACCGAGATGTAAGCATGCAGTCAGTTGTCACTCATTATCGAAGACAAGGAGTCTGCAATCTGGGTCGTTTTGCGGTCAGCACTGACGTGGCGTACGTTCTGCGAGCATGCGGCTGGCGAGCAGACAACTTCCGGAAAGTGCTCCGACTCACACAGCGGTCAAACGCAAAAATCCAACGCCACTTCCGGTTTTCGTCGCCTCGAACTTTGCAAGAGTTTGAAGAGAAAACCTGCAAGACTTTTGTAGGAAAATGTTATAAAAATAGTACTGTGAGAGAAAATTACAAGCTGGGAGTCTCTGGGGATGTCCATTAGTAAATTCCCTGGTCATATGCGAAGTAAAAAGCTTAACTTTTCAGCGACTGTCTTAACTTTGGGCTTGAAAGTGAAAATTTTCGAAAATTTAAGACTTTGTTAAGCGAAAGTTTTGGCGGGAACTGCGCACGCGCTGCACGTTTGACCGCTGTGTGGCTCCGACTACACTCTCATTGGTTAAAAAGGATAGGGGGCTTTTCTGGTAACGTCTGTTAGCACTTGGGAATATAGGCCTCGTTTAGTCTTACAGGGGTAATTACAAGAGATGTGACAATCATTTCTCCTTCAATTCATGTAGAGCAGAAATCTAGCGAATAGAAAAAAAGTTGTCAACAACCAGCTATTTTCTTGATGTGCAACTGAATTCTCAGAACAAACAGTATATGTATTGTATAGGAATCGGTATGGAGAATTTCCATTGTAATCTTTTTTTTCCTTATGGTGGTTACTGCAAATTATGATGCACTTTAACGTGTCCATTCTAAATGACATTCCTTAGTGATAAAGATAACAGGATGCAGAGTTGTTTCACCTAGCTTACTGATGACGGTTTTATTACTTTCACAAGGAAATTGCACGGATAATATAATGAAAGTTTCTCCCAAGTTTAGTTTTCACGTTTTCCTCACGTTCTTTCCGTTGACACTTTTTTTTGCCTTTTCAGAAGACTTTCCTTCACTTTTGCGTTTCTCAAATAAAATCAACTTTATTTTACGAGGGTCGCACTTAACAGCCTTGCGACTGACAAGCCTGTGGCCCTAGCAAAAGACAATATTCGTATTCCCCGACGGCCCTGGGTCGAGAGCCTACTGAACATGAAAGCGAGGCTAATGCGGGGAACTTTGCTCGCAATTACAAAGAAACACATGGAAAATTGCGACTGAGTTGCCGAGAAACCTTAAAAATTATAAACGCTTTGAGGATCTAGAGCTAGGAGGTGATCTGTAGGCTAGAGGGATATCACTGTCAATCAGAAAAATTAGAAGATCTTGTAGAACTGAGCGAGAAGGCTCACAAACTTACCTTGAATCGTCGGGAAAGTTCTAGTCAGCAATACTTGCGAAGTATTAAAACTTCAACACCAGGTTATGTTTCCAGGTATCTGTTATGTTCATTCTTAGTGTATATCCGACTTTAGTGACGGATTAAACTTTCCTTGAGGAGATTTACATTGCTATTTAAGAACGTGGTTCAGAAGACGGAACTTGCTAAATTAAATTAGATCGCGCACACAATCTCAGTTGTTTATTTTTTTAAACAATAATAGCTAGCGCTGTGACAACTTTTTTTTCGGCAAGAGAATGAAATGACCGTGAAACGATTAACAGCATCACTTGAGCCGAAAGAAAATCTAGCCTTTTACCCAAAAATTGTGTGTAAAGTTTAGCTCGAGAAATATACACCGATTCAGGCTATTACCGGAAGTTGCATGAAAGCGTGGCCTAGGGGCCAAGGAACTCAATACAACATAGCGGAAGATAAAGAGAGAAGTCACAGCAGCCACAAATGCTGCGCTGCAGCACAATGTATCAATCGTTCAGGCAATCTGAAAGATCTCACCTTTCACGCTTTTCCCCAAGACCAAAATCAGAGGAAAATATGGATGGCAAAAATGAAACGTGGCGATCAAAAATTCGCATCTAATACATCACTTTTTTGCTGTTCGGCACATTTCACCGCGAACGATTATAGATCTTCCTTAACCGGAAAAAGAAGCGATTTGTTTAAGAATACGGTTCCTTCTATTTTTCCGTGGACTGAGGACTACGATAAAGGAATTCGAAGTGAGAGGTCCGAAAGAGCAAACGTTTGTGATAGCAAAAAGCTTCAACTATCAGTTGCTCCTGGGCTTGCTACGGATGCTGTCAACACTGCTGAGAAAGAAGAAGCCAAACCGCAAGAGATTGAAGAGAGGGACTTAGTTGCCGAGATTTGTGAACTCACGCAAAAAGTGTTTCTTTTTAAATTTGGCCTGGAACGTTTCAGTTCCAATGACGATGATATATTTTTCTACACAGGATTTTCGTCTTATGAAGCCTTGCTAGCATTTTGGAACTTCGTCAAACCGAGTGCTGAGTCGCTTCTCAGTTGGAACCTGGCACGTTCCAAAGTTAATGGTGAACTCGAAGACACTGCATTTCCTTACTTACAAGGTCAAAAGAAAGAAAAACAACGGACACGAGAGATGAAAAAAATGAAAAAAAATTTTTTTCAGGCTTTATTTTCTCAACTGCTTAAGTTGAGTACATAACTGCGATGATCTCTCATTTGTTTAAAATGTTATTCCGCAGTTCAAATATATGAATTTCATATATGCACTTTATGTCTTCTCCATCCACGGGTATATTACGAACTCACAAGTGACCACCTCCCAGTTGGCTTGATAGCTCAGTTGGTTAGAGCGCTGCACCGGTATCGCAGAGGTCATGGGTTCGAATCCTGTCCAAGCCTTAATTTTCTTTTTAGGCTTTATTTTCTCAACTGCTGAAGTTGAGTACATAACTGCGATGATCTCTCATTTGTTTAAAATGTTATTCCGCAGTTCAAATATATGAATTTCATATATTCACTTTAATGTTACTTTCATAACCAAAATTGGAAATCTAATGCTAGTAAAAACAACAAAGTCTGTTAATGAAAGCTTTGTGATTCCCATCTGCATTTGGGACTGAAACCAATATTTGTGATTTTCTTTTACTCCATATTTATTAGAGTCTGTTTCCATAAATGGAAAACTTGTTTCTTTTTGGTGATCTCTGATAGCATTCGTAGGTGAAAAATCTTGTTTTGACTCAAGACATTTGATTTCTACACTTCTAATCTCAGTGTCACCATTTTGATATTCAATGACAGCAATTCTATCAGGGCTTGCTGCAAGAACTGTATTATCTGTATCCACAATTATGCCAACCTCTTGAAGTGTCACTGCTTTTACATCGGGTAAGGATAACAGTAGTACTCTCTGTACAAATTTGATGCCACTGGATTATTTTAAATACCATATATCATACTTTTACTTTTATAATTTAGGTGTTTAGCTGGTAAATAGCTCACTTTCCTGTTGGGTTTTCCTTTTGATGTAATTTTTTTTAGCCAGATTTTCTGGTATTTTCCTTTGGTCATTCATATGGGAAAAGACATCTTTACAGATACTGGCAGTTATCCTTTTTTTTTTCTCAAACCAAGTAGCGTTGTCTGATTGCCCCCTTGTTACCTTTTCAATGTGCTTTTGCTCATCTGTTAGTTTTTCAGTAAATGTTTCTGATTGCACAGATGGTTGTTGTGTCTGTATAAATGGCAAATTAGATGCCCCACCATTGGAATGTAGCTGTTGTTGGCCTGCAGCTGTTACGGATACACTATTAGAAGTACTGCTAGAAGTACACTGAGATGTTACTGGGTTAAACTCTTGCAGTTGCTTGTAAAGTGTTGACCCTATAGCAACTGTTCCAACTATGGTTGTAACTGTTGGTATAGGAATTTCATCTGGAAGCATTGCAGCAAAAGGTATGTTTGGGTTTATGTTCTGAAGGTCTTGTTTCAGTTTCAACATACCCTCGATATCTAGTTTCTGGCATTTGGGCGGTCTTGGATCATACGGTTTGGAAAGGACACCTCGTCTCTTTCTTCCAGGTAGGTCAGAGCAATGTCTGGGCTTTGCTATATTAGACGCCATGACAGGGTGGAATTCAACTTCTCGTTTGTTCCCCTTTCCCCATTCCCTTGGCTTTGATGTGCATGGTAGGCCGTTAGGCCTAGACTTTGTTAGCTCTGACTTTCGTGTCATATCCTCGAGTTTTCAAATTACCGCCATTACATGGCAACAGCATCCACTATTAGAGGCGGGACACTGCCTGTCACACTTTGCTGCAACAATTTTAGGAGTTTCCGTTTGGTTAAGAACCAATTTTACCTTATACTTAACGTTCCTTTTATAAGAAGACCAACAGCAAGCTCTTAAATATACAAGACTTTTCTCAGCGCTGTTGTAAACTTGCAAATCATGCACAAAGTTCGTCATACGAAGACCTTTATCATTTGAGTTTATGACAACATCTGCATTGGCAAACTTCTTGACTGATTTCCCAGAATTTTTAACTTGTTCAAAAGCGTCCATCGGGAGAAATGAAGGTAAAATAGAAAAGTCTTCCGAAAATAGCGTAGAATCGTCGGACGGAAAGTTATCAAAAGGTGAATCACCTGAGCTTGTCTGGCTGACCGTGTTATTTACAACATCATTTTGCTTAAGCTTCTCAAGCTTTGCTTTCGTATAGCACCTGTCAGGGTCAGGATCATACACTTTGTCCCTATAGAAGGGTATCGCGTTGAATGCTTTGACTCGCGCGAAATGTTTCAAAGCTTACTTTTCGACAAGAACCTTCTTTGATCCTTGTTGATTGAGCCGTCTACATTTTAACCAGAACTTTAACTGTAGAACGGTCCATTTACCTAAATTCTCTAAATTTTCAACGCTTGAGCACGATATATCCTCCGGCGTAAGGTTTAAATTTACCGCCATGTTTCGCTCTCACTGCAAGTGTCACCCTTGGCCCTTAGGCCTCGCTTTCATGCTACTTCTGGTAATAGCCTCAATCAGTGTATAACGGCATAAGAGACGAGGAAATTATCCAGAAGACTCCTGCACTCACGGTTTGCATTTGCAGTTTGTGACTTTTCAGTTGGAAGGTTTGCTCAAAGCCGAAGTCACTGCCGTATTTTATATGCTTCTTACCTGAAAGAGAATCCTCGCATCTCTGCGATCTAAATTTGGGCACAAATTATGTTCAATAATCCTAGAATGCTAATTTTACATGTTTAGGAGAATATAACATCATTTCATTTAAGCACTGGAACAATAATACTCACGTTTTACACAGAACGTCAAATCCGGCAAAACCACACGTTCTCGACGCGACGTGATGCCATCGGGACAACGGATTGAGCATGCGCAACATCTCTCCTCTTTGAAAATTTTCTTCCGGCCGCGTCTTACAGCTGTCGCGTCTCGGATCTTAAAGTCCCTATACAGTCAACTCTCTCTCAACGGACACCTCTATAAGACGGACACCTCTTTAAGACGGACACCTTGTGTTGGTCCCGACCGTTTTTCAGTCATTTTACTGTAATTAAACTCCCTATAAGACGGACACCTCTCTAAGACGGACAACGGACACTTTAAAACTGTTAACGGACACCTCTGAAGTATGTTTTTAGAGAAAATACCTCAAAACGGAATGTATATGCTGAAATTGACAGCAAATTACGAGTTAGGGAAGCAAAATTCTTATTACATAACTAAATACGTTGAGAAGAGTTAGTAAGGGTCTTGAAGATTTCAAACATACCCACAAAAAACAATCCGCTTGCCAATATTATTTTGTCCCAGTTTGTAGTTTTAACGACTTTAGACAGACGTAAAATAGCCGCCTGTATTCATTGTACATCGGTTCAGCTTTATTATCTCAGAATTACTGGTGTCGCCTTACCTCTACTCTCTACAAGCCGGACACCTCTCTAAGACGGACAGTTGGAATCGGTCCCGACGGTGTTCGTCTTATAGAGAGTTCACTGTACTACTAAAACCACCGAACTGCGGAATGGATTCAAATTTTCGTATCACTGCCCCGCCCACTTTTGTCAACCAATGTCATCAAATTCCTTTCCCGCGTGTATGCGTTTCGATCAACGAGAGCCGCATGAAATTCCTTCGGCAGAGTTTAGCACACAAGAAAGAGTGTACGATCGCGGAAAAAACCTAAGAAGGAACATAAACTTAAGAAGATAAACTTAAACTTATAAACAGATAAACTTAAGAAGGAAAACTATCTAAGATGTCATTGAAGAAGAAGGAGACTTTGTCACTGGTAACGTCTCCGGTTGATTTGAATCGAGCCTAAACATGCTTGCGTTCTGAAAGCCGTCGCTTCTCGGATCTTAAAGTCCCTAATTTTGGTTTTAAAAACTCTCAACGGTGTTCTTTTTTTCGCGCAACATTTTTGCGCGAAAATTCGACGTTGCAGGTTGTCCCGTGTAACACCACCTTAATGGTGAAAAAAATCAAGATAAGGGAGGTTATGCTCTTATCCATACGAACTAAGTTGCGTACATGAAATTGAGATTTCTTAGTCAGCATGTCAGTAACAAAGCTCAATTTCTGTTTGCGAATGTACCTATATCTAAGGGATAATTTAAAGGTTTGAGCGGTAGTAAATTGTATTTATAACTGAAATTACATTCTACTGTTTTCCCGACGAATAACAAGAGTTTAGGTTATATCTTTGCCAATGGATAACTAAAAAACATCCAATCGAGGTGTTTCCAATTCAAAATAATATTAAACTGAAACACATCTTACCCGTCTTATCTGCCATTTTTTGTAAATATCGCTCCACACTTATGAGATTAACTGTAAGATTTCAGCTGAGAAACAGTCTCAATATGGACAATACCGGGCATATTGTTCAGTCAGCATTTAGCTAGGGAGTTTGTGGATTTTGGAAAGTGTTTCATGTTGCTTTCAGCTAGATTTGTTAGAGATAATCCGCTTTCCATAACTGTTTATTCCAACAGGCCAATCACAATGCCATCCAGAGTGTGTTATTAGAGTGTGCATTTAGATGGAATGGAAATATGAATATGTATATTCATCAGTTGTGAATGCATAAATTGCTACAGGCAAATTGCAGGGGTAACTTAAACAAATCTGCTTGGATAACTTATAGTAGGGAGGGAGCGATGGAGGAATGGAGGGAGAGAGGGAGGCTAGGGAGGAAGGAAGGGAGGGGCTTGACACTTCAAACGATAGCATATGTGTCATCAAATCGCTTGCTGTTCTAGTGAGTTGACTTAATTGTGAACAAAACTTAAGTTCCCCTTTACCCCGATGATTCATGATTACCGTCCTTAGCTGACGATGAATTAAAATATAAACCTATAGGGGGATTTCAGATTCGGTGTTTTTGTTAACTAGAAG
>Ga0126336_10001117_pt1 | contig 13228 bp, 13 predicted proteins | sample SidCmetagenome_FD_92530 | JGI IMG/M metagenome (GOLD analysis project Ga0126336, IMG submission 92530) | Coral microbial communities from El Islote,Puerto Morelos, Mexico - Siderastrea C C metagenome | ecosystem: Host-associated > Invertebrates > Cnidaria > Coral | place: El Islote,Puerto...
ACATAACCCACGCTCATCGAACTGATCAAGCATGACATTCCCTTAGCAACAAAACAATACTGAACCAATCAAAATTCAGCTGAACGCATTAGAATGCTTCTTGTCTCTCTTTGTCTCCGAGCGTTCGATCTTTCGAAAGCGGAACGTGTAATGCGCTGTTTTAAACGCAATTTTCCTGACTTTTAACATAATTTCTGAATTTTTTTACCTCCTAAAGCTTTAAACATCTAAGGTCATTAATATTCATGAAAAAAACGGGACCAGAGAAAAAGTCCGGATAATCGAAAAGTCCGGATAATCGATGTCCGGATAATCGAGGTTCGACTGTAGAAGCAGACGGGACATCGTCGGAACATGTTGTACAGAAAGAGCGAGGGCTCATAACTTCAGACGCTAGGCGGAAGTGCTAAATTATCGTGTGCGCCAGAAGCTGCTTTGTCCAATTTATTAACGGTTTTGCGCCAGTAAAGGTAGGTAGAACTTAGTAAAACCATGCTTGTATAGGAGAACACACCACAGTCTTTAGATTAGTTACCTCACTTCGAGGAGGGAAGTTTGGATGAGGCTCTGTTAGGAGAAATGCTGAACAACCGACATGGTGTTAATACAGCAACGACAACGAACGACTAGTTAAGACCACACAAAATTGCGACAGCGACGGAAAGTCAGTAGGATCACAGGAAATTTTTCACGAGACGCACTAACTGCCCGAAACTTGTGACAAAACAAGTTTAATTTAAAGGAAAAATAATTCTTGTCACAAGGTCTGAAAAAATTTTTGTAAGCGAAGCTTTCGACTGTATCGCATAGTCTTCATCAGCGATTAAAGTGAGCTCACGTTGTCACGTAAATGCAAATTTTTTTAATCACGTGACAACAGGTGGTCAAAAATGACGGGAAGATCATAGCCCCCGTCTCTGTTAAGCGTTGGGCGTTGACGTCTGATGTGGATGGCCTCCTTGGTTTTTCTTTTGACATCTACGAACTCTTTATCAATAATCTTCACTCCTTCCCAGTCGATCTCGTGATTGGCCTGAGACTGGTGTTCCCAGATTGCAGATGTTGTTTGTTTCTGATGTTCACCCAGTCTCTTCTCCAGAGTTCTCGCTGTCTCGCCAATGTAATGCTCTCCGCAATCGTTGCATGTGATGTCATATACCACGCCCGTCTTCCTCGGAGACAATTAGACCAATCTCCGTAGGCCTGCCTTATGTGTCTGGACTCTCAGAACATCTTAGCAGAGTCTTTAGGGCCCAAGACATCCGCACATACCACAAGCCTTACTGAGGTCCATCTTAGTCCATCCAAAAGACAGGACACCAACTGAAAAGAAGACGGGCTTGGTATACGACATCACATGCAATGATTACGGAGAGCATTGCAACGCTGAACAGAGACAGGGGCTATGATCTTCCCACCATTTTTGACCACCTGTTGTCACATGATTAAAAAACTTTGCATTCATGTGACAACGTGAGGTCACTTTAATTGCTGTGCGATATAGTCGAAAGCTTTGCTTACAAAAATTTTTTCAGACCTTGTGACAAGAATTATTTTTCGTTTATTTACAACCAAGGTCAAGATGAATATACATAGTCAAGTTTAATTTAGAAAGTCAGACGGCGAACATGCATACTCACCCCTATGAACAGGGTCTCATGGGTCCATACAAGCTCGTGCAGTAGTTCAGGCCCCAGTTGTTCAAAGAACGGATAACTTTATCCACCGGATAAGCTGTAATCCAAAAGATACAAAATGTAGGGAAATCTCTATATAGCCCTCTAATTTATGAAAAGAGCGAGAGTGCATCTATAATGAAGTGTGTAGCCTTGAAAAAATCTGGTCAAATGCGTAAGTTGAAGGAAAATTGCTCTGTTGGATAGCGACTTATCCACTGGATAAAATTATCCACTCTTTGAACAACTGGGGCCAGATGTATGTAAGCTCAGTTTATTTATGCAGGAGTCACTAAAAACCACCCCTCTCCCACCCTGCCACAAGGTGGGGATTTCATAGAAATCTCACTCAAATATTGACAAATTCACCTGTCCCTGGGGATTCCGTCCCTCACCAAAGTTATCAAATTCTCGCACCAGCAGGGGCTTCCCTTTTTGGTACTCTGACTTCTTGGTTAGGTCGAAAGACTATAACATTAAGACAGTTCTGTTATCAGTCCTGCATAACTAGTTCCAGTAGCCAGAATGAGCTTTACTTGAACTAAACAGTGGGTGATCTAGTTTTCCATGGCAAATTCTTTTCACAGAAAGAAAGCAAACTCCAAGTAAACAGAGTCGATAAATGTATTTTCGGAAAATTTGCATGGGTGTTGTTATTGAAGGCGTGCCATTGATCCGCGGTCAGAATGTAACTTGCGCATTCAAGGACAAGTGAAAAGTTTCCAGTAAAGATAGCAGAAGAGAAGAACGTTACAAACGGGTATTTTCCGACATTATCATGATCACAATTGTACTAATATACTCACAAAGTACAAGTTCAACGTGGGTCAGATCAGTGTTTTTCTTTGAAAAATCTTGCATTCGTCCCTCATAAACTACATCATAGGCTGCCAAAATGACCGCTAACACACCCCTTCTGTGCTGCAATGCTGATGGCCCAAACTCGCAGTGAAATTATTTTTTGAGACCGAAATTTAGCCAGTACACAGAAAAAAGTTTCAAACGTTACTATTTATGGCCTTTTGTCTTCAGATCTCCTTTAAATAACAAAAGCACTCACCTCTCCTTAGCATTTCCAAAATGCACCTTCCACCTTGCACTGATCCTCAAGAACAACTGCTCACTTCTTAACAGTGGGCTCGTGACAAACCCAACAATTGCCTGAACCCAAGGGATTGTTAAATATTTACAGTTCCTGATCCCCTAGATACCCTTGGGGCGGTCTTTTTAATCAAATCCCCTTACAATACACTAATCCCCATCCCATTCCAGTTTTTGCGAAGAGGGGGAGGGAGGTAAACCTTTTTGTCAATTGAGATCGTCCTTACTGGCTTAAAGGCGGGTTCACTCCTGTCTTTATCTTGTGCGGGAGAGAAGCACAAAATGTTGCATTAGGATGGAGATTTCAAAGGAACTTTAGTTTCTAGCCAGTCAGTTGAACACATTACAGGATCAAATGGTTCATCCAATTAGAAAAAGAGAAAAAAGCATTTGTTGTTACCTTCTTATACCTGATAGTGCCATATCCTATTTTCTCGATCAAACGTAGGGTGGGGCATTTCAGCCTTGTATATTCATCGTTTATCTGAACCTGTCTTCGAATTCTTCGATTCGCCTTATTGTCATAGCTGTCATTCAGATGTGTGGTTGGACCCAGCATTCTGACGAAACAATCTTTGGGCAAATTTCAAAGACCAAAAGCCAGTCGGTCCAAAGCATGCAGAACGAGTTCTTCTAATGATTTAACCTTTTTGTGATTTGCTTTAGAGAGAATGACTTCCGTGGGGTTAGAGTGTTCAATTTGCTGCGAACGTTTCGATGATCAAAAGCTCTGTCCTCGGCTGCTGAGTTGTGGTCACAGCTTCTGTTCGGACTGCCTAGAAAAATTGGTCAATGATAACACAATCAACTGTCCAACGTGTAGAAATGCAATCTCTGTGCCTGCTGGAGTCACAGGGCTACCAAAGAATTTTGCACTATTGGACGTCCTACTGACCACGCCTCAACACGAAGAAGACGAAGGTTCGCGTGTTTGTGAAACTTGTGATGGCAAGCATCCCGCGACCTCCTGTTGTTTGGAATGTAAAGAGGACATGTGCGAGGATGCAGCTCTCTGGCACGCTCGCCAGAAGGCAACTCGCGACCATCGCGTTGTATCCCTGGAGGAGCTGAAGGCAAACCCGAAGCTGGCGTCTAGGCCCGTTTTCTGCTCTGAACACAACGAGCAATTCCGATTCTTTGATGAGGACTGTGGCCATGTCGTCTGTAGAGACTGTGTCACCCTCAAGCACAACGGCCACAAGTGTTTATCCCTAGCTGAAGCAGCTTCAAAGTACCGACAGGAGATGGAAGCACTTGCCAACAAAGCCAGCACGCATGCTGAGGAGATAAAAACTGCAGAAGCCAGGGTGGAGGGTGTGAGTCTTGATTTGAAACAAGCCTATGAAAAACAGGCTGCGCTGATTCAGGGCACGTTTAAGGAAGTAAGCTTGTCCTTATTTATATTTTTGTATGGCTTGGTGGTTTTCACTCGTTTATTGTAGAATTTATAGATGTGATATTCCCTCCCTTTTGTAGTTACATGCCGCACTCATTGCTAGAGAGCAAGTTCTGATGAACGAGTTGGATCATCTTCTCAAGAAGAACACATTTACCCTTACTGAACAGCGTGATCGCCTGCGCACATTTCAAGCCTGCTTGGAGAGTGCCGTCCAGCGTGCCAAGACCGCCATCCAATCCGCAGGGAATGCTGAGCTCCTTGTCGCTAGGTCTGATGTAGTGTCAACCCTGAAAGCCCTCGAGAGTACACCTCCTGTGCTTGAGCCACAAGCCAAGTCTGTACTGGAGTTCTCCCTTGACCACGAGCAATTGCTGGAGGTGCTTAATAAGGCAGGTGTCGTCAAAGACACGCCTGCTTGCCCAGACACCACCACTGTAGAAGGCTTGGGTTTGAAGCTGGCAGAACGGGGGCAGGAGGCCTCGTTCACTATCACTGCACGTGACGCTCAAGACAATCCGTGCGTTGTGGGTGGTGACTTGTTTGCGGTGGAGTTGAAAGACAAAAAGGGAGAGAAAAAGGTGGAGGGAAATTTAAAGGACAACGGCGATGGTACTTACTTGGCAACCTATGCTGTCCCCGCCGATATAACGAAGGGTGAATTTAAGTTGTCCGTGTTCTTATGTGGTGCTCACATCCAAGGCAGCCCTTTTGTTGTTCGTGTCGTTGACGTACCAGTGGGAAGAGTGAGTTGCTACAAGTGTGGTCAGCGAACAAGAACCATGAGTTACTATGAAAATAATTTTGAGCCACTCCGTGCCGATGCCGTTCGAGTTAATGGCTATAGTGCCTTGTGTGATCCTGGCTGCACAGGTTTTTATCGTAATAGAAATGGGTGGACCTTAGTTTCTGGTCCATTTTAAATGATGCTAAGACATACAGGAGCATTGTTATCAATGCTATCAATCAGGCCCTGTAAAACGCGCTTCTATCAACTCGCTTCTATTCAATACGCTTCCAAGAAAATGTTTTTTTAAAGATCAGGGACATTAAGTCTTATAAGATTTTGAAATGTAATGGATAACTAGTTTTATTTCATTATGTTCAAACGGATCATTGGTCCGAATGCAGGCTGCTTTTTTATATTTATTATTATTATTATTATTATTATTATTATTATTATTATTATTATTTTATTTCTGCACAATACACTAACTACATTACAAAGCGTAAAAAGAGCGATAATGTGTGACTATTTACAATACAACAAGTATTACATTCAGAACAGAACTATAACCTAATAATACACTGTCAACCGTAATAGCACACTTACACTGGCACATAACTTACAGAAGTGAATAAAATGAATTGGATTAAACTGATTTACAGTTGAATTTTTATTAAAAGACTTCATAAACAACAAACAGACGCAACGTAACTAACTGTCAATTTATGAATTTTGAACACTTCTTAGAAAAAGTGCTGCATTTGTTAGACATGATAGCTATGTATTTTTCTACTTCTGTCTTCTCCTGTGAAAGAGTTATGGCATTTGATGCTATTTACCGATAAGAATAGATTGAGGGCTAAGCAAGAAAACAAATAATTCAATATACCGTACATAATTTGGTTTTAACAAAGAATTATATAATAGTTTCGTTGGATAAAGACTGATACCTACGAGTAAACTCGGACCAGAAGGAAACTGGACGGGATACAAATAAATGGTTGACTGTTTGCTCTACATTTGTACAGTAGGGACAAAAAGGTTCCTGAACTTTTTTCATTTTGGATAAATAGCATTCGTATATAGTGTGTTTTGAATAATTTTGTACTGAAACATTGAAAGTTTGATTTCCTTTGTTACGAGCAAAGGTAGAGAATAAATCTTTTGACGTTCGTCCTTGCTGAACCCATATTCCGTTAGCTTTTTTTCTGCCGCTGGAGGAGAAAAAATCTTGATTGCCGATACGTAATCTATGTATTGTTTTGCAAGTAGTCGTGTCAATGGCCGGTAAATTAATTGTACTAGCTTGATTTTCTTCTTTTAAATAATTTTTCCACTCGCTCAATATTGCAGAGGTGAGGCCAAAGTACTGTAGCCAGTTACACTTAATCGAACGTTTCTGTAAGAACTCTTTAAAAGTTAGAAGCGGATTTTTGTTTCCCTCTACAAGCGAGGAAAGTTTGTTGACACCGGCTTGGTGCCAATTTTGATAAATCACACGGACCCATTATTAATTTTTATAAATCTATTGTTCCAGATGATGTGATCAAGTACATCTTTCTTTGTTTTAGGGATCACCTTATTAAGTTCTTGCCAATGTAGAATTATATCTTTGTAGAACGTGGAAAGTCCTGTGTTTAAGGTCAAATATTTAACGTTGTAATTGCTATAAAACAGAAGTGTTCCACTAGCATTAGAGAGCAAACGTAAAGGGATGAGCTTCCATGGTTGATTACTCTCTGAGCAGAGATGTCTTACCCAACATATTTTGGTTTTTTGTGTTACATCTTTATGCCAAGAGACCTTTGTCTAGTTTAGTGGACAAACTGCACCTCATGCATTATCGTTAGCGTAACTCTTGGTGCACCTGTCTTAACAGCTGGGTTGTCATGAAATGAATTGTGTGAATTCCTTAGACGTTTATACGACATCCAATATCAACAGCAGTCACGCTTTTAGTTAGTTGCAAAGTTCGAAGAACGGAGTACTAATGGTGTTTAGCACGGGGAGAGGTACTTCGAGTAAGGCCATGAATGTGTCCCCATAGGAGGACATTTTCCCTTTGGATAAGTTAGTTTTGTTGAAAGAACAAAAGATTAGAGCTTGAAGGGTCCTGGAAGGGTAGGCGAGTGAGATGTGAAATCGTAAGCAACCCGGACAAAGGGGTGGGCTAGGGCAGCGCTTTTTCTAATCGACCCGACCGCGAGTACAATGTTTACCAATATTTAGTGAGGCGTCATTGCTCAAGAGTGCCTAGTCGAGAACAGTGAACGATTTTAAAACAACCGACACTATGAGTATCGATATTTTTAAACTATCCAGTGAATTTTTAGCATCCGAATAATCTAGCGCAAATGAGACACTGTGAGAAATACAGCTAAGCAATAGTTGTCACTAAAGCTGCCCCTGCTGTTTACTGAACATGCCGTGAATCTGATCAAAAGTTGCTAAAAATGTAAAAAATAAATGAAAAACACGAACATAAGTTAAAGGACAGTTTTAACATCAGTGCAGTCACTTACCATACTGCACTGCGGGGCAATCTACGCACTGACTCACACAAAGTGATACTCGCCTGCTAGTTACCTTCGATGAGTTACCCCCACCCCTCTCTTCCCCTCCCCTTCCGTACGTGCTCAAGAAAACTACAGTAGTTAAACCGCTCTGCGGTACTGGACTCCGGAAAACTAGTTGCAAATGTGATTCGCAGGATAATACTTGCAGAGCACTTATTGCAGCAAAGCTGCCTTCACACCCAATACAACGAACGAAATGCACACGAACAAACCATTTTTCGTGGCCGTTTTAATGCTTAAATTGGCGTGTTCAGTTTCTTTACCAAAACGCGGAGAAAATAGGCCGAATGATAGAGCACTTTGCTTTCAGCCCATGCGACTACTAGCGATAAATTTGTATTCGGTCTAAAGTAGCAGTAGAAAGAACGTAGCATTACTGGAAATCTCGTCACATTTTTGGTATTTGTACTGCTCTATTCGCAAAAGGCTATGTACTTGATGATCTATTGACTTCTAGTATATTTTGTGTCTGACAAATTGACATACAGGGACCATAAACACCCACATACGCTATGCTGCGCTCTGCAGTCTGAAGTTGGGCGTGCGAATTTCCCAGTCCTCTTTCGTTCTAACTGGAGGTCTGAGTCGTGCTTGAAGGTCAATCAGTGGTATCGTATATGACGTATTTGTTGGTGGATTATTCAAAAAGAGCACATCACATAGTATAATACATTACAATTACCATATATGAGGTACCTACGGAGCGACAAAACCGCGCCGCTGGATAATAGTAACGCGGGCCTTGGGAATTGCGTGACGACCCAAATAACCCAGGAGACACGTGCAGGCGACACCGTTAACGCGAAGGAATATAAAACGTTGAACAAAAGAGACCTGGCAAAGACAGCGGTGTCATGCCGATAGGGTCATACAGTTTTACCATGTTTTGTTCAGCAGGTTTTTTTGCATGTTTGTAGGTTCGACAGCGGCATTTTTGTTGTATTTCATCACTAATCCAAACCAAGTAAAACCCATGATTAACATGTGATAAGCCGATAACGTGGACAAAAGCAATGAGTTTCGAGAATTTTATTTTTTTCTTGAACATTTCTGTGTCTTGCCTTAATAAGCATAAATTTGTGGCAGATAAAAAGTGAAAGTGCTAAATTTGTTCACTCACGTGTGGTTAAAAAATGTACACATCGTGCTTAAAAATGACATGTCTCATACTAAAAAAACTCAGTTGTTTTTGGAACCAGTGTCAAAGTATCAATGACAATCAAAAGCTTCTTTGACGGGCTGCAAAATTGCCAAATGAGAAAAGAATTTGGCCTCAAATTTGGCCTCGAGCTCCACTTTACAATAGTGCAGAGCATTCTGAAAAGAAAAGACGTACATTTCAAGTTCAAGGTTGTAGTTTTAATGTTCCAGTAGTTTAATAAGCAAGAAAGTGCGAATGCGCAATAATGTGCAGCTCGTTTGATTACTTGCACTTTGCACAACATATTGAATTGAAATTAAGTTGAAATGTTTATTTACTTTTTGCAAGGTGACTGGTTTTTGGCTGGTCAATACAACTGGATTTTGTTTGCATTTATGATGCAAGCTTACCGATAATTTCGATAAGTTCACATTATACATGTGCATTAGCAGTTAAACTAATGCCCGATCCATTTTTTGATACAAAATGCAACCCCGTGACCAGCAACTTGAAACATATAAGCAATTACTGGTCTAAGACAGAAGAAACTGTCGCAATGCATAAAATGCTGGTACTTCCTTCCGCTATGTGATTTCTTCATGTTAACTCAGTTGTCAACCTGTAATCTTTACACTCATGTGAGCCATTCTATTGTTATTATTGAAATCTCCTGTCTTAATACTTGTATGTATTACACCAATTGAGAATGTAATGGTAATTCAGCAAACCGAAATGAACTGAAGATGACAGCAGTTTGTCAAAACATGTTTTCCAAACATACAAATATCATGATTTTTCTCAAAATTATCAATTCCGTGGGCTTAAGAATCTCAGGTTCTGCGGGAATTTTAGGGTGGGTGACGGGTGCTTTATTGATCATCGCCAATAGTTAATGATTAAACTGCACCTAATCCACCTAATATTTCCATTCCAAGTTGGGAGTGTGGTGTATCTGCGAGAACACCTTGAAATGGTTCTGCACTCTTGTGCCAAGAGTCTAGTCTAGTTCAAATTTTTCGTTACTAAGGTTTCTTAACAAATGAAACAATTCGGACTTTATTGAAGAAATTTAAGTAGAAACGTATCATATAAAGATCATACTTTCTTCTGATTGAAAAAAAAATGTAATCCCAACCTACAACCCGCAGCCTGCAACCTGCAACTTGCAACCTGCAACCTGCAGTTTACACCCTCCCCTTCTGTTCCCTGCCCCAGGGGCAAAAGTTCAAAAAATCACAAATACACAATGATGACCAAAATCAATATATTTCAAGAATTTTTGCCTCAAATTATAGCAACAATACTGTCCATTATTCTGCTATAAAATCATTAAAGGGAATATTTAAGCTATTTTTGGCAACACTTTGAAAAACCAAATGTCACATTTGCATCAATGAAAACCAACGATAATGGCACAGTTTTGAGAAAAGTCACTATATTAGTGCGTGGCCAGGATGAAAATGGATTGCAACTTGAAAATTGCAACTTGGATAAAAATCAACTGCAACACGGCGATTCAAACAACGCATCTACATGTACACAGAGCAAGTTTAAAAATACAGCCAAAATTGTAAATTGAACAATAAAGTACCTTGAGTTACTAAATTGTACCCCTGTGCCAAACTGTATTTCTTTGGCAAAATGTGTTTAATAAATCACTTGATTCCTTGGTGTCCAAACCATTAAAATCTCAGTCACGTAACACCTCCTAACATGCATGGCGTTAAGTGCGAATCCCCGCCCAAGCCCCACTCATGGTCCTCAGTCGCTGAAACTTGTGGCTAATGTTGTTTAAAACGCCGCATACCGTGGCAAAAGGGACAGTCTAAAACCGCTCAAATCCCCTGCTGATGCCCCACATTCTTGAGTAGGGGGTGCAGGGCTTTCCACTGACTAGTGCCTTATTTCACACCTGCAAAGCAAATGCTGCAGATACAAACACAGCACAAACGTGAACGCAAGTACTTCTGAATATCACAAATGTAAGCATAAATGCACAAGTATAAACGCAAGAAATGTGATTACTCTGGCATGGAGAACTAATACACAAATGCACACACGTGCGTGGTATTCCTTCGCACTTTCATGAAGTGCATTCTCGTTGCACACTTTAACCAGGGTAATTAAGTGTTTCATGCACTGACATGATACACAAGTCATCAGCTGTGAGAGGACAACACCTGCCTCCTCGATGTAAGAGTATAGAAGTTGTTAGAATAATTAAATTTACATTGTATTTTTTCACGCAATGCGTGCCAACATTTTGAGCCAGCTGATTAATCGCAGAAAATCGGATCCGCGCTCAGTTTAACGACTTTTGTGTTTTGATCAATCAGGAGTCCGCCCACAATTTGAACATTTTGCGCGATATTTTAAGCATTTATATAAACGATCTTTTGGCCTCCATTTTGTGTTGTCAGCGTCTCTCTGAGAATTCTATCTTTTGAATTTGTAGTTTTTTTTAGAGAGAATGGCTTCCGAGGGTCTTGAGTGTTCAATTTGCTGCGAACGTTTCGATGACCAAAAGCTTTGTCCTCGTCTGCTGAGTTGTGGTCACAGCTTCTGCACTTGCTGCCTGAAGAAACTGTTCAATGATAAAGCAATCAACTGTCCCACGTGCAGAAACGCAGTCTCTGTGCCTGCTGGAGTCACAGGACTGACAAAGAATTTTGCACTGTTCGAAATCCTTCCCGTCATACCTCACAACAAAGAAGGTGAAGTCTGGCGTGCTTGTGAAGCTTGCGATGACAAGCATCCCGCGATTTCCTTCTGCTTGACATGTCAAGAGGCCATGTGGGAGGATGCAGCTCGCTGGCACGCTCGCCAGAAAGCAACTCGCGACCATCACGTTGTCTCTCTGGAGGATCTGAAAGCAAGCCCTAAACTGGCAGCTGTTCCCGTTATTTGCTCGGACCACAACGAGCAATTCCGATTCTTTGATGAGGACTGTGGCCATGTCGTATGTGGAGAATGCATCACCCTCGAGCACAACCGCCACAAGTGTTTATCCCTAGCTGAAGCAGCTTCAAAGTACCGACAGGAGATGGAAGCACTTTCCACCAAAGCCAGCACCCATGCTGAGGAAATAAAAGCTGCGGAGGTTCGATTGGAGGGTGTGAGTAGCGACCTCGAACAAGTATATGAAGAACAGGCTGCCTTTAGTCAAGGTACCTTCGAAGAGGTAAGGTTAATTTTCTTTGCTTTTCTTTCTGTTGTTGATATTTCTCTTGCATGTTTGCTTTAGAATTTGTAGATGTGATGTTTGGTTTGTCTTGCAGCTTCATGCCGCACTTATTGAACAATGTCAAGGTCTGATGAGTGAGTTGGATGAGCTCCACAAGACTAAGTCTTCCACCCTCGCTACGCAGCGCTACCGTCTGCACATATTTCAAGCTTGCTTGCAGAGTGCCGCGCAGCGTGCCAATACCGCCGTCCAATACCCAGACAATGCTGAGCTTCTTGAAGCGAGGTCCGATGTAGTGTCAACGCTAGAAGCTTTGAGGAGCCAACCTCTTGTGCTTGAACCACAAGCCAATAGTAAACTAGAGTTCTTCATTGAGACTGAGGAATTTCTGTACGTGGTCAATGAGATTGGCGAGGTCAGCGAAACATCTCCATGCCCGGACACTACCACTGCAGAAGGCTCAGGTTTGAAGCTGTTCGACCGGGACAGGAGGCGTCCTTCACCATTACTGCGCACGACGCCCAAGGAGAGTTGTGTGGCATGGGTGGTGACGTGTTTGTGGTGGAGCTTATAAATGAATGGGGAGAAGAGGTGGAGGTAAATTTGACAGATAATGGCAATGGAACTTTTCTTAGCAACCTACACTGTCCCCAACAATGCAGTTGGTGATTACAAGTTGTTTGTTTTGTTACGTGGCGCTCACATCAAAGAGAGCCCTTTTGTTGTACATGTAATTCGTGTACCAGTAGGCTGGATAACCTGCTACAAATGTGGTCGGCGAAGAAGTGGGTATATGAAATACTATAAAAACGACAATGAGCCAAGCCGTGCCGATGACCGTCGTTTGGCTATAGTGCCTTGTGCTATCCCGATTGCATCAATTATTCACAGACTAAAAATCAGTGGACCTTAGTTTGTGGTCCCTTGTAAATACGGATAATGCCAAGACATGCAGAAAAACAGAGCTTGCGATATTCAGACAATATTGTCGTTGTTGCAGACTGTTCAGTTCTTTTCAAAATGCATTCAAAGAATGTTTTTTGTTGGAATGGCCCAAGGACAGTAAGTTTGGCAAGAATAATTGTTTCGAAATTATGAATATATGAAACTCATATATTTGAACTGCAGAATGAACAATAAATGTAAGGAAGATCCTCGCAGTTATTAACGCAACTTATGTAGTTGCGAAAAGAAAGCCTGAAAAATTCAGGCTTGCCGGGATTCGAACCCTGACCTCTGCGATACCGGTGCAGCGCTCTAACCAATTGAGCTATCAAGCCAACTGGGAGCCGGTCATTAAATTGGTTCGTAATGTACCCGGGAAAGATGAAGATGAAATTATGAATATATGAAACTCATATATTTGAACTGCAGAATGAACAATAAATGTAAGGAAGATCCTCGCAGTTATTAACGCAACTTATGCA
>Ga0126336_10001118_pt1 | contig 13226 bp, 10 predicted proteins | sample SidCmetagenome_FD_92530 | JGI IMG/M metagenome (GOLD analysis project Ga0126336, IMG submission 92530) | Coral microbial communities from El Islote,Puerto Morelos, Mexico - Siderastrea C C metagenome | ecosystem: Host-associated > Invertebrates > Cnidaria > Coral | place: El Islote,Puerto...
GAGCTTTGAAAAGAACCCTACTATTGACTTTTCGGTAAAACATTCGTTTGGGCGACACGATAAACTCAACAAAACCGACTGTCTTCTTTTACAGGAGACGCCAAAATGCCTTGATTGTTGTTTTAGAGCAAAATATCCTGTTTTTGGTGATCTTTTGTGGCCAGCTGGTTTTGAATTCCTCGGAGCATAAAAAGATCAAATTATGCTAAACACTCGTCATGCCGGCCAATCACAAGTGTCTGTAATGCATTCTCTGTCAATCAAAACCCCCTGGAATTCTGACAGACCATAATTTTGTAACAGTTCTCCTCAGGCAAATTGAAGAATTTGAGGTGAAAACAAATGAACAGTCATTGTAAACTGAAAAGTGAAAGTTTGGGCTCTGTTTAAAACGCGTAAATGGACAGCACGTCCATTATAACGCAAGTGAACAAGGAGGATGAATGTGTGGAAGTGAGCCCGTACAGTCAAGTCAAACGTGAGTACTCGCAGGGCTTCATATTGCATTGCTCACTTGCTCCCGTACCAACAACGGCGCGAATATTGCGAAGGGCTTTGTTTGTGATGCCGGCTAAATTCCCCCTGCCAAGAAGCCTCTTTGAGCACATCTTTTCAAACTTTCCTACTGTCTATTTGTGTGAGACTCTCCCTTTGCAGTTATGGAGTTAATGAAAGCGTCATTTAACATTCGGATTTTAATTGAGCGTGCCCGTTTAGTTATGACGTTGGATATTTTGCTTATCTTGTCTCGCAGCACGTTTACCCAGCTCACTACACTCTTGCTTTTGTATTTCAGTACCTGGTTCAATCTCCAAAAAGCCCAGAAGTCGGAACATATTTTCGTCGTTTTTCTGTTGTTTTGGCGCTCAATCAGCGGCAGCTGGCAGCCCGTGTACGACAGTTACCCACTCAAATCACAACCATAACCACAATGATAACACGATCACTGAAGACAAGGATTCGAAGGTTGGTATTTCCGCGCGCCGAATTTTCAGGCGTTCGATTTGAAATTTCCGTATCTAGGGCTTCTATGCAGGTGAATCGACCCAACCGCTCAGAGAGATTTTGTTTTTGGCCATGTTTTGATCTCTAAATGAAATTAACGACGTTTGATTTCGCCGGGAATGCACACAGTCTGGAAAATTTTACGCAGTGGTTATCCTTCACCGGAGATCGGGAGCAGCTATTTTTTCGCACCTTTTTAGATTATTTAGCTCGTTTTGTCAGCTTTGCCAAAAAAAAAAAAAGAGATATGCTACCCAGGTTCTGCCGCCCTCTGTGGTGTAAATTTGATTTCCGATTTATAATGTACTCTGAGGTTTCGTGATGTTGACATCCGCACATGTCCATTTCATTGACGAAACTTACACCTAGCCAGGCCTGGCGAGCACTGAAAAGGCTTTTTATACCTTTTTGCTACTTTCTTTCTCAATATTTCGCTAAATTGAGTGCCGTTTTGCAAACATTTGTTGAACTGTCCTGTGTTTGAAGTATCAGTAGTATGTCTAGAGTTATTAAATTGCTGCGTGATGGCAATATCAATTAAAAGTGCTCAAGAAAGGAAGATCTTTACCGGCCGGTTTCTTGTTTTTGTAATCGACTCTCAGAATGAATTCCTGGCTGATTGCTGCGAAAGAAAATACCGCTTGTTGCTTCAGTTAACATATATTAAACTGCGTATCAACTTAATTTTTTCAAGCTTACGTACGTGAAGTCGTAATGACGAAGACAGACATTAGGACTTTGTGAATCCAAGCTTCTTAACATAAAGGCAAAAAGGAAACAAATCAAAATTATGGAGTAATTTTGATCCGTGACATGCTTAACACAATGTCTTTTCATACTGGTTCATTTTGGTCAGTTTTGTATTGAACTACTTCCTGTCATAGGAAAGAGCTGATCATTATAATCTTTCTAAATATCTTTGTAAATTGATTATTTGATTAGCCCGTCTACAGAAAACCATGTTCCATTACACTCCCCTTGTCGATGCATATGTAGCTGCTGTTATTGCATAATTGCTGGTATCTAGCCATCAATATTTTATGTGAATTTGTTGAAAGTAAACAGTTGGTACTGTTTATGGCTGTAATATTTTCACCATCAATAATAAATGTCCTCGATTGTATGCTTGTGAAATATATGGGTTGTCAAAATATTTACTGGGCAAAAGGAACTTTTTCTCCAGGACTTGTTATATTTAGAGGAGAAGAAAATTAAATAGTTTGAAATGTTTTCCATAAGAAGAAGTTCTTTTTGATTTTTTGTTGTCAGAGAAACCTGAATAAAAGGAAAATATCTGGCATAATTATTTGTCAAAACTTGTAGAAATGATCAGCTTTTAAGACCTCAAGAATTTGGGTTTTAAAGAGCATTCAAGCAGATTATAATCAGTGATTTTAATAAATTAGGTGCTTTTTGTAATTTTTGTGAAATATCCAACAGAAGACAAACTTTTTTTAAAAGGCTGTTGGCTACTGCAGTCGTGTTATAAAATGCCTTCTCAAAACTGTAGCATTTTACATGTAAGAGCTATTGTAGCTTTTGATAAGTCCAGTTGGTTCAGTTTGGGATGATATGTTTTTGGTAGAGAAATCCCTGTCCAAGTGGCTTACATGTCTTTTATCTAAAGCTTCAACAAAATGTGTACATTACAGACTAATAATTTTGAGCTATCTGGTGGACAGGGATATTTTCATGAAATAAATTATTCATTTTCTGAATAACTTGCATGTAAACTTGGTAACATTGCAGTGATGGATATCCTCTTGCCTACATAATCTTTTGACTGATTCTGTGCAATTCTAAGAAGTTCGATGGAGTCAAGAGCTTGCATTGAGGGATTTTATTACTAGCTTTCCCTCTTCCTGTTTTGTATCATTTCTATATTGCTTTATTGAAAAAAAGCCTTTTTGATATTAGCAACAGATATTGTAGCACAATATGACCTTTTTTAGATTCTTTATCTGAGCACTGAAATAAATTGGAGGAGAATTGTGGTATTTGAACCTCAAACTAATGTACCAATAACTGTAATATCTGTTCTCAACAAGGCTTTTAACACTTGCAAATGGGCTAAATGCATTAGGTTTCACTTCCATTTAATTGATCATGCAAAAACCACAACCACAGCTATTTTGCGTCAAAAAGAAACAGTGCTCAAAATTGGCTTATGCAACAAACACAGTTCTGTGCATATTTTGTAGGGTAGAGTGGTCACTTCAACAAAACTTGCTCTAGTTTTTGGCCTTTAATTACTATTAAACAGATTTTATTATTTACGAGGATGCACTAGGCAAAGTAATGTTTGTAATGCCTTCTGGTGACAACATAAATTAATATACTGGTATTACAAGTTACTATACATGTACTAGATATAGCAGAATCACCAGCATATTGGGAAAATAGAGTTGATTTTAAGCAATTTTGCTTATAAGTAAAAAGTTACTCAAAATAGTGTGTTTTTGTATAAAACCCTTCAGTTTTGCTGCAAGTTTAGTAAATCTACATTCCTGAAAAATTGTTTGGCTGTGTTGTCAAGTTTCTTATTACATACTGTACGTTGCTATCTGAATGTCAATTTGTTTTTGTCTTGCAGCCATGTAAATATCTTCTACCTGCAGTAAGGCATCAGGATATGCACAAGAAATGTATAGTTATAGATCTTGATGAGACGCTGGTACATAGCTCATTTAAGGTAACAACAATGCATGTAATAGTGTTGACAGCATTATATTCATGTGTTTTCTTGTAATTGAAAGGAAGAAGCAGAAAATTCTCACTCCCGTGGTCATAGACTTTGATCAGGGAGCCAAAGCTTGAAAGTCTAAAATGTATGTACATGTAATTCCATTTAATTATTAGGTCAACTTCCACAAAGTGTTGTAAACTTTTGAGATGCCAGCCCCTTTAATTGATAATTACCAAGTAAATAAAGAAACTGTGAACACTTTTAGTAGGCTTTGTTACATCAGTTTTCATCGCTACCCATTGAGAGCTTAAGGCATAGGAAATGTAAACAAACTGACAATGATGAAGCCATTTGGTTGTTTCTTTTTACTTCTTCCAACAAATAATTCTAATTATGTTCTCTATAGGTACATGTAGCTATTGTAGTGTTTAATAGAGGTGTTGACAGGTCTTTGAATTTGCACCATAATTGACTTCCAAACTATGACAAGAAAATTTCTTCAATCACAAGCCCTCCTGTCAGAAGATAAGCCCATTTTTGTATGCTTGCCAAGCTAAGAATTTGTTGCACAATTTTTGTTTCATTTTTATAACTCTACAATGATATTAGCTTTTTACTGGATAAGAGATAATTTTTTCCCACATTATACATAAAGAGTATTGATTTTTAAAAAAAATTAATGCCCAGTTCTCTTATGCCTCATTTTCTCTGTGGTGGATTTCAATTTTGTTCTGTTTTGTTACAGCCTGTTCATAATGCAGACTTTATTGTTCCTGTGGAGATTGATGGTACCATTCACCAGGTAATTACAGTTTAAAAGAAAGTGCTTTGTTACTTTCACCTGCGTTAACCCTTTAAGCCCTGATATAAAAATGCATAATTTATTCTCCTTCTGTTCTCCATACATTTCTAAGGAAACTAGTAAGGAGAATTTGTCTAAATATCAAGAATCTTATCCTTGGTGATCGCTTTCTTTATTCTCATCACTTGACAATGTAAAGAGAAATTCCTTTTCATCACTGTTAGGGCTTAAAGGGTTAAAATTAAGTGCTTTTTTTTATAATGAAATGTACAGTGTAAATATTATTGTAATGTGCCTTCTATGAGCATGGTTTACAATTAAATTGGCAAGACTTTTTCAGTGTATAAGAAAGAAGTCTTAAACTCAGAGGTTATGAAACAGTGGTCCAGCCAAAAACAAAGAGCCTGACTGTCAGGTGCCATGAGCTTTTTCCATCTTATTAGGCAACATATGAGCTCCTGACTTCTAACGTTCCACTTGAGTTGCTCCAGTTGTTAGGAAAAGGTATTGGTCTAATTAAAAAAGTAATATGTGGAGTCATTGCTTTGAATTGAAGCATTCAGGTCTGAATGATGTTTCTCATATGATAACCAGTCTAATTTGGTTCAATTAATGGATTTCAGGGCATAATCTTACTTGCACCCTTTTTCCACTGCGCCACTCAGTTTCAGTACTCAGTTTTTATAACAGTTGTCATGAGGAACAAATTGTACTTTGACGTACTGTAGTTACATTTTTATATTGTTTTCCTTTATCTTTCAGGTGTATGTATTGAAAAGGCCCCATGTGGACGAGTTTCTCAAAAGAGTTGGGGAATTGTTTGAGTGTGTTTTATTCACGGCCAGCTTAGCAAAGGTGTGCATGAATATTTTTCTTATGTAGTGCAATTTTGACTCACCTGTGTACAGGGGGACAAGTACATAGGTGGGGCCTTCAGAAATGATGGGAAGCAGGCGTGGCATGGTGGATAGAGCACTTGCACCCCCCTCCCCCCTTTCCCCATATAGTGTGGACTCTGTTTGAATTCCAGACTTGTATAGACACAACAAGTCTCAAGCTTTTGTCCTAACATTAGGCTTGACATACTTTCTGCTTCATCTCTATTTTCTTCATCTGATCCGGTATGTACATTTTGCATAATTTGCATAGTTGTTGCATCACAGTCAGAGTTAAGACCAAGACAGAAACTTGCATCATGTCTTCCTGTGTTCAGAGGGTTTTCTTGTGATTTTCCTTCTTCCTGCCCGGCCACAAAATCCAACATTGCCAAATTGTTGTTTCATCCTGAGTAGTGGGTATCTTTATCAAAGCCACATGCAGATCAGTGGTGTGTATATCCTCCCTAAATATGTGGAATATATTTAATTTTTAAAGTAGTAAACTGGGAATTCTCCATTCTGTTGTTTGTTTCAGTATGCTGACCCAGTTGCCGACTTGCTGGACAAGTATGGGGCATTCCGTGCTAGACTATTCAGGGATTCTTGTGTATTTCACAGGGGAAATTATGTAAAGGTAACGAATCTTTTAACACTACATTCATGTTATTTCAAGGAATTTGTTTTCTTGTGGCATTATTATTCAGTACTTTAAGTTTATCTTACTGGTGCTTTCATACAGTGTATCACAGTGTTGCAATGTATACATGAATAAAGCAGCGGAAATGTCATATCTTGAAAACCCATTTCACTTTATTAAACCCATTGACTTCTGGCTTTCCACCAGAAACCTGCAATTTAAAGCCACAGATAACTTTTCTGGTCATTATCTTGACAAATTGCATGCTTATTTGCCACAACTGGTTTGTTGATTTTATTTTGTTAGGATCTCAGCAAGCTGGGAAGAGATTTAAAACATTGTCTTATTGTGGATAATTCACCAGCATCGTACAGTTTTCACCCTGAGAATGCTGTGAGTATCATTTGTTTAAAAGAATAAAGTTATTGTGTGACTTCATCCCTTGTCTTTGTGACTTAAAAACATCAAGGCCGTGGTACGATGTAACAGAAATTATCTTCATGATCATCTTGATGTCTTCCACAAATTGACTTGTGCACAGAGATGGTCAACAAAGGCAAAAACTCCGACCAAAGAATGACCCATGATATAAATATATTTTTGTTGTAATGTTGATTTTTTTCCTGTGCAGGTTCCAGTTGCATCTTGGTTTGATGACTTTTCAGATATGGAGCTTTTAGACTTGATTCCTTTCCTTGAAACGTTAAATGAAGTTGATGATGTGTGTGCATTTTTAAGAAGCGCCAACATGAATATCCTAAAAAGCAGATGTGATTCTCTGGACACCAGCTGATCGATGAACTAATTTTACAGATTTTACAATTAGCTTTATTATGTTTTCACACAAGACAAAGTACTGTGAGTTAAGACTTACATATCTTGCATTCAGTGTCATATTTTAAGGTACATGGACTACTGTAGGTTCTTGTAGAATATTGTATTGAATAGACCCATCATATGTAAGACGTTCTTCTTGCAAAAAAAACCTGCCTCAGCACACGCCTGTTGAGCAGCAACACAAGTGTCTTGACCAACTAGCATACATTTTCTATGGCGAGGAAGCTTGTTTTGCACTCTTACATTTTATAATGGGTTTTTTTATTGTCTAGCACTGTTTTGCTACATGAAATTTGCTCTTGAATCAAATTTAGAATGCACACTGGGGTACTCACATATTTGAGTAATGGGTTATAGGCAGTGCCTGTACATGTATATAATTTGAAGAAATGAACTGCATGTAAACTAAGACTTTTTTTTTTAGAAAAACTGTTTTTCTTTTTCATAGAATTGTTATTTTTGTTCTCAATATTATGATTGTATTTTACTCAAAGTGTAGATATGACTGTTCAACATAGTGGGCAACTTTGGTATTGCCTTAAAATTTATATATAGCTGCTTTCAACATGGTGGTTTTTCTTAACTCAATGTTGTAAAAGCAAAACTGACAATTCACAACAAATGACAATAACAAAATAAACCAATCAAAACATCGGAAACAACATGCAACTGGAGTAGCATTGCACTAGTTCCTGGTTACAGAGCTTGTTGGCAAATGCAAAACCAGACTGATGATGTATGCTTGTTGCTAAACCACTTTCAGATCAAAAAGTGAAAAACATTTTTGAGTGCTCTGGTGAATGTAAGTGTCTATTTATGAATATGTTTCACAAAGAATTTGAGTGATATTGAGACTGGCTTCAGTTCTTGTATGCTGATTTTGGTGCAACTTGAATCACCAACAAAATGACAAGATGCAGCTGTTTTCAGAATTTAAAGGACACTTTTTTATCTGAACTATTCTGTGCAAAATACCTATCTTAGCACTGAATATAATTTATTATGTGATTTTGTCATTTTGATATAAAATATTTTTGTGTATAATTTAATAAGGACCCTGTTTATACTCCAAGTTGACATGCACTATTTTTAAACTAATTTTACTGTAGAATTAGTATCTTGATATTTTTGTACCAAACCAATCCAAAGTGAAATATTTTTCCACTTTTAAGGCTCATAATACACAGAGGGTGAAATTGAAGATTAAATATTTACCTATGGTAGTTTTTAAACCAATCAAGTTATGATAAACAAGGCTGTGCTCCAAGAAGAATCACAGGGTCCCAAAGGCCCCCAACCATGAATTCTGGGGTGCCCAGCCCTTGATGCAAAAAATGAGTTTTTCCAGTTGCCCAAAGACAAAAGTTAGTGGCCTGAGGCCCCCGGGTGCTGCTAGAGCACAGCCCTGATAAAAAATATCTTAGTACATGTATGCTTTATTTTATCCCATGACATTGAAGAGTAGGGCCAACCAGAAGGCTGAGAAGCCATTTTTTCTAAACTTTCTATGGACGTTTTTCAACTGGTCAAATAATGTTTTCCATCACAAATATGATAATTGTTCAAGTAATGTGGTTATGGGATAAAATAAGTATACATTTCTTTCTGGTGTAATAAAGTGAAGATGGCTCAAGAATATTGATTCCCTATAAACTTGTATAAGTGCAGTAGATTCTTGCTATCCTGAACCTGAATTCCTCGGATATTGGTTTACAGTAATTAACTACTGAACATTTTTTTCTTTTTTAACAACAGTCTGTATTAGTAAAATCTCATACAAATCTTCATTTTTTCAACCATTTAATACTGCTGTTGCACAATACATTAATGATGCATAACAGACACAAATCTTGAGCTTGGGATGCTTGTAACTTAAGCATATGAGATAGCAGGAATCTACTGTCAATGTTATCTTGTGACTGCTTTCTTTCCAATCTTGGTGTCATAGTATTTAATACCTTCTGCAGAAATTCCAAATCTCTCGGCAATGTATTGTAAAAGCTGGCAGATGAACGAGGCCCCTTTAGGGGGGCTGCGAATGTCGCTAGTCTGAATTTCAAACCTTTCGTTTCACGTATTGAGGAGGAAGCCATGTCCCTGTCGGTATTTTGCTATTGTACTTGTGCCTGTATTCGTTGCTGTCGCAGTTTCAATCCATCTTTGTTTCGTTTGTTGCCATTTCATCTGTCTTATGTCACTGTTTCAGGGCCATGTCGCTTGTCGGAATTTACCCTAACAGGGTCTCATGAACTGTGGTACATGTATTTTAGCTGAAATCTTTGCACATTAGGGGTACAACTTATCGACCAGTGTTTTTGTTTTATCATTTCTGCTCTCTGTAATTTTGTAGTGCTTTATTACAGTAAATTTTTGCTGTGATTTTAGAAGGACGATACAAAATTTTCACAAATTTAATGTGTTTGTTGACTTTTCTTCTTATTGAAAAGTGACTTTTTACGACATTAAAATTTTGTGAAAAATTTTGGTGTGCCAAAAATTTCCTGTTATAAGGTAGCTAGGTGATCTTTCATTGATGCAGAGGCCCTGAAATAGTGACATGAACGAAATGACAAGACTACTGCCATGACAATTGTGATAGGGACAGTAATATGAAAGATCGCTGGGACAGACAGAGATATTCTAAAAGCCCAAAATACACAGATGGCAGATCCCCCAAAAGGGCCTCACTGCACTGCATTGTGTAGTGATACACCAGAAAATTGGAGAGTTGTCATCACTGTGAGAAAGGGGGTTGTAAACTCTTATCTCAAACTCCTATTGGATTTTGATGTTGAAGGATCTCCCTTCTCTCAAAGTATGCAGGGGCAGGGTGCATAAAACTTAATGTCCAGCTTAATTTCTCATGTCAGACGTTCACTCTTGTCAAGTCATTGTTTTAATGTGTGATGTTAACAGTTACGCCTGATGTTGGGTTTTATGCAACTTACCCCAGGTACCTTCAGTATGTGCTCATGTGAACTGTGATGTTATACCCTTATCACATTAAGACCATACATGTACCACTGAGAAGTGTTACAGTACAGAATGAAGCTGGCTCCTAAACTACACTGTGAATAGTTATTTACCCCACAACACTTGGTGATTTGGCTAATGGTATGGTAGTATTTAAGTGTCACATCAGATTACACTAGACATTAAGGGTTTGCTGTGATTCCTGATTATGGTCCACTGTTTTTTGTACCAAAGTGAATGTTTTCAAGCCTGTCTTCCTTTTCAGGAGTAAACATATCAAATAGTTTGGTACGTGTACTATTTTTATAAATTGTTTAAATTTAGAAATTTTTTACTTGACAGTTTCTTTAACTATTATATAATCATGCAGAAAACAACGGGGGAATTTAGAAAAAGAATATTTTAATTAAATTTTTTCCCTTGGGCTTTGGTTGATGCTATAGACTTTCATTACCCACTACATGAACATTGGTGGTCTTTGTTGGTAACTGCTGTCTTTGCTTGTGATATCAGCCTCACATTTTAGCTCTGTTGATGAAGTATTTGCAGGTTTTATTACCAAGTTTTTAAGTGTCCCTCTACTACATTTCCAGTTTCACCGAGACTTAACCTTTGCAGTCAACTCAATCTTTGCTCTACACAGGTTCAATCGCAGCTGGTTTTTGAATGGTCACATTTTCATCCACATGCCTGAATCGAATGTTCAAGGTTTAGACTTGGAATTGCAAGGATTAAACTCAACATGACATTGTTTGCCTAAGACAAAAATGCTTTCTATTTAGCAGTAAAAATTCAAGATCTGAATCGTCTCTGACTGGTTACCAGTTGATTCAAAATCATTTGAGGCAATCAGAGGTACTGTACTACTCAAATTTTGCTCGTTGTGAAGAAGGGATTTATGTCTGTGTAATGTCCTTACATTGAGGAATTGTCTATGAAGAGCATGCATTTCTTTAAGAGAGCATGTGTTTTGATAGGTCAACAATTACTGTACATGTTTGTATTGTATATTTTTATACCATAGAATTCAAATTTATTTTTGTAAAGGTGTTATCCTAGTATTAGCCTGCGTAGTAGGTGTCAAGGGGGATGAGAGGCGAGAATGCCTGAGCAAAAATGGAGAACTGGCAGTCCCCCATTTTTTCTCCAGTGTTCTTGCTCCCCTAGCTACACCTTCTCTGTTTACACCTGCTATGCAGGCTATAGTATGAGAATGGAGTGGTGAGCTTGTTAACATAGCTGATAGTTTCAACAATAAAAAAATGTATTCTGTAATTTGCTGCCGTTTGGATTGTTTTATTTCTTTGGTTGTCTCACAAGTTACTTAGCAAGACTGCCAACTTTGACAACATTGATGTTCTAGTTGAAAAATTATAAAACTGTAAATGGTTTGAACCTGGACGATCATAATTTACTGACCTATGAGAAAAAATAAACTGTCGCAGCCTGAAAGATTGACACAATTAAAATTGTTAAGTGATTTTGATTTGAATGGGTAGGGGGCGAAGAATAGCCTGCAGTAAGGCTCTGGTTTCCTTTAGCTTAGTGAACCACTCAGATGAAACAAAAGAGCCCAATTTTAGCAAGAGACCAACACAAGACAATATGAAAGCGTTGCTAAAATCGGCCTGACCGCAGGTTAGGTGAAGACGTACCTTCTTGTCACCCAACTTTCACAAAAATCACAGACCTATATTTACAGGTTGACACATTATGCTAGCATAATTAAGAGCATAATACTATGGGTATTAAAGCATTGAGCATAATGCCACAGAATTGTGCTATAATGCCATCATAGTAGCCATTTTGCAATGGCAGCTCTTTTTAATATTATTTATCACTATTGTCCATTAGAATTTAGCACTTAAGGTTTGGTCTCAGTACATCCTCACCCTCAGTTTTTTGCACCTTTGTGTTCTTAATTTATTGTGATAATTGTGTTGTTTCACAAGGCATGGGAGAAATGTTTTTGCTGCATAATTATGAGCATAATCATGCTGCCAAAACAGCATTAAGAATTTTAAATGCACACATCAGAGCCTTTATTATTATCATAGCTACAGTCAAGCAGAATTTAAAGCATAACAGTCCGTTTTTAAGGGTGACACCAAAAGGCACAATACTCCATTTTAGGAACATAATGTGTCAAACCCCTCCTTTATTTTAACAGCTCATGAGCTTCACGATTTCCCAAAATATGGCCTTTATTTTTAAGTGTTTCTATATTTCTCAAAAACAGTTGTGAAAATAAGTGAAAATATTACATGAATGGTACACTTAAGGTTTCTCTTCCACTGGATGCTCGCAATGTTTAGAAATCTCTTAAGACTTTAAAGAATGCAGACAATACTCGTGATGAAAGGAAAAGAGTGAAGTTTATTTGACCTGTTTTTCTTTGGCCAACAACCTGGATGGCTCAAGTAAAATAACAATATAATTATTCTACTACATGTCAGCTTCAAAACAGGGCTTGACATGAATTTGTTGCAAATAGTGAGTCTTGCTGGGTTGAACAAGAAATACATTCGCAGGACAAATTTAAAACAGAGAGTTCACAAGACTAGTTTAAAGTCTTCAGTTCTCAGCATCATCATCATCATCCTTAGTTTCTGCGGCCACAGCATCACTTGCTTTATTTGAAGCCTGTGTAAGAAATTCACATCACATCTGTTATGGGATTGTGTGTCTAAATCTGTAATGCAAAGGACAGCAATGATGCAATCATCCTTGCCTATAGGCATAAAAAATTGCACCGTTTAGGGTAAGCTAAACACTTCAGCTATAATTATGTACAGGTAGTCAAAACTTTAGTTATGATTACTGTGTTGGAGTGCAACATTTCAAGTGTGAAGCATGGCTATTTGTACTTGCTTACTGTGCACACCACACCTCCCTGACACAGTAGATTTTGTCATGTCCTTGTTGTTGTGCAAATTGTCCAGTGAGAAGGGAACAGCCAGATGAGATTTGCATACTTGTGAGGGGAGGTCAACAGACGGATACCAACATTTGATTTCATTTGCAAGAAGCCCGAACTATTGCTGTTTTATGGTGAAACACTGTTAATTTCCTAGAATTTTATTGATTTTTACTTGTAACTAAAGCTTTGGCTACCTGTTGTATGTGCAACCTAAAAGACATGGTTCTTGATTCATTATACTTTCAGACGTCAGGTAGCACATTTCTGCAATATGGTTACTAAGCACAAAAGAAATCCTCAGTTCTTTGTGAACAAAAAACTAACTCATCAATATTACTAGTCAGTGTTCAGTCTTAGAATTGTTGGGGCCAGACTTTAGGGGGGGGGGGGGGGGGTGAAAAAAAACCCGTTTGTATAAAAAAATTTCAAAAGATTTTAAAAAATCAAAAACCTACCATCTCCCAAAAACAAAGGGGGGGCCAAAAAAA
>Ga0126336_10001119_pt1 | contig 13216 bp, 8 predicted proteins | sample SidCmetagenome_FD_92530 | JGI IMG/M metagenome (GOLD analysis project Ga0126336, IMG submission 92530) | Coral microbial communities from El Islote,Puerto Morelos, Mexico - Siderastrea C C metagenome | ecosystem: Host-associated > Invertebrates > Cnidaria > Coral | place: El Islote,Puerto...
TGATATCATGATATCTGCCTAATATCATGATATCGTGATATCATGATATCATGATATCATGACGTTAGGATATCACTACGATAAGATCTCGTTCAATTCGTAAACCATTTAGCAAATGTATTGCCATAGTTAACCATTTCGCAAATGCCTTGTTATTAGTGTTATTTTTAATGTCAGACTTTTGAAATTACCACGCTGAGTTGACGTTAACTACGGCCATCAGTAATCGGAAAAAAAGCGTGTGTCATTTTTACTTCTGCGAACCGTGACTTTGTCCGCGTGTTTCAAGATGACCTTGAGGCCTGTACATGCGTTAATCCTTTTCTTGGGATGGACACTTGAGCGTCTGCGTGGGAGGCTAGCTACTGGGCTGAGCTCTTCCATGGAACTGACGAGGAGAAGCTCCAGAACTGCACAGAAAAAAAAATCAACGCTGTAAACACTCTTAAAGTAACACGATTAAGGAAAGCCGCACTGTTGGTTGTGTGTAGATTTATTTCATGAACAGGCTGTAAAGTCAGACATTAATAAAACACTGATAACAAGACATTTGCAAAATGGTTAACTATGACTACATTTGCTAAATGGTTTACGAATTAAACGAGATCTTATCGTAGTGATATCCTAACGTCATGATATCATGATATAATGATATCACGATATCATGATATTAGGCAGATGTCATGATATCATTCATGATATCATGATATCTACTTTTGACAGCGATGGCCCGCCATATGACTATGACAATACAATTGCTAAATGGTTTACGAATTAAATGAGATCTTATCGTAATGATATCCTAACGTCATGATATCACGGTATCGTGATATTAGGCAAATATCATGATATCCTTCATGATATCATGATATCTACTTTTGACCGCGATGGCCCGCCATGCGGCAGATATCATGATCTCATTCATAATATCATGATATCTACTTTTGACCGCGATGGCCCGCATAAGGAAGAATAAAAGGAATGCAATTGGTGCAAGTGCAATGAACTCCCGGGGTCTGATGTGGCGAAGATTAGCTTAGGCTGACAGGATCACAAACGGCAATATTTAAAAGAGGCTATTTCGTGAAGAGTTCTACGTTTTTGGATCAAAGCTGATGAAATGAAAATTAAGCACATTTTCTCGTACAAAAGCGCTGCTTGACCAAGGATAGGCATGGATAAATTCTGCTTGTAAAATGGCTTATTCTGCCTGTCATCAGTGCTTGTAAAAATCGCTTATTCTGCTCGAAATTCTGCCGGTAGAATTTATCCAAGCCTTTTAAGGAAGGTATCAAACTAAGGATAATACGTTTTTGGCGATTTTCGTAAGAAAACGAACGAAGAACGTGAAAAAATACCTCAAGTTTTTTCAAGTTGCAATTTATTTCCATCCTGGCCAACCGCAGAAAACTAGCAGAGTAATGTTATGCGGAGCCGTTATTTCTGGCTTTCCGTTAACTCCAATAAGTCTTTAAGCTTAAAAGGTAATACTAAGGTGTCGGAACCCCTTTAAGAGGAGACATATTAGTATCTAGAACAGGGTCGTAACGAGGTATGTGGGATCAGGGATCAAAGGAATGGGATCCGGGATCACAAGGGTGGGATCTGGGACCACAGCCATTGGATCAGAGATCACAGACCATGGGATCGGGATCAGCAGTTTTTTAGGGATCAGGGATCGGGCTGTACCATGTTTGTGGGATCAGGGACGATAATTGGTCACGCTTTTGGAACCAAGGATCAGAAATTTGCGTACAAAAATGCAACTGTGGAAGTTCTTAAGAGCTGGAGATGTTTGTGACAAATCGAGCAAAGAGAGGCCTGGTGCAAAGCCTTTCATAAGATGTTCATTACACATTCAACACAGGCAGACCAAGCTCACGTTCGAGAAAGTAATTAATTAACCACTTATCATTTATACAAGTGCCGTGTGAGCCGGAACGAAAGCGGTATTGGGTTACACGGCGGCCGTTGAGAATTTGAACTCTTATAAGACTTTGATTGGTGAGTAAAATCTCTTAGATTTCAAGCGCTCAATAAAGCAAAATTTCAACGTACATGCAATAAACCGATGAAAAAATTTACCTTTTCTCTGTTGTGTGGGCGGTTTGGGTAATTTCGCCGTTTGAACTACTCTCGTCACCTTGTTTGAATGAAGAATGATTAATTAAGTGATTTCTCGAAATGTATACTTGGGCTGCCTGTGCATTCCTGTGTAAATATAGCTTATTTTCATAAGAAAGGTTAATGCCTTGTCTGCCTTGACAAACGAGAAAATGAAGTGCCTCTCTCTTAAAAAAGATCTGTGGCCTCTGTTCAAGTATTTTTGAAAACATTCAGAAGCCAAAAACAGAATTGATTTACAATGAACAGTTTTACTTTCATGAAGTAATTACTTTTGGTCCATCACTTTCTTGGCCTTACGGCTGATTTAGGAGGTGCAACTTTGCTGTATGCAACATGCTGACGAATAGCTTACGGCGCTTGTTACTTCGGGCAAATCCAGTCTACGAAAGCTGCAACTTGTTCACGATTGATGCGCACCAAACAAAAAAGGTCGCAGGATTAATTTTAAAACATGTTTTTAAACCTTACGACAATCGTGTCCAGAGGCAATCATAAATGATGTGCCCTTGAGTTGTTTACGAATTTTTCATTGACGCGAGCAACGCGTGGTACAAAAGTCGCATGCATCAGCCTTAAACGAAAGTCTCACCGTCTAAATCTGCCGTTTATTCTTTGATGTATACCACAGTACAAAGAAATTTGAAAATGATTTTTTGGACTAAATTAACTTGCCAAGTAAACGGTATTCTAGTGTGAATCTGCGTCCGATTGTCATATAAAAGCCTTTACGATGTGACAAATGGGAAGCAAGAGTGAATAATACTTGTTAGAATTATATATATAGTACTTCAGGGTATACTTAAGAGCAGGTATATAGTCGTTTTTACACACATTTTCGATAAGTTATCCTTTATTTCATTTTCTTCCAAGCTCAGGACATCTTATTTTTATACTGTCTTTTTACCTCTTGTCAACTTAAGGGGTGATGGAGGCTTGCATTACTTACGTTTGCTTCAGTATGCAACAAAAACTCGAAGAAGTTTATGTAGCATATTGGTATTGATCTCGGAAATGGTTAGTGTTTCAAAGTGACTGCCTGTTAAAGTCGCGTAAAGCAAATTTTGGTCACATATGAATGGATCCCAGGAAGAGTTATTGTTTTTTTACAAGCGCAAGGAGCTCCCGTTATTTCTACTACTTCCAAACTGTAATTCGGGGTCTGAGAAGGCGAAAGTCAGCAAGAGGCAGAAAAGATTACAAAAAGGCAAATTACGAGAAAGCAATTACAGGAATCTATAAAGATTTTACTGTGTAATTAAAAAGTCCTTAGGAGCTAGAGATATTTGCGACAAATCGAACAACTTAAAATTGATCTTGAAGAAGACAACACTGAAGATAGTTTGTCTAAAGGCAAAATTGACAAGAAATGACAACTCCTAAAATGCGAGTACCTGTAGCAAAAACGCCATGGGCCTTGAAGCGAAGGCTTTCATAAGATGTTAATTTCACGCCCAACTGATGAAGTTCATTTTCATAAGAAAGGTTCATGCCATTGAGAAATGCCATTCCTCTGAGTAACAAAAAAGACTCAATGTTATTATTTTAACCGGTTGAATATTAAGCACGTCCACTATTTTAGGCATGGAAAGCCGAATTAGCTACTTAAGCTTGGCCTCTGTTAAAGGAGCGCTGTTTTTGACACCTAGAGACTATCCCAGAAATCTTCGGTAAAGATATTGCCAGCATGCTCCTACTAAACTGTCACGCCTGGAACTTTTAGTAAGTTTGCAAACAAATAGGAATAAACATGTCCTCATTATTCTGATGAAAGCATACAGGCTCACACCTGGTAGCACTTTTAAAAGATCGCGAGAAGCACTTTAGCTCTCTTGGGTGTTCCAAAAATAACGAGAAAGAAGTAATTTCCAGTTAATTGACTACATAAAACGCTTTGTTTGAGACTTTTCCTTAAAGGCAATATTGTTAAATGCAAAAATTTAACAAAAGGTCCTTTCTGCGTATACCATGTTAATCGTACACATTCGTTGTGCCGAATATATCAATTGGGCTTCTCCCGATATATACACCGTAAAGTAAGGGGATTGAATAGAGTTTCTACCAGTGTCTCTGTCCTCTAGGGCTCGCTATGAAATTAGATTTAATTCTTTTTTCATAAGACATAGTTACTCAATGTATTCATTCTCTTGCTATGTTTTGAATCTTGCTAGGCAAGTTTCGGCGACGAAAAAAGAAGTCATGGAAGAGACAATAATAATTAAAGTTGTCCACTCGATCCTGGTCGCGTCCACAGTGATAGGGAACATTCTGGTCTGTCTTGTCATTCTGAAAACCAAGACGTTTAGAACCCCTGTGTACTACCTTGTTATGAACTTGGCCATTGCAGACTTAATGATCGTGATATCCTTTACCCCAAGACATATCCTCGAAGGACTGTATCATCATCCCAGTGGAACTGTAGGAGCTATATTGTGTAAGACAGTCACATCTGATACATTCACTTGGGTTGGGGCCGTGGCTTCATCAATAACGTTGGTGGCGATAGCTTACGAGCGGTTCGCAGCTGTCAAATCCCCGCTGGCGTATTATGGAAACCGACGATCTCATTTCACTAACAAGAAATTGAAGATTGTAGTTGCATTTTGCTGGATTTTCGCAATGATCTTCAACATCCCGTTGTTTTGGGTACGAAAATTTAACCAGGAGCGTGGATTCTGCGAAAGCCATTGGCCAAGGGTTGCGTTTGCTTTAAGCTACAATGTGACCTGGCTTGTCTTGATTGGCGTTCTCCCATTTTGTCTTATGGCCTTCTTCTACGGAAAAGTTATTGCAAATTTACGCAAGCAGGCGGTACCTGGAGGGAACATGTTGATGGCATCGAAAAAGAAAATTACCAAGATGCTTATGACAATAACTGTGATATACGGGGTCTGCTGGATTCCGAACTTAATTCTGTACGTAGTATGGTACTTCGTTTTGGAAGCAGACGTGATGTATACAATAAATAAGGTTTTTCTTGTCTTAATATTGGTAAATTCGTGCGCCAATCCAATTGTTTATGCTGCTCAAAACAAGTTGTTTAGAAGCCACATGGCTTACATCTTGTGCAAATGCAGGAATCGGTGCAGGAATGAAGGTGATACGTCGATTTTCCAAACGTTGGGGAGAAACGCAGAGACATGTAACATACAACTGGCACGCTTTGCCCATCGAACGAATTACGGAAGAGAATTGGAGTTTTGCAACCTGAAAGCGTGCCGTTCACAAAAAGAGCTTGAACATTACTCACCGGAAATGGGAAAATAATGCAATAGTGTGCCGAACGTGCGTCAAAAGAGTGATACCGGAATAATGGCATTTTGCAACTTAGGGGTTTGTGAGTCAAAAGAATCTCTCGATGAGTTCTCACTGAAATTTAACAGAAAGTGTGACCTTTTTCCTGCATGACACACAACTGAGAGATGGACATTCTGAGTGGAAAGAATAATTTAAGACAGAGAAATATAATAAAAGTTAGGGAATTACTTCAGACGTTTTCTGCATGGATTCGTGGAAATCCAAAATGTTAGATATTTAGAATCCACCAGGAAATTTTTTATCACCGTTTAAGCGTTGAATTTACAGGTCACAAGCACGTCCGCCATGCTGCTGATTGATGATCAATCCGTTTTACTGAATGGCCTCGGAAAAAACGAATTTTTAATTCATCATCCAGAATTGATGAATACAACTTTGTTGTACGATGTTGAATAAGCTGGCTAAACGATCTCACCATTTGAAATGATGAATGTGTTCCTCTCAGTTAAATGTAGAAAGCTTTACAGCACGTACTGTAAAACGCAGTTAATGGAACGTGACAATGCTCAAGCACCATGGGTGGTCTAGGGGGCAGCAATGTACTTTACCTTTCCTAGCATTCGGAACATTCGCATGTTATTTCCCAGTGTTGCAACTCTGTCTGGTTAGTTTTCTTTCGCTAGTTTTGGTTGGCCTAAGGCCATGAATGTTCCATTCATTGATGTAGTTTTACTCCGTGCTGTCTAGCTACAGCTTAGTACGTATTTTTATATTGGCTGCACTTGTTCTTCTATGTCTGGCTGTAAAAGCTCGGGAACTCTGTTTAAAGTTCAGTTTTCTTGTGGCAAGCATTTGTGTCACTAGTAAGTCAAATACAGTGTAAAGCTTTTTCATCCTTTTCCATGGCTCGCCCTCAAGCTCGTAAGACAACAACACCAACGCGCGGTAATCGCCGGGACGACCTCTCCTCGCTTTCAACCGAAGTCTTGAGACTCCGTTTGCAAGCCCTCAGCCTGCCAATCGCGGGAAATCGTGCCACTCTGCTCGCCTCACTTCGCCGTGCACTTGATGGCCGTTCAGCCACGAATGCTGCTCCAGCGGGGCGAATAGATAAGAGACAACGCCGTGGAGCCCGTCGTCAGCCTAAAGCAGTTAGAGTGAATGCAAATGTTTCAAATGCTAATGCTCCACCAGTCCAGTCGTCCAGGGACAACCTTGCTGCCGGAGAAACCGAGGCCGAGTCTGAAGACGCTTTGTCCGACGCTGGTTCCTTACCTGACGACCTTTTCGAGGACCAGACCCAGCCAGCGGTCCGGAGCAATGCCTTCTCCGAGGCGCAAATGTCTGTTCTTCGCGAGACAGTGCAGAGCTCAATCCAAGCGGCCCTTCTGCAACAGCGCTCACATCCACAGCACTTCGGGCTTCCTTCGCTCGCTACTGCTGTTCCTTCTTGCAGGGCACCTGGCGTTGCTACTCTGTTAGGGCTAAATCGGGGCTTCCGGATGCCTACACCAGTCAAACTGCCCCTTTCCCCACATCTACAGTCGATGCTTCTCTTCCAGTCACGCCTTCCGCACCTGCCCTTAACGCTCGACCGGTGGTGGTGCCAGGAATGCAGGCAACAGCGACCGCAGCAAGAAATGAAGGTCCCCTTTTGTGTACTCCAGATGATGTGGATCGCTTACAATTGGAACTCTCTGATGATCCTGACCGTGATTATGTTGATTCCTTAATTCATATGCTTAGGTTTGGCGCTCGTGTAGGGTATACTAGCCCCCATAGACCCCGCATATCGTGTAATTTAATTTCTGCCTCTCAGCATTCTGACATAGTGTCGGTAATTTAGCTAAGGAATTTAAGTTGCGGAGGGTAGCTGTCCCCTTCCTCTCTCCGCCCTTCCCTGATCTCTAATGTCACCCTGTAGGCGTAGTCCCTAAGAAGAATTCCTCGAAATGGCGCACTATTTACCATCTTTCTTACCCAGAAGGGGATAGCATTAATGATCATATACCTAAGGACCTGTATTCCCTTCAATATGTAAGAGTGGATGATGCTATTCACATCATCCAAACCATGGGTCCAGGCTCTTTTATGGCTAAGACAGACTTAACATCTGCCTTCCGGCTTATCCCTATACACCCCGATGATTGGAACCTTTTGGGTATTTATTGGCAGACTAAGTTTTACGTTGACCTTTATCTTCCCTTCGGGTTGAGGTCTGCCCCATTCCTCTTTAACCTATTGTCTGATGCCCTGGAATGGATTATTAAAAATAAGTATGGTATCAAGCATGTCATCCATATACTGGATGATTTCTTCCTAGTGGAGCCCTCCGAATTACAGTGCCTTACTAGCTTCAGCACTTTGCTTCTAATTCGCACTTTCATGTCCGTCAGGGCCCCAGTTGTTGCTTCTAAGACCTTAGGACCCTCCTAAGTCTTGGAATTTATGGGTATTGTTTTGGACAGCGTCAGCATGGAGGCTCGTCTCCCTGATGATAAACTTACTAGGATTAACGATATGCTCAACTCCTTCCAATTCCGCCGATCCGCACGGCTGGTAGAACTTCAGTCCCTTATTGGCACTTTACAGTTTGCCTGTAAGGTAGTTGTTCCCGGTAGAACCTTCCTTCAAAGGATTGTCAACCTAACTTGGGGCCTGCCCAGTCGTTTCGACCATGTGCACCTTAACAAGGAGTATTTTAAGGACATTGCTTTGTGGAAAGCTTTCATCTCTTCCTGGAATGGGCGTTCCTTCTTCTTAGACTCCACCATTACCTCCCGCTCCCACCCTGAAATTATATACCGATGCTGCTAGCACAGATAGCTTTGGGGGTTTCTTTCGGGGGAAATGGTTTCAGGGGAGATGGCCGCCTCATCTTCAAATAAGCAGAGAGCAGGGTATCAGTATAGAGTGGCAGGAACTATTCTCCATTGTGCCATATGATATCCCCATTTCTCTGGCAAACGTTTGCAATTTTGGTGTGACAATGAGTCAGTGGTCACAATTATTAACTCAGGACATTCCAACGCCACCCGCATCATGGATTTACTTCGTTTTTTGGCCCTCCTTTCTATGAAGCACAATTTCTTCATTAGGGATCGTCATGTCCGTGGGGTTTCTAATGCTATTGCTGACTCCCTCTCCCGTTTTCAGGTTCGGCGTTTCAGGGAGCTCGCCCCACTGCAACCCTCACCCCCGCTCCATCCCGCCTTCCCTACTGACTCTTTAAGAGATGAAGTTCTGCAGTATGCCAACTGGGGACTTGCATTCAACAGCAGTCGTTCTTACATCTCCGGGGAGAAAAGGTTTATTCAATTTTGTTTTAATGAACCGTATCATGTCAGAGGGGGTGACATTCTATCTGCCTCTGAAGGAACTCTTATTTATTTTCCTTCATATCTAGCTAGGTCTGTTCGCCATGGTACCATTAAGCTTTATCTTGCAGCCGTGTGCAATCTCCACATTTGTTGTGGACACGGCGATCCTTATAGGGTGAATTACTATTAAAAATGGTCCTTCGGGGTATCTTTCTCTGCCAGGGGCAATCTCGCATCCTACGCCAACCTGTCACACCCAGTGTTTTGCTGGCCATTCGTCCTATCCTCTGGAGTTGATTGGGCTCTAAGGATTTCACTATGATATGGGCTACTTTTACTTTAGCATTTTTTGACTTCCTTCATTGTAGTGAATTTACCTATCCAGGGGTAAATCTTTTTCGTTCACACCTTGACCTGTCTACTGACGCCTCTTCCTTTCACCCTAGTCTGGACAGCCCCCATCACATCTCGGTTACCCTCAAATCTTCTAAGACAGACTTCTTTAGGCGGAGTCACTGTCTCCTAATTGCTCGTTCAGGGGCTCCCTTATGTGCTGTCAGGGCCATGGGCGATTATTTCTTAAATGTTCGCCCCCAACCTAGGCCTTTATTTGTTTTCTAGTCCGGTCAGCTCCTAACCCAGTCCTCGGTTACTAATCTGTTACGGGATGCTGCACGCTATACAGGACTCCCTTACCAGTGCCTCAAGGGTCATAGTTTCCGTTTTGGCCCAGCATCCGCAGATGCAGCAGCAGGCTTGCCGGACTGGCTGATAAAGGTTTTTGGGTCCGTACCCCTCAGTCTATAGTATTTTCTGTGGCCCCTAGGATGGCCTGCATCCATGATCCACCTACAACAGGCTGGTTAGTCGTTTTGTTTTTCTTTTTTTTTTATCTAGCCTTTTCCCTTGGTGTTTCTCAGGTTTTGCTTGGGGGGATACATGCTTTGCATGTCTCTGTGGCGGTTAAGTCTCGGCGGCTACTCCCCCCAAGCTTTGTTTTTTGTTTGTTCTATTCATTTGTTTGTGCACCTGCCAATACTCTTGTCCAATCCAGCACTGGCTGTTCGTGTGGTGTCAGCATACAGTGATGGGGAGATAGGTGAGGCATCTAAGGTCACGTGATTGTTTATTCAGACCTGTCAATACTCTTGTTCCGCTCCATGGCGTGTAGCGCTGGGAGGATTAGTGCGGCTTAAATGGTCAAGCATATGGAAGTCGCTTGTCATGCCAAACCGAGGGGGATTTGTCCCCCATTACGCCATATTGAGTCTGTGTGTTTCTTTCCTAGTAGTTATTACTATTAAAGCGTTTTTTTAATCTGTTTAAGCTGCTTAAGATGGCTTGGAACAGTGACATTAATTCATCTTATATTCAACATTGTCGTTTATATAAGAAAACATTCATTCAACAGGGTGACGTGGCCTTGCTAAGGTTGAGACCACATCGCACACTTCAGAACTGACGAACTGGACAAGCAGAATTTGTACCCATTTCATTGTTCTGAACTCGACTTCTGATTGGCTAATCTAGGGGCTGATTTTTGCTTCCATGACATAGAAGAGGTGCTTATTCGAGGAAACGCACTGTATAAAAAGTAATATGCAGTTATTGACTGAGTGGGAGGGCCAGACGGGAAAGCATTTGTCTCGAGGTCATGACGTACGGATCGAGCACAGGGCCTTACAAAGAGCTAAATATTTTTCCGTCTGGCCCTACCTAATTCGTTCAGTCAATGAGTATTTATCATACCATCCTTATCATGGTTAAACATTGTTGCAAAATGTCGAAAAGATACTTGTAAATACTCAATGAATGCGCTAAACGCTAAATGAATAGATGGTGCGTGGAGGCCGGACGACTTTTTCCGGACCTGCTCGCGTCAAGCCGTCCGCCCCTACAAACGTTGGGATTCTATAGAATTGCATCGGCGGGGCCGTCCGGATGTATAATAATGTGTAAACTATAACCTTTAGTTAATATGTGGCTGTAGTTGTTGTAAATATATATTGCCTATGCAACTAAATATAATGGTCATTAGCTGAAATGAAAATTGTGACCTGTGCAAGTGTGATGTTACAGATTACACTACTACACTGTTATTACACTGTTATACTATGTTTTTCTGAACATAGAAATAGCGACCTTCAGATCAGACTACAATTACCAAATTGAGTACGAGTGCGACTTTTGAATTCCTGGTCACGAGCCTTTGATTGTAATCTGTTCAATAATAATCATTCATGTAGCATTCTTATCTGCCGGTCAGCAACAGGGAGGAACGTGGGTTCTGAGAACGTAGCGGTTTTGATTTTCGAAAGTCGTAGTCGTACTCAAACTTGTACTCGTAAACAGATCTGAAGGTCGCTAATAAGAAGGTCTCCACAGAGTAAAACATCATTGATAATTTTAACTTGGTAAAGATATCAGAACTGTGAAGTAGGAGATGATTATTCCGACAAGCTGAAAGAAAATTGTAAAAGGAAAATGCCAGTGAGATACGAGTAGTGCTGACTTAATAATTAAAGTCCACCTAACCCTAAAAATTTTTTCCCGTCAAATAAATCCTGTTATCATTTGGAGCATCTCGTCACAAAAAGTTATTGATTTGGTTTAATCCCTGATTTTCTGTGCGCGGTACGTTGAAGTACGGAAAAGCGCCGAAAATAGACACCATTTTGGTTCAGGATCGAGCAGTGAGGGCATGGGACTAGTCACCTTGTGACGTCAAATCAAGAACCCGCAGTCTCGCGCTATCTCTATCGGAGCTATATTTCTCTTGAGCTCTCAAAGATATACAGAAACCGGTCGACCGTTCGTATTGCTCCTAGACATAGTAACCAAAGAAACGAATCACAAGACGTATCACTACAAAAATACAGCATTTTCTGACGACGAGCGACCAGAGGCGAAGGGACGAAATGAGTGGATTTTGTAAAGCAATAGCAAGCAAAGTGGCAGCCTTCCAAGCACGCGATACTATGCTCGATGCATTTTAAGCAAAGATTTGTTGTCGCAGAAGAAGGTATGAATGAATAAACAACTTTAGTATCCGATCAAACGATAGCTTTTTGTGTATTTCCAATGATTCAACGGCCGATTAACCACAGAGTACCCACGATACGCGGTACGCAGAAAATTATTACCTTTGCGAATTATTCAAGTTGGCTACACGGTAAGCGCTAAATAATTACAAGTAAGCGGTGCCCAAAACAGCGAAGGGTTTAAAATTAAAGACCGTATTTATAGAAAGTCCTCTTTCAGCAGAACCGAACGCGCTTTCTCCACAATAACAAACCATTGCCATTATTCCTTATTCTAGTCTATGAACGTGCCTCGCTATGAGAATTTTATCTTGAGCTATTTCAAATCACTCGAGCGTAGCAAAACATTACTGTGTAGAGATCCCTTGTTCATATCCTCCGTTGAAGTAGACGGCAAGCAGTCTCTTTCTTAATTCTTTTATTACCATTTTTGTGCGAAAAAAGGCCACAAGAAGATCGAAGTGTGAGTAATGAGCGGCGAAGCCTCGAGTAGCGAGTTATGCGAGGGCCGGTTGATTTACATAATTTGTACATTTCCGCTCGCGCTGGGATCTGAGGAAACTGCTCGCACTTTGACGCAAGAAAAATGATTGGTAAGATAATCTCAGTTGAACCGACACTAACAAACTCTCGTGCTTATAATTCTCGTCAATGTCCTTTAGAAAAAAGTTGCCTTCCTGATTCACTAGTGTTATAAATTGTTGTTATTGTTAATGCTGGCTACAGAAATGGACAACACGTAAGTAATATCCCAGTTTCCACATTTACTTCTATGTAAAATAAATAAATGAAGAAAGGAATGCTTTATTAAAATCTCCATTTCTATAAGAGGTTCCCTCAGCTTGAATATAAATCTCAAATGAGAGAAGCGGAGAGCAGGAAAACCAAGACCAAACGAGAAGAGCGAACGTGCGAAATAAAATGTAAACATTCACGGGCGAAGCTCAGCATTCCGGCTTCTTCGCGGCCCTCCAAGGCCAATCGTAAGTTGCTTTATTTGTTGTTTCAGTTCTTAGTTTGCCTTTATGCATTGAGCAATTTATTCTTCGTTGGTTAGCAGCTTTTTAGCAGATATGGGCAGGACGGCACTTTCTTCATCCTTTGTCGGTGTACTGCCGACTTCGTGTTCCTCATCTATCTCGTATTCAGAGCTAAAATTCGTCAGCAAATCAGCAGAATCCGCGTAGCTCGTCTCAGTATCTGCTTTGGATTACAACATTGGAATTTTAGTCATACTATAACTTTGTTCGAATTAGCTAGAAGGTCAGAAGGCTTCGATCAACAAATAAAGTCAGAGAAAAACAGCTAAAAACTAAGCGGCGTGGAATTCTTAGTTCTTGATCTGACGCCACAACTACGGCTCGCCCCAGGTTCCTCTTACTCGGACTTGAACCAAAGTTTTCTTGAATTTAACAGGGCACAGAAAATCGAGAATTTAACCAAATCAAAAAATTTTTGCGAAGAAATGTTCCA
>Ga0126336_10001120_pt1 | contig 13214 bp, 6 predicted proteins | sample SidCmetagenome_FD_92530 | JGI IMG/M metagenome (GOLD analysis project Ga0126336, IMG submission 92530) | Coral microbial communities from El Islote,Puerto Morelos, Mexico - Siderastrea C C metagenome | ecosystem: Host-associated > Invertebrates > Cnidaria > Coral | place: El Islote,Puerto...
GCACACCGCTTGAGTTCGCAGCTTTTCCAGCGGTTTCGACGCCAAATATAGCAGAGCTAGTGCTTTTTGGTTTTTTCTGTCCATAACCATGGTTTTCACGGCGTTCCGAACACATTTTGCCAGGAAAAACACCAGCATGTTCGTGCTGATAGGCAGCTTGTCACGAAGAAAGAAATAAGTATTAAAATTAACTTGAAAGATGACAGGAAACCCTCATGGCCTAGTGGATTAATATCCGTCTTCAGATGCCGACGTCCCGGGTTCGGCTCCTAGTGAGGATAAGAATTTTTTTTAATTTAACAACTTGACTGAGAGTATTTTCACAAATTTCTAACTGCCAGCAAAAAAAAAAAAAAAAAAAAAAAAAAAAAAAAAAAAAAAAACAAAAAAAAAAAAAAAAAAAAAAGAAAAAAAAAGAAAAAACAAACAAACAAACAAACAAAACAAAAAGGGGGGCTCCGCTTTTAGGCTTGGCTAAATCTATATATTAGAAATGTTGATTTTATTAGCTGTCTTATTTCTTGACTTTGCTGGCCGCCATGTTGGTGCCCCAAAGAGGGGCACCAACTAGGCGGACGTATACTGTGTCTTGTAATTTTCTAAAATTATTTACTCGATAACTTTGTTCTAAGGGATATTATGGATTCAGAAATTGTGGTTGTTGTTCGCTTTAAGACCCCGTTTACTCATGTTATCATAATGGTGAACACAAAGAATAAGACGAAAAAGATCAATGAGTATTATGGACAACTGGACGCCGCAAATCCGGCCACCATGCGACGGATCATAACAATCTTGGTTTATTATTAGGTTGGTCTAGCTTGTCTATCAGAAATTAAAGCTTAACGACGGTCTTGAAAATTATAGGGTTCGCGTGAGGAGCGCAGGTGAGGCAGCCCGCGTGAGTGGACCGCGCGTGGGGGCGGCACGCATGAGGACTCACGTGAGGATTCACACGAGCGGCAGTGGGTGGAAAGGTCCAAGGCAGAGCCGAGATTTTGTGTTGTATTTGTTATTTTTGATCAAAACATTTTCAAGTTAAAATACCGATAGGGAGGAAATCCGGCTCAAATAATTTTGATTTCTTCTCTGCAGTTCAGTACTCTTTTCCAGAAATCGCAAAGAGAGGTAAAACGCTGTATAACCAATTCAATCAGTGAGGGTCTTTTGCTGTGTCGAATTTGTCTTTTCGAGTCTTTGGATTGGTTGCAAACTCTTGAAGCAGGTTGAATCTGTACTAGTTAAACGGTTAACCTGTGTTAAGCAGTCGGTGTGCCATTCTCCAAGGGTGACCGGGTACAGTACAGGTTTGATAGCATTTCGGGGACTGCCTAAAAAACGGAAGATACGAAATCGAGGTAAACTACACATCGATCAGCCCGCGAGAAATTAAAAGCGGTCGTTAAATTTGTACAAAAGAGCAGGCTACATTTCTCATACGTTATCCGCTTTATTTGTTAAGATAGCTAAAGGTTATTCGTAAATGAATATTCCATTGTCCTCTTCAAGTTTGCAGTTTGCTCTCACGCGCATAACATTATTTTGAAAGCTGGTTGATGCTGGTTTTCCAAAAGTCTGTTGGAAAGACTTTAGTTGTCTTTACTAAAATGTCTTCTTTGAAGCTTTTCAATGCTGGTTTTCCAAATGTCTGTTCAAACAGCTTTAATCGTTAAAAACATGGCTAAAGTTTTCTTTACTAAAATGTCACTTTGAATTTAATAATCAGTAATTCCTTAAGTGATCAAAAACGTTGTTTTGAGAACCAAAAAAGTAAAGCTAACTTTTTCTCAGGGAAGCAAGTGGTCACTTTAAAGTATCGTTCTTAAAACATTCCCGTTTGCAAGTTCCCCGAAATAAAAGTAACATTTTTTGTCACTTAATTCTTCACCAAAAGAATTGAAGAGCTCAGTTATTGGTTGTTACTGAAATGTCCACCAAAATGCTCTGGCATAAAACCCCTTTTCTAGGGCTTTTAATATCTTAAATTTGGATCCTCATGCTCAGTTGCCTCTGATAACGAGACTGTCTAACATCGGGCCCGTTTCAGTTCCAGCAATTGACTTTGACTTGTCCCCAGCAGCACCTGTATTTGGCGGCATCAAAAGGCTGGCCTCTGCAGCAGGCGGGAATGGTGTATCCCTTTCTGCTGTACACTTTACCACGGCAGCAGAACGATACTCTGGGATCGTAGTTCAGGAATCTGCAGCAGTTGCTCATCACGAATTGCCCCTGGCATTGGCGTCTTAGAAAGCCTCCACAGCACACGTTCAATGTGGGATTGTAAGGGACGCCTCTGCAGCAGCCAGGATTGGGATAAGGTAAATTGTTAAAAAATTTTCCACCACACCAAAACCCACCTCCTCGTCCGAAGCCAGGTCCACGGCCAGGTCCCCAGCCTCGTCGACGGCCAAGTCCGCGGCCAGCTTGTCGGCGTTTCCTACGACTGTCTCCACCTGTTAATAAAGAAAAGACAAAAACAATCCTTTACGGGTTTCCATCTTAAACGTCGTAACAGATTGAAACGTAAGAAAATTATTTCAGAAATTTATAATGTGGAGTAATGTCTCATAACTGCAAGTCAAAATATAAACTAATCGAAATGTGGTTATACTCCAACAACAATAACAATAACGTTTATTCATTAACGATGGTTATAGCTGAGCTGACGTGTTAGTGTGTTAAAACGAACTAAAACTGAAAACCAAAAACCTAGGAAGTAAAAGTCAACCATTGATATAAAAAATGACAATTATTGGAAATTAACAACTGGTCGTATTTAGAAATGACTACAACAAAGGAGATCTATTTATATCGACTTTTGAGAGCACTTTTTATTGAACAGTTTGTCTTAAGCATGGCACGAGTCTTGTTGTTGAGTGAGTTCCAGAGTTATACTGCTTTTTAGTGAACTGAATCCGGAGAAAGTCTGTTTGATTTTGGTGCGGAGAATGTCCGTTTTCTTCATAGCTTTTATAAATTTGCAATTACTTTTTTTTACAAGTGATTGAAAATACAATCACGGACCAAAGAGTCCGTGGGCCAATTTGATTGGATCATCTCTCGTTCACGGGCATGGAGAACTGTGAATTCTTTTTGGACATTTCGAAGCACTACACGGTAGTGAACAATCAGGGAAAGTTTAAAATGAAAACACAATTCTTTGACAACTTAGCATTTCGAGATAATGGCCTTAAATAGGAAACCTGTGCCATGTATATAAAAACATTAACATGCAACGAAAGACCAAATGGTCAATTAGAAACAACTTACCATCGTCGCCATCATCACCATCATCGCCATCGTCACCATCATCGCCATTGTCACCATCGTCGCCATCGTCACCATCATCACCATCATCGCCATCATCACCATCGTCGCCATCATCGCCATCGTCGCCATCATCACCATCATCACCATCATCGCCATCGTCTCCGTCGTTTCGCTTTATCCGAGACTCAGTCTCCGGTTCTTCAGGAACTGGGCTTGCAAAGCAATTGCAAGCAAACAGTAAAACAAGAAGAAACGCAAATCCTAACTTCAACATTGTGTTCGCGCGTTGAATAAAGATTTTTTTCACTTGAGTGTTTCACTGCAGGCTTTGCTTTATTCGTGCCCCTTTTATAGCTTTATAGCTAGAAGTCTAATAAAATGTCACGTTTGAGGAGATTAACTGTTGTCACGCGCTTATACGAGAGCACCGACATGCACTTGAACGTGTTATCCTTGGTTAACAATGCTTTTTTTTTACCTGATCCTTTAATCCCAGAGTGTGACAAAGTAGCGTACTTTGTAATGGTTGTCAATATCCTCGTGAGAAAATTGATAAACAAGCAGCTTGGCACAACTTGAGCTCAAAAGTTAGAATCGCCTAGTACAGATTAATAAACATTACCACAGAGAAGTACTACTTGATGGCTTTCATTTGAATGACTGAGTTCAATTTGGAATTTCTTCCGCATGCTCAATACGTAGAACCACGTCGTACATCATAAAAAGCTCCTACCAGAAAGCACTGTTCAGTAGTCAGTAATTGTTGTTTGAGTGAATGACAGTATACTACATATTAATTTTGCATGAAATAAAGTTAAATTACTAGTTAATATGTTCTTTTAGTTCTGTTGGCCGTTTTAGAAATATACCGTGAAATGGCACACGAGGTGACATGTTTAAGCACTTTATTTATTTACTTTAGCATTCAAGTTCCATGCATCAACACATTTCTAAAGAAACAAATCTAATGCGACGACACACGCTTATAAAAAAAATCACCGTCAAGTTGCCATTAAAAGTAGAAAAAAATGTCAACACCTCTCAATTCCTCAAAGAGTTGAGGAGCACTAGCTCAACAGATCTACTAATTCTACGAACGTTTCTTAAATCTTAAGACTACGACACAATATTAGTGTTAAATAGATGTCGCTTTTGCAAAATTAAGTAATAAAAATATGTAGTTGACATCTTGTTATTAACGGTTTTATTGGCTAAGCACGCCAAGTTTTTTTTTCACTAAACAATAGACAAGACCACCCCGTAGTCTTGTACCTCTTTCTAAATGCCCGATGACTGCATGTTTTACGGAATGGCTTAATTTAATTTGTTAGGCTTCCGCGATATATCAGGCATGTATCAGTTCCTATTTTGACCAGAGCCGGTTCAGAAAATTTTGCGCTATCAGAGCAAGCATTTGCTGTGTCAGTAGAAATAATTACTATCCCGAGTTCTCCTGGGGTCGTATGAAGGGTAGTTCACTCCTCTATACATAAGCGCGAAAGAAGAAGGCTGAACCGATTTATCTGAACTGGGGTATAGAGTTTGTCCAGTTTGGGTTGTAAAGGGTTTATTTTGTAAATATTGCTTATTGCTCTAAAATAGAATATAAAGTGGTAAGCACACATACACTTCCCCCGGAGTTGGTTTTTTTGTCTTTTCTTAGCCTATGGGATTTAGGTGGTTTGCTGTCACTAGTATGTCAAAACGGGTTTTCTTGAACGAACAACGTCCACATCAAGAGAATAAACACTAAATAGAAAATTTAATACAAAGTTTCCAAACGTACATCAGGACGGAGTTGTCAACGTTATAACTACTCCGGACCTCTTTCGACAAAACTTGTAAATTGCATTTTCTGATCTGATAACAGAGGAATATTGGTTTTGTGACATTTGAGTGAAAGACTGATTTCAGGGTATCGCACGCGAATTTAAAAATGCGTTATCCAAACCAACAGTCGTGCATCGGCGTTGTAATTGTCCGGCTTTGTGTCACTGAAAAATCATAAGAATAACCTTGTCCTATCACTTGAAATTCAACATTGGGTCGTGCAGTAGAGTAGTAAACTGTGACGTCACCATATTTCGGAATTTTATGTTTTAGTTCTGAAAAAGCTATTAAGCAAATCCTGTGCACATATATATGAATAGGCAAAACATTTTATGGCAAAAAGGTATTTGCAGTGAAGATAATCAAAATTAATGATTCATTCTTTCCCATACAAAGTCTTCCATTAACCTTTTAAGCCCCAACATCATTATACAAATTATCCTTACAGGCCTCCATAGATTTTATTGATTAATAATTGGGAGAACTTGTTTAAACATCGAGACAATTCATCTTTGGTGATCATTTGCAAAATTCGTATGACCTGTATGTATTATATAATGCACTGATATGATGAGGAGAAATTTGATGCCGATCACTATTGGAGCTTAAAGGGTTAATTGTATCACAGCTATCGCTCGCAATCGACTGGCGTAAATAAGAAGCATTTGAATAGGAATGATCTAGCATTTCACAACCTGTCTCTCAATAGTGTATGGCTCTATTGGGCCCCAATATTTTCGTTTGCGTATAGTTTTAGAAGAAGATTTTGAAGCATTACTTTACGTCAGAAATTTCAATTTTATTTTTTATAACATCATCACTTCACCACCTTTGACCGGGGATTAATTGCAGGGTAGGGGGTACCCCACGGACTCTTCAATTGTTGGGAGTTGCGTCCCAAATCTCAAAGCCCTCAACATATTTCCGATCAGAATATGACCTATTTCAGACACAATGTTGTAGAATTCCGAATATAACGAGCCCCTGCCCTACTCCCCCTTAAAAATGTTAACTTTCCTAGCAATTTCTGAAAGTAGCGTCCCCCGGGTGTAACAACAGAAACCTACAGGGTGGTCTTGTCTATTCTTTACTGTCCCTACTCCCCTTGACGTTTTTTGTGAAGGGATACCACCCTAGATAAGCCCGAACGAGGAAGATTCTTGAGTTGATTGGTCTGAAATGTTGTCTAGACTTTGACCAGTGTGCTCTGAAATAAGCTATGTTTTGTATATATACTACCAGTATATATACTGGTCTAATATAGGGTCCGTACGGTCTCAAAGTAGCTGATGTAGTTAACATCAAGCTTTTAACGGATTAAATGGTCAACCATGAGGTTAGGTAAGCCACCAGGCCACTTGTCCTAATATAGATTTTTAATTGACTTTTGTGAATGCGTGCTCTGCAGCGCAAACTCACACTGAGAACGCACGATTCGTGAGCCGTCTACGAGGTATGGTTTCGTGTTTTCGCTCGAGTGGCTCACCATACATATTTCGATCAAAACTGTCAGATATGTCGCCGAAGCGTAACAAATTAAATGAAAAGATCAGGTAAAACAATCATCGAGCAACCAGGTGGTCTTGTCTATCTTTTCTCTTTCCCAAGTCCCCCTAGGGGTGTATGGAGGGCGCTCCCCTATATGAATTAGCTATAGATGAGGGGATCGAAAATGTAAGTTTTCTTTTAGCCGAATTGTCGAAATAACGTACGACTTTTGAGTAGTTTCGTTTCAGTAAGGGTATATTATGTATCCATTGCTTTATGGTCCAAAATACGGTATAGAGTTTTGTCCTTTTACCTCAAATTAGCGAAAAAAAGTTTAGAGGTTAGATCTTAAACAAGCCCTGGTCTTTAGGTTTGGTATAGTATGCACCCCCCCCCCCTTTCCGGAGAGAGGTGAGGATTTACACAGCCGCAAACCAGCAAACTGGTTAACTTTGCAGAAACTGTTATAGGGAGATCCTAAAACAAATATGTTCTTGTTACGGTCAGTTACAAAAAACATTTTCCCAGTGTATGCAGAAATGCATAATTCAGTATGTAGATCACGAAAAAAGATAATATATTTTAAAAAAAGGGTATTAAAGTTAGGGTTGTGAACTATGGGAGGCGCACGCGCATTATCTCCTGTTTCCGTCATCAATACTTCGTAACTGGTTTTCAGGCAAGAAGACCATCAAATTAAGAGCTTATACAGTAAATAGAAAAATATATGTTTTTCCAGGTGTGTAACTGTTATGAAAATTACTGCAATTCGTATGCGACTGCGATGTTAGCGCACAGAGCTGGCACACCAACATAGCGGGTATGCAAAGCTATATGTAGTAAAACGTTCAGCATTTTTGCCAACGTTATAACTACTCTTTACTTTTTAACCCTTTGGTCAAAACCAGTGAATTGCATCATCCGACCTGAACACTGAAAAATAATGAAAAAGAAATATTAGGGAAACGCTGATTTGCGCTGTCGCACACGAATTTCAGAATGCTTTATCCAAACAAAACAAAAAAACCCTCCAGTATCAGCGTCATAATTTCCGGATTTCAGGCTCATGGAAAAACTTTGAAGGGTCTAGAATTTTGATGACGCCACCCAAAAACGCCAAGTCCTGTCACTTGAAGGTCGACCTTGAATCGTGCAATAGAGTCATCATAATCTGGTTTCAAGTTTCAGTCCTGAAAATCTATTATTCAAATTCTTGTCATCATTATTTGAGAAGATGACAAATTTCTGGGCAAAAAAGTTCCTGACCTCGCTATTTCAAGTCTTCACCTTTAGCGCTATTATTACGCGCGTACGTTAGCAACTATTCTTAAACTCATTAATAAAGAGAAAACAAAGGAAATCACTGCCGTGACGGTGGTTTGGATAAAATTTGCGAGCTTTTGCTTTGAATTTCTACCAGAATTATTAATGGTTTAAGATGCTGTGTCAAACACTTGAAAGAGTGTTTCCTCAAGTATGCAAACACCAAAGTCGGTTAAAAAAGCTCGGCTGTTCATCGTTTCTTCAACCCACTTCTCTGTGTTTGGATATCCTGATCAAACACTCTTTCTCGTGTTTGTATATTACGTGAAAAAATGAACGTCTCGATGGTAGTCTTTATGGCTGTACTGCGCCCTATGGGTAGTTTAAAAGCATCACTCCATGTCAGAATTTTATTAATAATTTTGGTGCTGTCATCACTTGTTCACTCTTTCCTTGGGGGCGGGTGGGGGACTGTTGACAAAGCTTTGGTGACCGCGGGATATTTAAAGCGAAGATTTGCACGCTATACTTTTCTCTTTGTTAATTTTGTGGACTAAAATGTTCATTCCGCTTTACTAAAAATCAACGTAAATTTGTAAGAATTGGTGGTCTTCCTGAAAACATGCGAAGTTTTAATAACCTGACATAGTCATATTTATTGTCTAACCCTTTATATAACCTTCTATGTGTACACAATTCAACAACCATTTCCTCAGACGCTCTTCGAACTTATGCTCTTATACTCAATACATTTAGTAACTTACGCTTTTTTTTGCCCGAGAAGGACTGCTGTGGAATTTTGTGCTATAATTGACGTTTCGATAACCTAAGCGGAAGACGTTCTTTAGTCACAGACGTCAACCGGAAGTTGAATGTTCCCCTTATATTGGATTGTTCTACAGCTCCCAGCCAAAGGCTGGAAAACTGGAAAAACTTCCCATGTTTTGGAGTCTGGTGGCTTGCCATAATGGACTTGATGGCAACAAAATACGTCAAAAGGGAAATATTTGACTTCCAGTTGCCGTTTGTGGCTCAAGAACGCCTGTGCTTAAGTTCTTTATTATGTCTCTCCTGATTGACCTCATTGGTCGACGAAGTCACGATGTTATTGGTGGTCTGTCAGTCAAGCCGTGATCTCATTAGCTGTGAAGACTGTAAAAAGTGATTGGTACTTTTCGATCCGTCTTTTGTTAGTCAAATGTCCGTTGGTCTGTTGTTAATAAAATTATTCGGTTTGTCCACTGTTTGTCTGCCTTGTTTAGACCGTCAATAAGTCTTTCGTAAGTTGCAGGTAGTTTCAGCTTTCCAGTGTGATTTGTTGATTGTAGTCCATACTGTAGGTAACGCATTTAGTACGGTCCCGGGGTTGTAGGATTCGTGCGATACTTTCAAATTTTAGAGACGAGACAGGGCAGAGAGTTATCAATGATGACGACACTAAATGACGCTTACATGTTGTCTCAGCTTAGGATTTAGAGGCTAGGTAACTGCTGACCAAATGACGTCACCTGCTCGTGGGCTAACACTCAAAGATATAGAGTATAGGGGCACCTATTTGAGTACCTTTGCTGGGGACAATTCGTGATGATTTTACGTAAGTGATGATGCGATTCATGATAACCGTACGGTCGTGAGCATCAAAATCGACTCGGATTCCACGTTGGAGATCCGCTAAAAAGAAGAAAGTATACAAAAAATTTGGTGAATTATAAAACTCGTCATAAATCACTCATTGAGTTTCTCATTGCGAGTTCTTCCTGATCATGAGCAACCGTCTGCTCTTCAACGACCATTTGCGAAGGCTGTCTTGCTTAATGAAATTCTACTTAAAAAAAGCAAGTGATGGACTAAGGTGGGGAAGAAACAAATTGCGGTACATAACAAATGGTACAGATAAATGAATATCTTAAATACAAACAAACCTCTTTACTGTGCACGTCTTTGTGTCGCCCAGTAGTTGATAGTGTAACTCAGAATCAGATCCTCAAGTTGCAGTAATCGAGGAAATTGCCTGTTTGCAGCAAAATATCCCTACTGGAGAAAAACGGTATTTGATCTGTTCACTCAGGAGAAGCTCTGCTTCCTGAACAAAGAAATGCCTATAACGCGTTCTAGTTTTAAACCCTTAATTCATCCTACAAAACAAGTTTCGTTTGAATAGACGTGTTTTGGTTTATCATGGTATTAAGTAGCCTCCAACACAGGCATTCTTTGGGCTCGTAACGCATTTCTCGCGTGACAGGCACTGAGGACGGCTGCGTTGGAGGCAAGGTATCAAGCAACTCTAATTCTTCAGATTTCTTTTTTGTCGCTATCCTTTTCGAACCAAGTCTACTATCATGTAACGTAAAAGATGATTGGTTTGATTAATAATAGCGGTGATGATGACGGTTATGATGTTGATATATTTGATTCAAAACGTTTTTCACAAACGAGTTAGACGTTTCCGTGACAACCTTATACCTTAATTAATTTTGACAAAACACTGATACCGCATTCGGGTCATTATTTACACCAATCAGGCTCGCCTGCGTTGTGGAAAAATCAACTGTCTTCAAGGTAAATGCAGAGACCTTATTCAAATAAATGCATTGTTTCTCTTGGTTTGACAAGAAATTTATAATGTCGTGAAAAAAGCATCACAACAAAGGCTATTTTGGATAAATTCGAGACATTTGTATGAAAAAAAAAAAAGGATTCTAGCCCCCCTACCGTTTGTGACGAAAATAGGTGAGTCTATCTTCTTAACAAATCATAGTCCATTCCTTTTTTCCTCCATAATAGGTTGTAGTACCATGAATATCTTGAGATCGATCGTTTTGTCATCCATCTTGGTTTTGTTTCCCCTCCTTTTCTGATGATGTTGGGCGACCGCGTCTTTTGGTTTAAGACTTCTCCTGTCGTTTTTGTCACTATTTTTACTGCGACCGACTAACCCAAAATCAGAATGTTGAACACACAGGTAATTATAAACGGAGAAAAAGAAAGGTAGATGGCCTAATGTGGCTCTAAATTTCTACCTACTCATTTTACTTGACCAACTACTCTATGTAACACGCCTGCAGGTAGTCTTGGCGGTTATGCAAAGTGACATGCGTGTGGCCATTTTCTGTTCTTTAACAGTCCAGTTTCGAGTTCACCACGACCGCTGGATAAAAAGACAAAAGACACATTTATGCATGATTAGTCTCACTCTGAAGAAAAATATGTACAAATACCAGCGAGAAGATGTACTATTCAAAAGTCAGTGTATTGTGTTATTTTAGAAATTCAGCACTTGCCTGCTGGTATTTGAGAATATTCTACTTCAGAGTGAGACTGACCCTGTACAAATGCCTCTTTTGTCTTTTTATCCAGTGGTCTTGGTGAACTCAAAGTTACTAGACTATTGAACCAAATGAAGTCTTTCAGACGTGAAAACCAAGGAGAATTCAGCATTTTTTTCTGCATAACTCACAAGTAAACTCACCTTAGACTTTTACGGTTCATAAAACAACCATGATTCCCCGCAGGCGTGTCCCTGTAGGTGACTGATATTTCGGCGGATATTGCCTGAAAGGTTGCCCCCTAAAAAAAGAGAAATATATGGTAACAGGGACGAGAGGCGAAGCTTTAAGGGCAACTGTGAAACTAAACGAAACAACTTCTATCTGCTGTCAAATAACTGTTCGCCTCACTGAATATCCATGCTTATTTTTACTTCAAGTAAAGGCTCTTGTCTATACATTCCACGCGATAACAGACGCCATATTTACCAGTGAAGAAGGATAGTAGAGATCATTCAGTTTCCGAGTGATACCTACTTTCGAAGGTAATAGTACAACAACAGATTATTTCAAAATTCGTCATATGACAAAAAACCACTTAGCCCACTGCATTTAGTATACAGAAATAGTAAATTAAGAAATCACAAACAATTTTTTTATACTTCCGTCGCGAGGATCCTCTCTGATGTTAAGCCATCACTGCAAAGGGTGACAAAATTAATAACAAAGTTTTAACTAAAAGTGTTTTCTTCCGATAGTAGAGATTTACTGCAAGCTACAAGTTTAACAAGAAACTCACTGCAAAAGGTTCGTACACTCAACTGTAAAGTTTCACAGCAAAAGCAACTGTCTTTTGCTAAAACTGAGGCAATTGCTACAGAAGGGTTACAAAATTATTTGCATAGTTTTGCAGCAAAAGTCCAAATGTATGCTAAAGAACGGTCACTGCAAAAGACTCACAAATTAATTGCATAGTTTTGCAGCAAGAGTCCCATCCCTTGCTAAAATACAATCGTTACAAAAGGCTTACAAAGTTTTGCAGCGATGGTACATTCTCTTGGTAATAGGCTTTCACTGCAAAATGTTTCCAAAATGAAATGCATAATTTTGCAGCAAAGTCCAACACTCTCAGTTCCCCTGCAGAGGCCTCCTACAGTCGCGCCTTGCCTGCAAGCCTGGGAAAAACGTGCGGAAGCTGCTTAGAGGGAAAAAGTAAAGTGTTGTTTCCAGTTTTCTTTCGCTGTTGTTTAACAATAGGGGCCTCTTCGGAGGAGAGAGGTCCGGTAATTGTAGCTCATAAATTAATTGCATGGTTTTGCAGCAAGAGACCAACTGGCTATGCGTAAAGAAAATCGCTACAAAACGGCTTAAAAAGTTTTGCAGCGACAGCACATTCTTATGGTAATAGGCAATCGCTGCAAAATGTTTGCAAAATTAATTGCATAGTTTTGCAGCAAAAGTTCATTTCTTTGGTAATTGACAATCACTGCAAAAGGTTCACAAAGTTTTTGCAGCAAAATTACATTCTCGTGGTAACAGACAGCCACTGGAAAGGGTATACAAAATATAATTAGAACGTTTGGAATCAAAACTTAACTGAAATTTTGCTCGCGAAGGTTATTACGTAGGTTAGTCGACAATCAGCGTGATAATTTTTTGAAGAGCTTCACAAGATCTCGTTGACCTCTAAAATGTCAAACACGTTACTGCAAAGTTCTGTCGCAAAGGTTCGCCGTTGTATATCAGTTGAAGAATTAACCTACACGTGTAGCTAAGAAAATGAGATTGCAAGATCGGTTAGAAATAAAACGTCTCTTTAAAAAGAAGAAATGTATCAGAGAAATAGTCTTAGGGAAAGGACTTAGGCAATATAATGGATAGTTTTCGTGACACCGATTTATAGCGTTTCTTTAATTTTTTGTTTTGGCATACTTACACTTGAAACCTGTCACAACGATCACAGGCAAACTCTTTTTTCCGCCTCCCTTTGCAGTAGAGGCAAACACTGTGATGCTATAGACGGTGAAGTCATTCAAATCTGTCAGTGTTACTTCAGTTGTTGGAGCAATCACTACCTTGATTTGCGGTCTGCCATCA
>Ga0126336_10001121_pt1 | contig 13206 bp, 7 predicted proteins | sample SidCmetagenome_FD_92530 | JGI IMG/M metagenome (GOLD analysis project Ga0126336, IMG submission 92530) | Coral microbial communities from El Islote,Puerto Morelos, Mexico - Siderastrea C C metagenome | ecosystem: Host-associated > Invertebrates > Cnidaria > Coral | place: El Islote,Puerto...
TAGGTCAAAAGAAATGCATTTCTGTGACTACTAGGATAAAGGCTTTTAAATCACAGAATATAAGAAAATTTCATTTTTTTATTCAAAATCACTGGTCGTTCCTTAGGGAGACACACTCTTAAGTTGTTAATTCTCAGATGTTGATTAATTATGTTTCTCTTGTTATTATAGTCCATTAATGTTATCACTCTTTCATGTGCCTTACCATAACAAACCCGTTCTGGAAACCTTCGCACGTCCGTACAAGCAATGTCACAGGGGCTGCGATTCGTGAAGTATTAAATAATTAATTGAAAAAAATGGAAAAGCGACCGGAATAGATCAGAGGCGCTCACAAAGGGGAAAGAGGGGACAGTACATGTCCCACACATTTTCTTGAGCAAGATCTGGGATGAAGGTGAATCCCGATTAAGATGACCAAGAAAGGAGACCTTCACCATTGCAAGAATTGGCGAGGCATCATGTTGTTGAGCGTTACCAGTTTTAAGGTTCTGGAGTAGAGTTAAACTGAACAGCTAAGCAAGGGGTTAGTTTCTTAAGAAACTGTGATGCTGCGTCGGTGGGATGTGAAACATAAAATTTTGGATTTATCAACTTGATAAGGTAGATTGGTAGATTGGCCACCGTAAAGAGATTCAAAGCTGACGTTTCGAGAGTCAGCCCTTCGTCAGAGCGAATCAAGGAAATGTGGGTTGCACTTGGTTTATATAGGGAGTGGTGGAGCTACGCTATTGGTAGTAACATGGCAACGTGAAAAACAAGAATAAATTAGTTGAATGAAACAGGCTGAGAGGTGTTTTGGAAGAGAAACCTACAGAAGAACAAGGGCGGAGTTGATAGACGAGGTTGCCACCTTCCGTATCCTCGTGGGACAGTCAGTCGGTGTATATAGGCTTCATGGATTTCGGAAAGGCCTTCGACAGTATCAACAGGGACGTCATTTGGAAGTTGTTCCGGGATTACGGAGTGCCAGAGAGGATAGGCAGTCTTATAGCAAAGTTCTGTGACGGTTTCACAGCGCAAGTGGTACACAATGAGCAACTGACAAAGCCATTAAAGAAGTTAGCAGGAGTCAGACAAGGTTTTCTCTGCTCTCTCCTCTTTTGCTCCTTGTTTGGCTCCTTGATTGGGTGACTAGGAAATCACCTAGCTCTTCTATCCCAAATGTTGGAGGATATGCGCTGTAAGATGGAATACTTGAAGGTGGCTGGGGAGAAGATAGGTTTCAGAATTAACGCTGAGAAAACGAAGTTGGTGAATGTCTGCACAAGATGGAGGAGTGGGAATGAGTCAGGAGATGCTAGAAGTGATAGAAAGTTCTTGGTACTTCGGTAGTGTTGTCAGTAGGACAGAATGGGCAGATGAGGACGTTAAAGCTCGCATAGGGAAGGTAAGGCAAGCGTTTGTTGAGACCAGCCTGGAGAACCTCCTCTCTGTCACGGAAGACAAAGCTGAGGATTTTCTCTTCCAAGGCCAAGGCAGTCCTACCTTACGGGGCGAGACTTGAAGCATTGCCAAAGACCTGTTAAATTAGCTCCAAGGTTTTGTCAATAAGTGTGTTAGGACCACCTTGGGCATCACATGGCCAGAAAGGATCACAAACGAAGATCTTTGGCGTCTGTCTGACCAGAAGCCAGTGGAGTTGGAGTTAAAGCTCAGCGGCTGGAGGGAGGTGGAACACACCTTGAAGAGTTCTGGAGAAGAATGCAATGAGAGCCCTTGAATGGAAAGTGTAGGAAGGAGGAAGCAGGGGCGTTCAGTTCAAACGTGGAGACGCTCCATTTGGCAAGAGAAACTGTGATGTTGCTCGGTGGTAAAGTAAAACACAAAAATTTGGATTTAGCAACTGAGTTGATCTGATAAATTGGCTACCATAGAGAAATTCAAAAGTTGCTAAAAATTCTTGCTAAACAAGAAATACTAGTCACCGCCAAACAAGAAATACCAGTCACCGCTCAAATCTTATTGTCACTATTTCAGGAACTTCACGAATTTACTTTAAAACCTAAAGTTCACAAATCAAGTAACCCTGGTCGACCAACTGTTTCTGCTTGCAGTTGCCCTACTGAATGTTCCTCTACAATGTAGTTATTTAGACAAGATTATGGTGTCCATCGTTAAATCTTTACCACTGTACCTCAAAGACATTTCTATGCACTGAAAAATGTCGCGATTTCATCTTTTTTCGGCGATAGGAAACACTTTCAGTATAGGCACTACTTCCTTTTATACTGTAATTCCTGAAAACTAAGGACCTCAGACAGTTAGGTATTTTTTTCGACAAGCGCACTATTAAAGAACCCAGCTCGAAAGCACTGCTCCGCTTAGCCAAACTAGTTTTGACACTTGACTGTTTTTCATTTGCCGATAACTTCTACAAACAGGTCAATGGCCGGCTTCGCTATGGGTGGTAACGCCAATCTTTTCGTGGGTTTACATCGAAAATCAGTTTTTCATAAAGTATAACGGAACGTAAACCTGAACATTAAGGATTCTACATCGACAATTGTGTTGGCGCTACTTCACCCAGCAAAGAAGAACTTTATCATGTTACAATATCTGTCAACTCCTTTCACCCGGCACTGAAATATACCTGGGAACTTTCTGAAACTTCAGATGCGCTTTTCGATATCAAACTTTCTATCAATGGCAACAGCCTATCGACCAGTGTGCACTACAGACATGCTGATTACTTCAGATAATTTGATATACCATCTTCTCACCCTTGTCACGTCAAAAACGCCAACCCGTTTTCTAAATCTATTAGACCGATTTTTTCCCGACAGATCAGAGGAACTGTGGAAATTCTTCAAGAAACCTATCTATTCTGACTCTGTTGTCCAAGCGGCTTAACATTGCGCTCAACGGATTGGTCAAAAGTCGCCACTGCAAACATCACAAACGGAAAATCTGAACAGCGAAAGAATTCCATTTACGCTCCCTTTTCACTCACACAGTCTCGCAGCCAAAAAAGCCATTTTAATGAACTTTAAATTGCTCAAAAATGAGAAGGAAACAGGTAATATACTTTTTACGTAAATATTTTTCCACTGATTTTATCCAAACGTGACAAAACATAGGGAACTTTTCATAGTTATGTGCTTAAATCTGAGGATCAACTTGGTATCTTTAAGTGCATGCGAGGCAAACGATGCAACAGTTGTCCTTTCGTTTGCTATGCGGACAAAACATCAGGACCCAACCAATCTACTAGAATTACTGATCGCTTCACATACACCTTCGCAAATGTTATTTATTGCATAACGTGCAACCTATGCAAAAAGATATACACTGGAGAGACAGGGAGAAAACTAGAAGACGACTTCTGCGAACACCTGTGAGACCTCCAAAGAAGTGACAAAGACATCCAAATCAGTCGCTGGACACTTTCCGGTCATTCTTGCCAGAACAGCCTTTACCTACATCAGGCCTAGCGCAACACAGAAAGCAGTAAAAATTTAGAAAAAAATCATCTTTCAAATCGGCACCTTTAATTTGCACGGAATCAACGAACACTTCTCATTCAACTAATTGTTTTTTTTCTTTTTTTTTGCGTTGCCTGTTTACACCAGTAGCGTAGCCCCACCGTTTTTACATAGAAACAGCACACAACCCACAATTCCTTGATTCGCTCTGACGAAGGGCTAACGCTCGAACGTTAACTTTTGCTTTTCTTTATTGTGACCATTATACCTAGTCAACTCAGCTAGTAAATCTAATTTTTTTTGTATAAAGTATAAAAGTGTGTTTATTGTTTCTGAAGTACTTTTCGTGAAGAAAAAAGGTTCATTGAAATAAAATTGAAATAAAGCGTTTTGACGTCCAATTCTATGGGGAACGTTTATTGTAGAATCAAAAAAAGAGAATAAATGTGGTTGAAACAGAAAGAAAGAAAGCACGGAGTGCAACAAAAAGCTTTGAGAACTCTCTTAAATTTGGATTTGTAACTTAATTTCTACACCATAAAACATATTATTATATACATACTGAGATTTACCCACTGAAAAAACGCGAAATAAATTTTCGTTCACAAGCTGGTGTAAGTAGCTGAAAGCCAATCAAATGTCGCGTATCACTTTATTCACGTGTGAAGAAAGCGATACGTCCAATCAGATGCCGCGTATCATGTTTTTTGACGTGTGAGCCTTAAGAAGTTAAGGTGATTCTCATCCAGGCTTTCGCTTTTCAAGTCTCTCACAAGCGTTGAAGTTAACTTTCTTTTAAGCTTAAATGCATGAGCGAGAAAAGATTTGTTACCCACAATACTTCGGTTGAGGATTATGTGGAAAGTTTCAAAAGCAAAAAGACAAAGGAGAAGATAAAGAGGCATTTGAAGAAAAGTAACTACCCCGTGGTGAGTATCGTCAACGATAAACAGTCTGAGTTGACTAGAAAATGTCTACGGTCAAAACATTTATATATCTGATCATTACAACTTTATGAGCTTTTGACTTTAAACTGGGAAACACAATTTGTCATTAAACAAGAATTTAAATCTCAGTATGTATATGATAAACATAATACACCATTGAAAGTGTATGCGTACAGTATTTACGCTCTCGTTGGTTTGTATCAGAAATCTCACTCGTTCGCTGCGCTCACTCGTTCGATTCAGATACTTGACCAACTCGTGCGTAAATACCATACGCACACACTTTCCATGAAGTATTCTATATTTACTGAATCAGAACCATGCCCCAAGCATTTGAGAACATTTGAAAAACGTAGAAAGCAGTCGCCTCTGTCTTGTGTCTTCTTATGTAGCGATACAGGGTTTTATTAGTTATGGGGTATTTACATTATACCACTTCGACTTTCATTGCGGTACCAAGTTATACCAGCCCCCTCTTGCGGCTCTGTATAAGTTTAAATGACGCCGATGAAAAAATTACACATCGTTACGGGTCATACAGGTAGCTAGTTCACCCCCGTTGTTGTTCCGGATTGAGATTCTCATCCGGGTGCACAAATTGATTCATATTTATAATGTAAAGGCGGTTTTAACTTTTAACTTTTAACTTTAACTATTTCGTTCCCAGATAAAACTCACACTGCCTTAAAAACGGTTTCCGCAAATGCAATGTAAACTTACCAAGATGAATGTCGCACAGGTGTCATGTAAACACCACTTAGTGAAAGGTCAGCTACAATTCGAGTTTCGTTTCGTTGACTCAGCAATCACTTCGGTTAAAGGAGTCATCGGCCATAATGCTTTATTTTTTTCCTTTGTCAATAGCGTTGTAACTGTAGTTCAGCTATAAGGGCAAAGTCTGCTGCGGATTGCTGCCTGGCATATGGACACGGCCGCATTCGGTAAATTAAGACTGATGAAAAGCTTGGTTCAATGCTGTAGATCGGGTATTTAGCCTTGTGAGCCATTAAAAGTTTGACCATAGTATAAAGTGGATGGGAGTATACTATTCCCTCTGGGCTGGAATGCTTGCATGCCAGATAACTTTGTCACTTAGTATCCCAATGACTCACCGGTGACCATTGATACACGAGTCATGCATGGTCGGACGCTGGTGAAAAAGACAAATGTAGAGCAATACCTTTGCCTCCAAACAAAACGCAATAGCTTGAACAACGATTCGACCCACCTTCCTCCAAGGGTGGTTCGATTCAAGTTCTCTCTTTTGGGTTCAGTGTGCAGGATGCGGTATGCTGGATGCAGGGTGCCAGATGCCATATGCCAGATGCCAGGTGCATACCCATACCCCATGCGAGTGTGGGATGTAGGATGTGGGATGCAGAAGGCGGGACCTGGGTTGTGGTATGCGGGCAGGAGGGCGAAGAATATCCGTAGTTAACTTCAGATGCCACCTGACTATTTTTTTCCCCCAAATCGGACTTGAATGCTTCCTACTCAATTATTTTTAATGTCCAAATCGACTGTCAAACGTCAAACGAACTGAACTGGGCAAATTAAGTTCATGTTAGCTCTACGGTTGACTCAGTTAAGCTCGTAGAACTGTGTTTGAATCTACCAACACGTTCCATCCGTCTGCTTTAGACGAAGAGAACGTGTTGGCAGATCCAAACAAATATTCTTATGTAAAGTTCGATGTTTGTCCGGTCCTTAGTGTTTATTTTTTGCAGAGTGGTACGTTTTTCGAACATGATGGACACTGACAGGTATCTACAGAGTGAAATACAACGTTTTTGGTTAAATCATCACTTTTTTTTCATCTCTATCTAAAATATATTCTTCTCAAAAGTATTCAAAGCAGCTAGACGTGGTCAGGATATGGAGCTCAGCGGTCGCGCTCAAAAATCTTGTGGGCTCTGGATTACTTAAAGGGAGGTATATATTGAATTAAAATGTTGAAATTACTGCCTTCTAGAGATGGTAAAGAAGCCTTTTAATGTCACTTTAAACGTTGGTAATTCCAGCTCTTTATTTTCCACACCTTGCATAAATATATAACATATCGTACTTAGGCGATCATTCTTGACTGATATTTTCCTTTACCAGAATGCTGACTGTGATCTGCACCAGCAAAATACACTAACGAATTTATTCAGTTAAAGATGTTCTAGCTTCCAGAAAAATAGCCAGTGTTTGTCATTGATAGTTTGGCTGTTTTAAGAGCAGGTCAAATTGTTTCTCATCATGTGCCATTCACAATATCAAAACGGCATTTGCTGACGCTGACAACATGCAATCTTTTTTTTTAATGGTATGAAAATAATGTAAAAAACGTAATGAACAACACGACGCTCTTGAGTTAAAATCATACGCAGACAGAAACAACATACAAAACAGCATGGAAATCGATGCCAAGGTCACCCAAAGAAGTGTTTTGGTAAATATCTGCTTGAACGGACATTTTGTTCTTTTATGTTATAACCTTCTAATAAAAGGCAAAGATTATAACCGTCATATCCTCTTGCACAAGGTTGCTATAGTATGTTGTCGACTCAATTATTGTTATATTTTTCTTCTTTATTTCCCAGTTATTCCTCCGAGGTGGGGTGGGGGGGGGTACTCCTCCAAATTTATAGTGGCGGTGTGCGGCCGGTTTTTAAAACCCTTAGCCTTGTTCAGAGCCAAAATTCAATTTCCTTCACCCACTTTTTGACCCCTTTTATACCTTATTTACGACTAGCAAACAAAACATTTTCGGTCAAATTGGTCACAATTGATAGCCATATTCAACCGAAAAAACTGCTCAAAAACTGTGCTTTCTCGGGCTGCAAAAAGCGATTACTTAACGCAACCTTGTAGTTTAACTGCACCTTTCTTTAAATTTTCTTAACGTTGTTTAAACAGAAGAATAGTGGCATTTAGTTTAGGCGTCTTTTTTGACTGTACCCAACAAGATTAGATTGTAAACTTGGAGCGATAAATGATGACATAACGAGCTGAAAACATGACCTGAAATTTATTACGAAAATTATTTGGTTTAATTGTGGAATCCCACAGCAGACGATTTGTTGCCTGTGTTGTCGCTGCATTAAGGGTTCGTTTCCTGAGTACCTCTAAGCAAATGGCTTGAACTCGCATCATCTGTTGGATATTGTTTTCGTAAAGGCCATTGACAAGTATTTGTTGTAGGTCAAAATAGTTTTCAATTTGTCTACCAGCAATTTTCCGTGACCATAGTCACAGTCTTAAGATTTCTTTTCTGTTTTCCAATAACCCTCCTCCATCTTCAAAGTGTTTGAGAAATTCCCACGATTTCTTTCCACAATATTCAAGGGTCGTAAGTGAATGTTTCCGACAATTTTTAATGAGATTTTCTCACTACTTAACAAACATAGCAATATCTCAAACATCAGGGGAACGCGAAAATTTTTCTTTTATTTGAAGAGCATATAAATTTCAAAGTGGAAACCGAAGACATCATTAACCCAAGACGACGTGGACAGATAGGGTCAAAGACTTAAGAGAAGAGAAATGGCGTCAAAGACCTTGTTTCTTCTCTGCTTAGTGACTATGGTAACTCCACTTTGGAGTTTTCCTTTGCCAAAGGAAAATGGTAAGCCCATAATAATATAATGTTCTCTCCTTTTTGACATTTTCGAACCACGGATGAAGTTAACAACATGATTTAACTGGCTGACGCTTCCGTAAAGATCCAATCTGAAAGTAAGGAGTCCTGAAACGATATGCAGTATTCTTGTAATCCCTCTGAACTGAGCTTTTTGACGTTTCGAAGCTTTCCGGCACTTTGATCAACTTGCTGCGTTTGAGGTTTGAGCTCCAAATGGTTGTTTACTTTGCCTGATTTTTGTCTTTAGATTTTCCCGTCGTACACAGCCTAGTAGAGATACGACCTTTATTGTGGGACAAATCTGTTCGATAGTAAATGCTCTAAATGGTAGCTTTTTTCGTTTGTCTTTAACTTTGAATTTGAGTTGACGAAATTGCTGTCATTTAAACTTTCTTTAACATTAGATAGGGCGTTCATCAAACTACTGGAATTCAGAAGTCGTGTGGAAAAACGGATTTGGGATTTTAAACAAAGAAAGAAATCGTAACTGTTCAACCATTTGTTACTAGTGAAAAAAGACGACCCTGCTGCCAATGTGATGGACAATGCAGCGGATGACAATGGACAAGATGAGAGTGGAAGCTCAGAAGGGAGTGCTGGTAAGAGTCTTCATACACAGTTTTCCTCGTTTTACCCCATATTTACCGGTGAGTGGTTGCCACCCTGAATGTTCGGACGGCTAAAGTTTTTTAAACAGCACCTGGCATTCAGTCAACAATAAATAAAAGTTCATTTTGAAAGAAAATTCCACGTTTTATGAAAAGAAATTGACCGTTTTGTGTGTGTGTGTTTTTTTTGGGAGGGGGGGGGGTCATTTGCGCGATCGTATCCGTTGTGTGATATTTTTTGGCAGAAACGACAACGTCCTCTAGATTTAAGTGGGCCCCTACATAAATAAAACGTCATAGCACCGATTTGGGCTGGTCTACCACACTACCTGAAAAACGATCAATAGAGAGTTCAGCAAAGATGTCTAGATGTAATTGGAGTTACTAGGGACACGCTTAAGCCATTAGAATTCCGATACACGAATCTTACAAAGTCCGCCTATCACCATATTGTAGAGTCCGAATCTCACCCGTGTGGGCGTTTCATTAATTAAAAAGGCTATAGACGGCAAATACGAACTGCTATCAAAAGCAAACTGTTAAGTACTCGCTCCTATGTCCCATACAAAATGAAATATGATTTCTTTTTCCCCAAGGGCAGCAAGACTCACTTTTTTTATGTCTGAATTTAATCCTTGTAAAGTTCCTTTTAATTGTTTTTATTTCTATCTTATAATATTTTAATACCATAAGTTCCAATTTTACAGTCTTTTCACATATCCTAATAGTAAAATCACTGTATTTGTCTTTTTCAAAGGTGACTCTTGCGATTATTAGTTATCAGTTAACAGAGAAGGCCTAAAACGGAAACCTTTTCGCATAAAGTACTGCCTTCTAATTTGAATCTTCAACAAATTAAATTTCACTTAATGTTACCTTCTCTTCGTGTACACTAATGTTCATTTACTCAAAGCCTCTCTTTAGAGTACTTTAGCCAAGGTTAGAAAAAAAAGTTGCTAGAAATGGTGTGTACTGTACAAGATTTATGCCATTTCTGTCGAATTTCACGCTGTTAAATTCACCTAAACCTTGAATTCGCAGCCTAACTTTAACGGGCAACATTAATAAATTTGATGGTCTTCCAACCATTAACAGCTGGTTATTTATTCTGATTCCATGAAGAGAGCGGTGGTGGCAATGACGACAGCGATGAAGATAGCGGTGATGACAGTGGTGATGAAAACGAAGAAGGCAATGGTGAAGACGACGGTAATGAAAGCGGTGATGACAGTGGTGATGATAATGGTGACTACAATGGTGATGACAATGGAGGTGACAGTGGTGATGACAGCGGTGATGACAATGGTGATGACAGTGGTGATGACAGTGGCGATGATAATGGCGATGACAGTGGTGATGACAGCGGTGATGACAGTGGTGATGACAATGGTGATGATAGTGGAGATGACAGTGGTAATGACAATGATAATGATAATGGTGATGACAGTGGTGATAGCGATGGTAATGACAGTGGTGATGATAATGGCGATGACAGCGGTGATGGTAATGGTGATGACAACGATGATGGAAACGGTGATGTCGATAATAATGATGCATCTGACTACATTGACCAAATAATGAACGAAGGCGACGTACAAAGCTTCGCAGGATTTAAGGAGTTAAAATCATCCGGTGAAACAAGAGCTAGCTCTAGACTTGTTTCCATATTTTTGAGCCTTATGGTATGTTTCTTTTTTACTATAATTTCTTAGTGCTCTTTTTGTGTTTCTGTTTCTTCAAATGCCGGTCATCAACATTTTATAATATGTGACATTTTGCAGCGCGAGGCATTTTTTCATGTATTTAACGTTAGCACTGCTACTAATAAACAGATTTAAATTTGATTCCCAGCGTATATTCGTAGATATTTTATTGTTAAGTTGAAGAACGTGAGTGAATGCCGAATTGCTATAAAAGTAATTTTTTGGACAGCGTATTTGATATTCGTCTCAAATATGAACGCGTTTCTAAATTGAAGTGTATACATTTTCTACTAAAGAGATCGACAAGAATGGTGATAACCGTTCGTTGTAATTTAAAAATGAAAAATAAAATCCTTCTGAGTAGGTTTTGATTAAAAGGAAACTGTCTTTCCATTTACTTTAATGTGTACTTAATTATTCCGTTTTCCATCGCTGAAAATGGTCAGTAACATTAGTTGTAACTTGTTTTTACATTTCGGTGTATGGGTTCACACTATTTGCATATCGTTCAGGAAGCAACAAGAAGCGAATGACCCCGCCACTCAAACTAGGCAGTCCATTTCAAGATCGTCAAGCGAGCGAGCTTAAATTACGTCAGCGAGCGAATTAGGAAAACAAACTCAACAAGACTTAAGTAGGCGAATGGCCTCGCTCCAGGCTTTAATTCCTCCTAAGATCCTCGTTCGCTTGCGTAATTATCTCGCGCGTTCGACTATCTCGTAAGGAACTGCCACAGGCCACAGACTACATCCAAACTCAGTGTGTCCAAAATACTTTCTAGCGGGATGGAGGATGGGCTCAAGACAGACGCGCAGAGGTGTAATGTTATACATGCTGTTAGTAGGATACCAGAAAAATACTAGAGTCGTTGTCAGGAAGCAGGATGAAGGATGAAAAAAATGTACATGCGGGAAGACGAAATGAAGCAATTGATTACAGCAGTCAGCATTTTTTTTTAAATTGTTTTAAAACAAACGTCTTTCCAAATCAATTGCGCTGGTAGGCTCAATTCAAAAGCTTTCCGTAGAAAAAGAAATGCTGCAATGTTGTTTTCATCGTGTCTACTGGTGCCAACATTCAGTCCCACACTGGCTCGATCTCCGGGGAAGAACGACAATGAACTCGCTGTTCTTGACAAATAACTTGACTGCGCTTTTTAATGGGTCGGAGTTTCACTGTAAGACCTGATTAGGCATTTTTGAAACTGAGTTCGAATTGTTTATTCCTTGTCGCTCTCGCGTAAAGTACAGCTCACAGTTTTCATAGGTGAATGGAAATGCTGTTTTAACGAACGAAGTCCAGTCTTTGAGCAAGTTATTTGCACAAATAAGAGCGTAAAAATGAACACAATTCAGTGATGAACGTCTATCAGCCGCTACTCCATGTTCATAACCTGCGGAATAATGTACATCGATTGCAAAGTACTTTTAGTGAGGTAAATATTTAGAGCACTAGAAATCCCTACTTCCCAATATCCAGTAATGACAACGAAAACCAATACACAAGCAAAACACTTAGAAAAAACGACTAGCAACAAGACACTTATTTTATTATATTGTTTATTTGCTTTCTGATTACAACAGTTACTGCGTCTCAACAGACAACAAAATCTCTTTTACACTGAATTTATAGTGTCAACTGCAACTGGAATACGGTTCAGTGAACGAAAAGATTTGGAAAAAAGTTGTGTATTTAGTGCCATATGGCACGAAAACGCATGAGTGCATGAATTAGTTTTTGCTACAGCAAGAACGAAATCGCCACCGGCTTTAAGACCAAAACTTTTTAACGGTCTAAAAAGTAGCTTTAAACTACGTTTATAACGCTGTAGGGTACGAACAAAATGCAGCTTAGAGAATAAAATGCGGGGGCATTATAAACCTCAACCAAGCTACAAGACAAGGGAGTGGCAACGCCCTGGCTGTCAGGCAGCAACGTGTCCGTTTAATGATGTTTTTGCTTTCTATTTAGCAATTTGAAGTTGTATTTAAGATACAAAACGCTGTATGATATTCTAATACTTATAGAAAGGGCCACAAGAAAGAATGAAGTGTTTTTGTAATTAACGGTATTGTGTGGGAAACAACAAACACTAAGAAGTCATCATAAGAGTTAACTATGAAAACAAGCTATGATTTTATTGCTAGTATATTTCCAGCTTCTTCCAGCTCCTTCTTCTGGTGCCCGCATACCAACATGGAAACTATAAACGGTTTCACTTGAATACACTTTTAACACAAAGAATAAACAAAAGCAAAGCTTCGGTAGATTAACGCCGAGCTGATATTCAAAGATTTTGATTTTGTTGTTATTTGTTTGATACCTAAACACTTTTTGACGCTCATATATTGATCTGAGAGGCTTTCCAATCAGGCAGCTAAAGCCATAAAAAAATGAACATATAAAAAGAATGATGTAATGCAATGGGGAAAAGTGACAGGAAAGGAAACAAATAAATTCACCAGTACCATTTTAAACGCGTTAAACCTTCGTCATTTCCTTGTTTACAGACTTTTTAAAGGACACGTTATAAGTAGGTTTTTTTTCTTGTTTTCTTTTTCTTTCTTTTTTCTTTTTTTCTGTTTCATCACACTTATTCCTGTTCGTCCTTGGCGTGCAATCTAATGTGACTTTAACTGATGAGCTTAACGGGAAGATTCGCCTGGAACACCAGGTAGAAAACTGCAATTTCAAAATGGCGGCGGTCGAACCACCGCTAGTACGAAAGGCGCTCACGAAATATCTCCTTGTAAGGTTATGAAGAAGAGTTTCTCTGGGAAAGTCAAATCAAGCTCAATGATTTAATCTATGTCAATTGTAACGTCTTCATTGCCGAAGATGATAGAAAATTTCGCAGGGACAAGAAATTAAGGCTCGAGATGACAGGAAGTGAGATAA
>Ga0126336_10001122_pt1 | contig 13199 bp, 9 predicted proteins | sample SidCmetagenome_FD_92530 | JGI IMG/M metagenome (GOLD analysis project Ga0126336, IMG submission 92530) | Coral microbial communities from El Islote,Puerto Morelos, Mexico - Siderastrea C C metagenome | ecosystem: Host-associated > Invertebrates > Cnidaria > Coral | place: El Islote,Puerto...
CGAGTCTACGGTAGAGTAAATTACACATTTGATTGTAAATTTTTACCGAAATAACTTCTTAATTGAAGGATTCTTTGTATTTCTTAAAGTTTTCGTAAAAGTTTTGAAAAACGTGCACAGTTCTCATCAGTAAATGCTCTTCAAAATAACTTGCACATCAAGCGAAATCGCTTGCGCATAGCTTCCCTCGAAGAAAGAATTGAACGCATTTGGTTTTCAGAAACGAATAAAGGCGTGTATTAATAAATGCTAACCCGGGACTCCCGGGTTAGCAAACCGGACTTAAACATCACGTCATGAGATATGCCTTAACGTGCCCCAGACTCTGACGATCTGCTCGAGCTTGTGTTTATCAAGCGTTATATTTTGATTCTACTGCTATGTTCGCTGTTTCTATTCACGGCGTACTGAGGCACAGCAGTAAATATTTCGTCATCCCTTTGTAGGCATCCTCAGTTGTGGGCAAATGTATACCGACAATCAACGTTTGAGTGAATTTGCATTTTTCAGCAGAAATAAAAGTGATAAGAAAGATAACCTGAGTCATCAGAGTTTAAACATTACGTCATCCAGTAACGCTATAGTCAAAATATTGTTTCACACAATCTACTTTTCGTCAAGCCGGTTCTTATAAACACAGTATTGCGTTAACATTTGTGAAACCTAGGGGTGGGGAGGGTCAGAAAGGCCGGTTAAAATGCCCATTGGGCTTTCTTGTTTAATCTTCAAATAGCGCTTGTTCGGTCTGTATTGGGAAAAATAATATTGGTCAAGCTCTTTTTATTGCACGTTTATGGACCAAGCCGAACCTGCAAAAAGAACGAGACCAATATTTTTCCCAATATGGACTAAACAATAGAGGATTTACTATAGCTCTTTACAAACTTGTGAACAGCAAGGCTTACATGTATTCCTATTAGTAAGCGCATGCTACAAAGACAAAAGAAGGGATTTTCATAATGTCATTTTCGCAGAGATTTTTGCAAAAACTATAGGCAAGAAAGCAAGAACAAGGTTTTGACTTTATACAAAACTGTACTCTCTTCTAAAATTTTTTTCAAAACACGATTTAGTGAGATCTTTTCATGAGTGGTCCATCTTAGCGGTCCATATAGAAAAATTTGGACCGCTCAGGGAACCAATCACGAAGTTCCTTCTCAGCCCAGACCAGTCGTCCAGTTCAGCCATATGACGAGTAACCATTAGTGCCATAGGGCTGTAGTATCCTACTTGTAAACATAGTGTCGTAATTTGAATTACTCAGCAATTGCACTGAAATATTGTAGTGCCACAGTGCTGTAGAGCCGCAGTAACATACATTCACACTCACATTTTGAATTAGCTTGGAGAGAAAAGCAAAGGACATAGTTGGTATATAACAAAGGGGAAGACTGAGATGTAGAGTGGTTACCATGGCAGCAGCCCAACAGAGGGCACAAAGATCCATTCAAGTCATTACTAAAGACATAATAACTATTATTAAGTTTATTTTAAAAGCACTACTAACTATACCTCCAGTGATTTAAACTTTGCAGTCATTTCTGTGAGCTGCCTTGCCTGCAGTCTGGAAACCTAGAATTATTCATAATGATCATACAATGCAACTTAGTTTCCTATTTTTTTACGACCCCTATTCATTAACTTTATTACAGACTGAACAAAGTACGGGAGGTATCTACACTGTAGTGGTCACACAATATTGCAAATTATTATATACTAGGTATATGTAACGAGAATTTCATATAATAAAGAATTTCATATAATAAACGTTGTAGAATCCTATGTTTGCTACATTTTACATGTGAAAAAAGTGATATAGCTTTTTCACAGTCATGTTAAAATATAACCAATAAGTATCTAGAGTGGAACCAGCCAACCAATCAGCTCAAATGGATACCGAGGTGGTTCAGAAAACAGCCGTGGGTTTGCCTAGCTTGTTTCTTCAGTCAAAATATGTGTGGATTATACATACAGTGCCGTATGTTGCCCAATTTTCGTACACTTTAGGTTGTAATCACTAATATCTTTTTGTCTGTAAGATGAAAATTTCTGAGATTTCTTTTAGAGATAGCCCATTTACTTACCTTTAATATGTACAAAGATTTGCCACTTGATCGACGTATCTTCAAAATTATGCCATTTTTCCAAAGCTCGTAAGATGCCCAGTCTACGTACATGTACACCTGGCCCAGTTTTTGTACATCCACAAAACAAGATTTTTTCATGAAAACACTCGACACAAACTGATGTGTCAGCCACCCTTCTGCACGCTTATCATGTTTTCTCTTCAATTTGTGAATAGAAATCGGCTTAGCGACCAATGTTTGGTGTAAAAAGCCAATGGTTAATCGGGGGTGGATGTTCAATCGATCCTGCAGTGTTGATTTTTTAGTCTCTCATTTTTGGGTGGATTTTTTTACGCTCAATCCACCGTCTGGTACGTCATTTACTGCCTTGCAAAGGTAGTTAACCGATTACTATTCTGCGTATTACAGCTGTCAAGAAAAGGCCTCCAAAAGATTCGATGTTTTACTTCCGTTTCCGCTTACACTTGCTTTTGTTAGCCGGTTTTGTCAACGTTTATTAAAATCGTAACTGAGTGAAAAAATCAGTAAGACTGGTAAAGTAAAGATATTTTAAGGTGTATGTCAACATTCTATGCATACATCTCTACCTTAGTTTATTATATTCACGTTTTAGATTTTTTGCGTGGGATTAAGTTAAGTAAATATTCGTGACCTTTGCATGACCTGGATGTAAAGCATCGCTGTAATTTTGTTGTTGCCACAACAAATACATATGGGGTACCATACTTTGCAAGGGTTGTTGTTTTATCTTTGCTACACTTGCAACTTACTAGTTTTCGAACAGTAAAGCTTAAAATTCCGTTCTTTAAGTTATTTAAAAATAGGTTTTGAGAAAGGGGCAGCTAAGCGTACGAAAACTGGCACAGTAGGTGGAAATGTATGCGAAGACTTTCCCAGCTAAAATTCAGGAGCAGTTAAATTTAAGCCAGCGTTGAAAGTTTTCCTGTTCACTTTCGTCTTTCATCTCTCCAAAAATCATGAAGTTCTCTACAAAATTACCTGCAAAACAGGCTATTTGTTTATCTACGATACCTTTACTGAGTGTGCAGTGAAAAGTGCAAATATCAGCCGCTAAACTTTTACTCACCTGGAAAGAAATTGTCCACATTGACCTGCTTCTTCATCAAAAAGCCCGCAAAACTGGCAATTTATAGCTGAAATGTTCCCATTAATTTTGGAATTCTTCGGTTGACGAAGAATTGAACAAGCAATGATGAACAAGCAATGAAAATATAAATCAAAGAAAGGTTTTTTGTACGAAAACTGGGCAACATACTGTTATTCAGATACCTTGTCTAAAGCTCACCTAATTCTCATGCTAACATACGGAGCACAACCACAGTGGCCATAAATCAGTGGTTATATTGGTGAACCTTTGAAAAAATGAGGCCATCTATCTTAACAAAACAATTTAAGAGCACCTCCCCTGTAACTATCAGGAATCCAGCGACAGGACCAAAATTTCATTCTTTTTATTTTACCAAAAGAACCCTTTTAGTGACCTATTTTGCGCTCACCTCCCCACTGATACAGTACCACAGTTTCTTCAGAAACTAACCCCCTTCTTTCTTTTAGCTAGTCTGAATTTAGTTCTTATCGATGGCCCGCAAAAACTGCGCTTTCGACAGCCATTTTTTTTCTATTTTGGTCTACATCTCATTTACGGTGCCAACAGTTGCTTTTTATTACTCCAAGACAACAAAGTTTTATAAAATAAAGAACATGCATAAAGCCAAGAAAGGAACTGAAAACAGATTTTCTCATATTTATATTATTGTAAGAAGATACATTAGTATGAACTTATGAAATCCATCTCAATACAACCACCTGTCAAGAAATCATACCAAGAGCAAAGAACATCCACTTAATATGAAACTTCTCTTAGTCATCCACTTCTTCTTTTCTATGTAAGTCATCTAGAGACGAAGTAATGGGGGCGATCAGAGAATGGAATTTGTAAACCATTCTTCGCAGGTAGACATATTTATGGTATTTGCTATTTTCTTCCGTTAGCAGTATACAATAGTCACTCACTAATACAACAGGAACATGTTTATGCTGGAAGTAAGTCAATATTAGAACAATAGGGAGCAAAACAATGTTTTGAGCGTAAGAGAGGGAGAATTTAAGAGCAAAAAATGTCACATTTTTCTTTCTGAGCATGTGAAGCATTCAAACATTTTTAGACGCGAGTGGTATGCAAGGTTTTCAAAATACTCTTGGAGATTATGTAAGTCTTCAAATTGTTGTAAGACAACACATTTCAAAAGAAAGATGATATTGCTGCCACTGGAGTAATATGGCAATTAAAGAGGAGTTTTTTAAAATTGCCTTTAGTTACCAATTTTCCATGTTTAGCATCGAATAAACATGATAAACATTGGTGGCATTTATTGTCTCATGGTTAACTTGAACTTGGTTTGTTCGAGGTTCAGTGTTTCAGGTGTTTTCAAAAAATGGAGAAATACGGTACTAAGGAAATGAGTAGATTGTTTTCCTTTGTGTTAAGATTAAAGTTGTTTGTTTGACATTGGGCCGACGAGTGACATGATTTCACCATACAAAGACAAACAGGCTTGGGAGAATCAGTATTTAATGATGGCGAGTAATCTGAAACTGGAACAATTTCAAATTTAAAGCAATTACAATTGCCTTGCTTTTGAACACAAGTTTATGGAAAAAAAAAGAAAAATGCAATCAAATTGTTCATTCACATACGTCCCAGCTTTGTCCGGTTTTTTGTCTTAAAACATAAACATCAGGAACATAAATCTGTACAAAACCATAGCACGTTTTTTTAAAATAACATTTGGGTAAACACTGTGCTTTGTTTTGCATGATTGCAGCTTACAAGGGTATGTCTCTCATCAGGCAGACCCATTCACTTAGAAAGTGCAACATTATTTCAAATGCTTTTGTGATATCCATCAAACATACTTCAACATCAACAGTAGTTTTGTTGGCTATGTGATTCAGTTTTTGTTTCAGTTGCATTAATATAATGGCCATCTTAAGCTTGTGTTTGGTTACTAGAATTGGTAAGTCAAATTGTTAAAAAAATTGGATTTAAATATGTATGTAGATATGTGAACACAGCCTTTGTGGACAGAAGTGACTTGCAATGGGTGATTAACTTTCAGTTTTTTAATTCTGCCAGAAGGCTACATGCAAGAGGTTTATATCCTGATAACCTAAAAGATAAGACACTCGCAGAAATGAGGTATCACACGGATGTCAGCCTTTCAAAGAAAGCAAAAACGTACAAGAAAATATTACTGTTCGTTACAGAATATCGCCCTTCTGTGACTAATCTTACAATTGAGAAAAAGGCATCTCATAGATTATCAACCATCCCTTAGACAAATATTTAAAGACATACTCGTAAGAGCTAAACTCTGAAGGTCAAAGATAAACATCTCGACCAATAGGAGTTGTGTTTGGCCTGTCAACATTGGCAGATTGGCAGACTCTAAAATTATTCAAGAAGATGGATACCTTAGCAATAGCCCATCAGTGCTTTTACACCTAACTAACAGTGGTCCTGCTAAGGAAGAATTACTAGCAGAAGATGACAAGAACGATCCACCCTGTACGCAGATAGAAAGAAGTGCTCCAACCGAAAGGCGCAAAAATGACAAACTGCCGATGACACAAGAAGGCGCCAAAATGAATCCCCACAAACCACCAATAAAATATCATCTCCACCACCCACGTGAAACATACGAGCAGATACCCAGCATGGAAGAAGGCACGTTAAGACACAGAAGAGACAGAAGAGAACATTAGCAACAAAATCGAAAAATCTGAACAGTCCATCACCAGACTCCAAGAACTGTGACTTGTAAAAAAAACACTAATCCAAAAACTTTCCATTTCATTGCAAGGGCAAACATTACTGCAGATGAAGATTTCATACGCGAACTCAAATTGATTAGAAAGGACGCAGAGCATGTATACTTGTAAACTGTTAGGCGCACTAATTAAGTTTCACTACTGGCGGATTGAAAGAAACACAATCAAACTTAGAAAACTAGATTGAGCATGAGAAACGAAAAAGCACTCATGTACATGTAAGAGATGGTGGCAAAGATAAGGCACAGGCTATGTCTAGCAATGCAAATCACGTAAAATTTCATGAGTATAAAGATGTAGACTATCAAGATTTAAAAAAGACTCAATCCTTGATATACAAACACACTTAAAACCTACATAAGCCTTCCAATACATGCATTTCACTTCTTGCTTCCCTCAAGGGGTCAAGAAAGGCTTTGTCAAAGGAGAAGCCTAGTCTCCTTTGCAGCCACTCGGGTCGAAGTCACGCAATGCTCCCTGTCCCCACGTGGCTGCTTCAAACCGACATACATTCCTTTCAAACTGTTAGTGATATTTTTACTTGGACCAATCGGCACCTTGCTATTGTATGCGCTGCACCAATCACAGAATATCTTTTAACTTGATGTTTTCTTTCGCGGTAAAAACCCTTACCAGCTTGTGACGTATTATGGAAGAAAGTACAAAGAAAATCACGGAAAGCACTAACTGATATATTTGTTCATCCATTTCTCTAAGTAAAACGAAGCAATGAAGCAATGAAGACACAAGTAGTAGAATAAGTAAGTAGACTAATCAATGAAGACACAACAACACAGATGTGGCCTTGTTGTTTTTCTATATGGTCGATGAGTAAAAGCAAAGCTTGAAATATCAGAGATTTTCCTAAGCCAGTCGGCAAATTACAGCATGCTCCGTCACACGTGAACAGGATTTTTGAAAATTTGAATGGAGTCGTCAAGTTTACGCGTCAGCCTGTTTTTGTAATTCTTCCCGAGATTCAAAATTCCCGTGAGAATTTTACCACATTTACGGAAACAAAGAGCTACAAAATATCATTTTATTGGAAATTTTACATAGTTATCCAAACAACATTAGGTTTTTCATACATGTAGTGTCGTTAACTCATGACTTTCAAAGTGTTTCCCAGAGAGATCTTCAATGTTTCATTCAAATCTCGTACGTTACGAAGAAACATTCAAATGTTCATTTCAATCTTGTGGATTACTGGTCACGCGTGACAGAGCATTGCTGTAATGAGAATAACCTTTCTCCCTTCAATTAACTTTGATATTGCTAACTTCTGATGCGAATTTTAAAGCTGGTGTACTGAATTTTTTTGCTACAAGATTGAACGACAGCCTTCACGATCTGCCATTTGCTACTCAAAGAACTCGGTCACTTAGGCAGACATTTTTGGCACAAACCTCCGCAAGAAAATGAAAGCCGCACTGTGATTGGTTAATTCTGAGAAAGGAATGTATGTTGGTTTGAAGCAGCCACGTCAGGGTGGGGAGCACTGCGTGACTTCGGCCCGAGCGGCTGCAAAGGAGACTAGGCGAAGCCCTGTAACCGCTAAGAACAAACTCTTCGAAAACATTTGAGGAGAATATAAACAACTTATATAAAATGAAGGCTACGTGCAAGAGGTTATCCCGATAACCTTAATTTAAGACACTCGCAGAAATAAGACATCACGAAAGGATGTCAGCCTTGCAAAAGCAAACAAATTAAAAAACGCACAAGAAAATATTACCGCTCGTTACAGAATATCGCCCTTCCGTGCCTAATCTTAAAATTGGGTGACTGGCATCTCATAGAAAATCAACCATTGTTTAGACATTAATATTTAAAGATATACTCATAAGAGATAGACTCTGAAGGTCAAAGATACATCTCGACCAATAGGAGTCACGTTTGGTCTGTCAACATTAATTAAACTATTTTGATTGCAAGGTTGGCACTATGGCAATAGGGCACTTTTAATCAGGCCAATATTTCCACCAGTACAACTAGTCTTCTTTAGGGCCAGTGCTAAAGTGAAGGATATAACGGCTACAAAAGTAGTTAATGGTTAACTAGTATACAGGACAAAAATGTTTGTAACAGTGTATACAATAACAAATTTATGTGAAATAACTAAAAGGTCAAAATATGTAAAAGATATATAAAAATGTGACATTAAAGTTACAAATGGCGCTAATAGACTGAGATATATATTGCGTATAAACAAAAAGGCCAGTATAATTTCATTACACCGGTTTAGACCGTCCGGTGATAAAATTCTACCTCTCTTTATGAGGTAAGTCTCTCTTCAGTGATTAGTTGAAATATTGGCCTGATTAAAAGTGCCCTATTGCCGTAGTGCCAGCCTTGCAATGAAAATAGTTTATTCACACAGTGATGTCTGGTACGAGCATCTCAACAAAACGAGATCCGATAATAAGAAGTACCGGTTGAGTTTCATTTTGCATTGTGCGGTTCCCTGCATTCAAATTTTTTACATTAATTAAAGATTTAGATATTATTAGTTACAATTAATTTGACACGAGCGTCGCCGAAGGGAGCCTTTGATTTTTGTTCACAGCTAATTAGAGATCTACCTGGTAATATCACAATGTTTAGAGCCACAACTGGAATTGTCAACCCTAGCTAGTGCTTGCGTACAAAATTATGCCAAAATCCAACGGCAATTTCAATTTCATTTTTCCATTGAAAAGAGTGAAAGTCATGTGAAAACTAGTCAAGAGACACTTAAAACACTCTCAGTTCATCTCTAAATATCTATCTAACTACTCTAAGCCTATTCTGTATGCTTATTCAGCATCTGGCATTGCCATGTTCCACGTTGTATGACTCCAATCCGTGAGGGTATTGTTGTATTTACCCAAGTAAATTGATGAACAATGGGAAACTTAAAGCATAATTTATTCAATTACAGAAAGTAGAGCAATTCTACCTGAATGCTGAGGGTAAACTTGCCATCAAAAATGGCTACACGGCCACAAAGACACTCCTCAACAACCTGTTGATGACCTTGAAAACCTTTCATCCCAAGGTTAGAGAATCAGAAAGACAAATCACGTTTCTTGTTTACTTTTTGTAACTTCCCTTTTTCATTTGTAGCTCCTTATGACAATACTTGAAAGCTGCCTTACGCTTTTAGTTCCCTATTTTACAAAGTCGCCATATTTTTATATTTCAACATTTAACACATAAAAATCGGTATACAAAAAGAACAAAACATAAAACTAGAGTAAACTAAATAAATAAATAATAGATATTCCGGGCTTGCTTTCAGATGTTGGTTCTGTTTTGCCCTCGCTGTCTTTGTTGTTCATTAGGTTATCAGGAGCAGGATGTGGTTGCATGGTAGAGAGCATCACTGATGGAGAGAGATATTGGGCAGCTCAGAGAATAACAGGGAAATTATGGAGACCAGGATTGACAGGGTTTAGGAAAAGTAATCTAGCATTTGAAAAGACAAATTCTGGAAAAATTGTTTATTTTCCGATAATAATAGAATTAATTGTGATCATTCGGGTGAGTGTAGTCCTGAGAAGGACTGTTTGAGGTGACATTGACTGACGTTTCGTCAACCTGAGCGGAAGTCATCATCAGAGTCAAGTGAACTGTGAATCGTCAATAGATGCTATAAGGCTCTGGTCATTGTCCTGATTGGTATTGGCTTTGAAGACTGTTAAATGTGATTGGTGCATTTCGATCTGTCTTTTGTTAGTCAAATGTCCATTGATCTATTGTTAGTCAAATAAGTCGGTTTGTCTATTATTTGTCTGTCTTCTTATTGTCGGCAATCAGTCATTTGTAAGGTGCAGGTAGCTGTTGGCAACGGTTCAGTGGTGTTTGTTCTAAGTTAGTAAACCAGCTTACCAGAGTGATTCCTTGATAGTAGTCCGTATTGTAGGTAACGCATTCAGCAGAGTCCCAGTTGATTCTGTGGTTTGTTTTTAAATGGTGCTCAGCAATGTGATTGTTGATAACACCATTTCTAGTCAGTCGGACATTCAGATTTCTACCGGTCTCACCAATATAAGTGTCCTGGCAGTCGCAGCATTTGATTTTATAAACTGCTCCCTGTCTGTCACTCGGTTCGTCTTTGTCTTTAACGTTCTTCAGAAGCTGTCGTAAAGTAGTGATAGGTTTGTGAGCAATGCGGATGTTGTAGGGTTGTAGGATTCGTGCGATAGTTTCAGAAGTCTCTTTGATGTAAGGTATGGTTGTAGTAGTGACAGGTGTTGCGTTCGTGTTCATAGTGTTCGGTTCGGAGTTTCTGTAAGTGTTGTGTCTAATAAAGTCCCGGTTGTAAGTACTTGATTTCGTCCATTAAGCTGTCGGGTGAGTCACAAACTAGATGCGTGTGTCTTGTCAGGGTCCATATAGTCGTAGCTTTGTGAGAAGTTGGGTTGTAAGATGATTGGTCGAGTAGTTTTCTGTAAATTGTCGTCCGTACTTCATTATTGTTGCGGGTAACTAAACAGTCCAGAAAAGGTATTTTACCATTTTCCTCGATCTCCATAGTAAACTGTATGTCGGCGTTTTGTCCGTTGAGGTGTTCGTGAAAATCGCCAATTTCGTCTCTGTGTACGGCTGTAAAGGTATCATCAGTGTAACGTAGCCGGAGTGGTAGTGTTCATTTGTAAGTTGCGAGGGCTCGTTCCTCGATGTTTTGCATAATGATTTCTGCAACAACAACGGAAACTGGTGAGCCCATAGCTGTTCTGTGCAACTGTTTGTAGTGCTTGTCATTGTACTGAAAATACGTAGAAGTAAGACAAAGGTTCAGTGAGTCCATTAAGTCGTCTGTAGGTAGCAGTAGTTCAATAGTAAGAGTTTTTAACGGCAGTCTCGGTGCAGTCTAGAGCCAGTTGAAGTGGAATACTGGTGAACAGTGATTTCACATCAAAAGAAACTAGTTTGTAGTCGTCAAGTACTTGTACTGTCTTGATTGCGTCAATAAAGTTCTCAGTCGACTGTAGTTTGTGTCGTCATTCCTCGGTCAAAGGTTTCAGTACGGTAGTCAAGCATTTGGACAGTTGGTCACAGAATGAGACTATGGGTCGCATGGGTATGTTAGGTTTGTTTCAGTAGTTCGTAGAGTTTTGGTGGTTGTGGTACACGGCACCTCAGTCTGTTGTAGCACTGAATGTCAATAGCGTCAGTTTTCTTGGTCAAGTAGTTTGCCGTTAAGTTTGCGTTGAAGTGCTGGCGTCGGGTCTCGTTTAAGTACTTGGTAGGTCTGTTTGTTGTTAACAAGTGCGTCCATTTTGTCGTAATAGTCTGTCTTGTCCATAACAACAGTCACTCGTCCTTTGTCAGCGGGAGTATGACAATGTTTTCTTCGGTTTTCAGTCGTTTCAGTGCTTGTCATTCGTCTTTAGTCCAGTTACTGTCAGGTAGAGAGGCTTTTGAACTATTGAACTACCGCTACCTACAGACAACTTAATGGACTTACTGAACCTTTGTCTTACTTCTACGTATTTTCAGTACAAAGGCAAACACTACAAACAGTTGCACGGAACAGCTATGGGCTCACCAGTTTCTGTTGATGTTGCGGAAATTGTTATGCAAAACATTGAGGAACGAGCCCTCGTAACTTACAAACGAACACTACCACTCTGGCTACGTAGTGTTGACGATACCTTTACAGCTGTACACAAAGACGAAATCGACGATTTTCATGAACACCTCAACGGACAAAACGCTGGTGTCACAGCGGATTTGCACCCCCCGGTCCAAATCTGCTAGCGGATATGGACCCCCTCTCGCGGATTTGGATCCCCCTGAAAACAAGCGTTCTATTGAGTAAAATTGGCAAAATTGTTTTTGGAGCTGTTAAAGAGGCAAAATAAAAATATTAAGGCAGTTTTTTTCTTTTCAATTAATCTTCAGTGCTTAGGGTAAAAGAGAACCTACAATTAACGCTAGTTTGTATCGATAAATTTTAAAAACTAAACTTTCTTGACGATAACTTACAATGTTTTCTATCATAACTGACTTAAAGCGAGTTTACTGATCTCAAGTTTAAAAAAACATGACTTACAATACTTTCTACTATAACTGAATTAAAGCAAGTTTTAAAATAGCTATATTTACATGACCAAATGAGAAAATGGTATCATGTTAATGAATAAGAAACTCCAGTTAACAACAACGAATTTTAAGAACTTGCATTCTTAAAAAAATCTATTACATTAAATTTTGAAACTTGAAATCCTACACCACTACAGTTCTTACATTTTTCGAAGCCGTTTTGATGGTGGTCTACAGACTTTACAAAGCCATTCACCTTCTGGCTCCTCAATCAGTTCCACGAAGCACATGTGATACCACTCAAGGCACAAGTCACATTCGATCATGTTATCGTAGCATTCTGGCATGCTACATGAACAAAAAAAGTCAATGTCACAATTAACTCTTTGGCTTTTACGAGGAGTTTTTTGCAGACGGTCCTAGCGGGGGAAAGGTTCAAAACTTTCGTTTTCTAAACAACGAAACAAATGCTGGCGCATTCCACTCTGGCAATAAGCAATTTCGGACAGGTCATTTCCACTTGCAAGGTCACAGGCGAAGGCAAGGGCAAAGATCCCACAATCGACTCCTCCCTGCTGGATCTGTGCTGGAGGCAGTTCTACTGCAAGTTTCTTGCCCATAGCTAGGGACTTGTACTGAACCTTAAAGACCCTTAAGTCTGACTTTGCTTTTTTTCATGAAAATGAACAAGAGAAATCACTTTTCCTAGCATGTGTACACAAGCAAGCTTTTTGAGAAATTAACTGATCTAGTTTTTTAACAATTATAACCGGGACTTTATTAGACACAACACTTACAGAAACTCCGAACTGTACACTACGCACACCAACGTGACACGTGTCACTACTGCAACCATACCTTACATCAAAGGGACTTCTGAAACTATCGCACGAATCCTACAACCCTACAACATCCGTGTTGCTCACAAACCTATCACTACTTTACGACGGCTGCTGAAGAACGTTAAAGACAAAGACGAACCGAGTGACAGACAGGGAGCAGTTTTTAAAATCAAATGCTGCGACTGTCAGGCCACTTATGTTGGCGAGACCGGCAGAAATTTGAATGTCCGACTGACTGAACACAACGAGCGTCTAGAAATGGTGCTATCAACAATCACATTGCTGAGCACCACTTAAAAACAAACCACAGAATCGACTGGGACTCTGCTGAATGCGTTACCTACAGTACGGACTACTATCAACGAATCACTCTGGAAAGCTGGTTTAC
>Ga0126336_10001123_pt1 | contig 13192 bp, 9 predicted proteins | sample SidCmetagenome_FD_92530 | JGI IMG/M metagenome (GOLD analysis project Ga0126336, IMG submission 92530) | Coral microbial communities from El Islote,Puerto Morelos, Mexico - Siderastrea C C metagenome | ecosystem: Host-associated > Invertebrates > Cnidaria > Coral | place: El Islote,Puerto...
ACTAGTCATTCATTGAAAGAGGAAACTGCGAAGGAGGTTTTTATTATCTCCTCAGTGGATTGTGAGACATAATGTTGTAAAAGCACCAACCGCGTGAATGTCTTTCCATTTTTAGCTCGTGTGGAAACTTTATTACAAAATCATTTACCTTTCTTTTCCTTTCGTAATCGCTACGGACACTCGGTAAGATTACATAGTGGTGTTTGGATTTCCCATTTCTTGAAAATGTGTTAATGGTAATTAAATAACAAGTGCAACAGTGTTAGTGTTGAAGAGAAACATCCGGTTAATGAAAATGTGTTTTTCTTTTCTTCAGGCAACTGATAGGGACATTGGCATCAACGCAGCCTTTTTCTATTCCATCTTATCCGGGAATTCTGATAACAGCTTCGTTATAGACTCTGCGAGTGGTGCTCTTTCCACAGCAGGGCCTTTGGATCGAGAGGAAGACGATTCTTACATCCTATTGGTCCGTGTATCCGATCTACATGGTAACCAAAGCTATGGTGTAGTGTTTGATGATTCCACAGTGGTAGAGGTGCTTGTAGAGGTGAGTCTCTGTCTTTCCATAGTCACCATTGATCTATACAACCAGCTGGGAGCCATGGCTCGAAATTTACGGTCGCAAATGTGCAATTTGCGACTGGTTCGAGGACATTTGCTCCTTCAACGTTTGGCCCATTTTCATAATAAATACATTTTCTGCTCCTTGTTAGACCAAATTTACTCCTAAAATTTTGGACCTAGGCGCAGAATTGCTCCTGGGAAAAAAATTGAATTTAGAGGCCTGCTGGGAGGATGGAACTTGGATCACCTTACGAACCAATATGAGTTTGGCTATTTCGGGTTTAACGACCCTTTTTAGAGGGGAAAAGGCAGAAAATGCCCACGCGTCTCTTTCTTCTCCTTCTCTTTTTGTGCGAGAAGATCCCTCTCCCCAATCCCTACACTTTTTTTAACATTTCCACTTACGCGTGGGTTCTGAGGAAAACAGGAAGACTGCTCGGAATCTAGTAACTTTGAAACGAACCAAAGAATACTCATCAACTAGGCCTTTACCGAGTTGTCTTGTGCCTCTTTTCTGAAGCGATTCCTGGTGAGTTTTGTTTGCATGCGAATGAAAAGTCATTCAGTTGAATATGAAAGGTCGTGCACCAAGGCTCGCTTTGAAAAAGAGGTACAAGACAACTTGGAAATGGCTTCTTAGTTTAAGGGTTTTTCTTGTCTACGATGATCGATTGAAGTTTAATTCATAACCACTTCTTGAGTGGCATATTTTCTCTTCCTCGAACTATTAAGTTATCGACAAAGAATTGCTTGTAATTTGCTGCAACCATAGCTTTCTTAGGAGTGCAAATGTATAGCGGTTGCTGCAATTATTGTTTGTAGAAATTAAAAAGCAGTTGTATTTGTTAATTTTTAAATTAGCTATCACGGCTCTCTGAAAGACCAAATATATTGAATGAAGCCAGTGACACTGTGTTTAAATAAAGATTTCATGGCCATCATCATCATCAAATGCGTGGCGCGCGCAACAACTGTGACTGTTCACTTGTTCTTTCTTTCTTATTCAAAGGATGCAAACGACAACCGACCAATCTTCTCCAAATCTGTGTATCCAGTTGAAATATACGAGAACATCACCACTGGCACGGCTATACTACAGCTCTCCGCACAAGATCAGGATCTTGGAGTAAACACAGGCCTGCGGTATTACATTGTCAGTGGTAACGGCCTTGAAAGGTTCTTTATTGACGGCTTCAGTGGTGTGCTGTACGTAAAAAGTCCTATTGATAGAGATCCACCGAGGAACGAAAACGCCTTTTTATTGACGGTAATAAATGTCCAGGTGTTAATACCCGTCATGTGGTATAGTGCACAAAATTGCACAAATGTTTTATTTGCCGTAGCAATTAAGGAAACAGTTGGCGGCAAAAATACTAAGCCAGACAAATGGAGTAGCGCCACGAACGCGCCCAAGCCCAACTTTGCTGCGCGCAATGTTGTACCACGTATCTGAGCCCTTTGATCAGATCGCTTTGTAACTTCGATCTCTCGAAAGAAACGGCTAAATTTGCCAAAATCCATGCTAATGGAACCCGAACGTAGCGGTCTTCTTAGTAGTAAGTATTGAAGTATTGACCTTGATGTAAGCCAAGAGCACAATTTTTCACGTTTTCTGCTGAACAAGAACTGTCCAATCAGAATGTTGAACAGCAGGCTCTGTGTTCTGGTCAACAACGTTCAACATGTTGAATAGAAAAACAAAACATATCGAACAATAAATTGTGGCCTTAAGAATAGAGACTGTTATAAACTAAAAATGGAAAAGATAAAACTTCTGAGATAGTGTTTTAGTTGCGCTTATTTTTTGTATTTATGTTGCGCTAGGTGATGGCAAAAGACGAAGGCAAAAGTTCTTTAAACTCCACTGCAAAGGTATGTGTTCTCTAATTAATGGAAGACGAATAGCAAAGATTTGACGTGTTTGCATTTCTGTTAATTATAATTTTTTAACGTTTGTCATATTTCAGGAGGAAAATTCTAATTACTTGCATGTCCTTAGCAGTTTCAATGTTTCATCATTTTTGTGTGCAAAGTACAAATAATTGGCCGTTTTTTTAATTGACAGGTTAGCGTCACTGTGTTTGATGTGAACGACAGTCCCCCAGAGTTTAAATCTGGTATGTGACATAGAACAAGAACTTTGAAAGGGTAAAAACGTTTTTCGAACAAGCGACCCATGCAGTGGGAGCTGTCGAACATTTGTCTTAACAAATTGAGCAATTCAGTATTCTGATATTTCTTACGCTAAGGGGCGCACGATTAAATTTTTGAGGGAGTGGGGGACGAGCAAGATTGTTATGGGCCTGCTTGTTTTGGTGACTGAAAGCTTTGAACGAATATTCTTCAATAGCTTTCAATAGTTTGCAGAAAACCGTGACGTTCTTTGCTTCCTTCCACTGTACACGAATTTTTCTTTTGGAAAAATTGTGAACGATTTATTTTGGTTTTCTCCCCAACTCTCTCCCCTCCCCCCACCTCAATTATAAGATGGACCTTCCGTAATGCAAAAAATAGGTTTCTACGTCACCTCTAATACGACATGAGCATCTAAAATGTTATTCAATTCGAGGATGTTATTTCAAACTTCAGCTACATTGAGATATCTTTCAAGAGCTTTCTCGTGGCCCACGTAGCACCTTGTGTCACACAGTGAGTAACGCATTCTCTCTTACTTTGTTATAGATGTGTATACCGTGACTATTCCAGAAGATGTCCCGGTGGGGACTGCTATTTTGACACCTGTGAGCACGGACAGAGATGATTCCATCAATAGAGAGCTAAGCTTTGCCATCACTGCAGGAAACGACCAGGTATTAAAACGCCTTAACTATTTAGTCCCCATTCACGCATATGCGAGTTTTATTTGCGTTCGGTTTGAAAACGGACTTATCAAACGAAGAAAAAGAAAAAGGCGTTTTCAAGAAGTAGTCATAGGTTTTTCGCCCACATGCACTTTAAAACTACCTTTTATTGTACTTCCTAATACACGTTCCGATCTTGTGATATCATCGTTCTAGACCGAACATCTCCGATTTGGATTTGGATTGTCTGCATCTCATGTAAGCACAGGATGTCGTCACATACCTTTTAGTCACCACCAGTTAACGGCTTTTTGCTGTTTCAGTGAATTTAATTTCGCAAGATTAAATACTCGTTCATGATTATTTGTAGTATACCTTATGGTATTCTTTTCCGCGCTTCTTTTGAATAATTATGCTAAGTGGTGTCAACCTTCCCATTGCTAGGTCCCTCCTCAGTTTAGTGTGGACAGCTCGAGTGGTGTTATATCAAGTTATCAAAAGTTCGATTACGATGAAAGTCCAAATAAATACACTTTGACGCTCACGGCCACAGACAGAGGGCAGCCCCCGCTAACTGGGTTAGTATCTTATTTGTTGCCAGTTAAATAGGAAATAAGTAAGCCTAGCTTTCTACTAGCAATTATGCCGGTCAAGTTGAAAGTGGAATCAGTGGGTTTAACCGTCACATGGCTATAAGTCGAATCGTCAACAATGAAACTTTGGATATTAATATATGAAATTCATATATTGGGAAACATCTACACATAATTCTAATGAAACTTTGGCTCAACCGTCCGACTATTAAGGATCCCATCATTGCGCTAATAGAAAAAACGTAATAGAACAAAACTGAATGCAAGGCTGGCACTACGTCAAAGGGCTGAACATGCTGAAGGGCTGATTTATTTAATGGCCAATATTTCGGCTAACAAAATTAGCCATCCTATCGAATAAGAAATTCCAAACCGCAGAAAGTTAGTGTGAACAAGCCCACAGTGCTTGTGCTACATGGCATTTTTTTTTTCACAAATAATTCGTCTTCTATGTGCTCGTATAGTTGTTTCAAAGCTTATTAAATAAAAGTGCTCAAGGTTTTCGAATTGACACTGTAAGAGCCTCTTTTTAAAAAGTTCCTCTTAAAAGAGGTACTAAGGAAAGGCTTTTCAAAATGTAGAAGGATGGCGTTTTCTGTTTTGCAATGTCTTCACTCATCCCAGAGATAAGCAAGTTTTTGAATTATGCAAATTAAAAATTGATGACGTCACAAGTGGTTACAGCATGGAGACAAATCACAAAAGAAATAGCATACGAATGACACAAGATGAGGCATATCGTCATGTTGCCATGGCAACTATCTTGGCTTCAGTCTATTGACTTTACAAAGCTAGAAAGAAGGACCTTCTCAAACCACATACAGTGCCCATATTGTGCTTCCTCATTAACCAATAAGAAGTGGACGATGTTTGCAAAGGCTAGAAAGGGGTATTCTTGATTTTGTGCTTTGTCTCCACACTGTAACCACTTATGACATCATCACTTGTATTCTATTAACTTGAATATCTCTAGAACGAGAGTTGATATTACAAAAAAGAAAACGCCATTATGTTTTATTTTAAAAGGCCAATAAAATAAGCTTAACTTAGTGTTTACTTCATAGGCACTTTAAAAGCAACAAAATTGTTCGTCGACGAGTAAAATGGACTTGCTTGTCTTATACCATACAAAAAGCCTATATAGACCCAATTGTCTTCTAGTGTCCGGACAGCGGGGTATTAACTGTGTATGGTTTTGAAGCTAAATTAGCCTGAGTGATAAAAGTTTTAAAAGAGAATTTTATTTGGCCAATATCGCAGCATCGTAAACTGCCGATCGCTGAATAACCTAGCTATATGTCCTTCCAACTTAGATATTCTGCTCGCATTACAAGGAGCAAAGTCGGTCTCAAGCATCCACGCCAGCATTTAATTACTGTAATTGAAAGAAGGAAGTTGTTCACGGAATAGACATAAAGTTGTCTTCTCCTAAGCGAGCAAAATGTACAATTTCCCTAACTACGAAACTTGTCTCGAAAACACTTACTACTACAGGTGTTTATTTTATGTGATTTGCAATTTCTTTCAGAAATACAACAGTTATAGTTGAACTCCAAAACGTAAACGACAACTCGCCTTCGTTTACTCAGCAAAAGTACTTCTTCACCGCAAGTGAGGTAAGTGTCATGCGTCGTACAACATTTATGATCTCACCAGGGAAACGGAAGCACCATGCAGTTAGATCATTAGGGCGCATTAATTTCGGATTAATCTGCTATTTCCTCAACATGCATTTGTTGAAAAACAAGAGCTGATTGATGTGAACCAACGCATGAATTAAAACGTACGTTGAATCAAAAGTTGCGTCACATCTGCATGCCCCACCCCCACCCCCACAAGAAAAGGTCGTCTTCCGATCGTAGCAATTTTGAAGAAACCACAACACAAGTACAACAATGACAACGACAAGAGCAAATCAAAAGTTATTAATAACCAAGGCTCGGTCAAAACAAGGTGACAGATTCATTCCAAAATAAGAAATAATTTTTTTCTCAGATGTTCACCGTTTACAATGAAGCACTGTCAAAACTTGCAGCTATGAATCCGGTACATACTTCTTACCATGGGCCGAAATACCCCTTTCTATTATGTTTGCGTCAGTTATATATATTGTTTGCTAGTCTGTTTGTAAGTTTATTAGCTGATTGGCGGATTAATCTGTATGTTTCAGGGCTCATACGTTGGTAGCTCCAAAACTGTTGGTCAAGTGACTGCAACAGATAAAGATCATGATGACAAGAATTCAGTTTATGGGCAAATAAAGTATGAATTTGTAAACCAGTCAAGTGAGTACACAACTTGAACACTTTTATTGAGTTCGCTTTGGTGAAAGTAATTCAACCTGCTAGCCATTTGTGCAATGTCTTCAAACTTCAGAATGAGTCTAAGAGGTGATGCATACTTCATACATGCATTCGGAACTGCCAAATGTTGGACCTAAACATGAGAAATATAAAAGCGTTAAACATGAGGGCGGGATCAGTGAAGTTGAAAAGAGTTCGAGAGCAGGCTTTAAGTCCCATCACTTTTACTGTCACGGCCAACTTAGAACTACGGAGAGGCGATTAAGTCTTGGCGAAATTTTGATACAGAGGAATCGCCTTGTCTGTTACAACAACAAAACCTTGATGCTATTTCATCTAATCGAAGTTTCCAAATAATGCCTTTAAATCCAAGTTTTGAAAACCGGAGGATATCAGTTGGAGAATATCGTCAACATTTATATAGCAATAAATTCTTGCGTATTTTGACAATCCTACACGTTCTCAGACTAAAGGCCGAGATGTTTAGTTTACTTCATGTCTTAAGCTCTTTGTTAAAGACTTGTTTTCCTTCGTTAGGTTTCTATCGTGATCACCAGTGGCCTCTGAACAGTGAAGATAATGATAAAGTGCCTGACATTCGAGGAGGAATTGAAGGAGTCTTGAAGAATGGTGCTCAAATCGTCTCAGACCCAGATCTTGGTGCCGTCGTATCCCTTAACGCATCCGAAGCCTGGATATTAATGGGAGACTTTAAAGGTATTTTAACAATAGGCTAAAATGCGTACTCGCAATACACATTGCCACTCTAGTTATCTCTTTCTTTTAAAGTTAAGCTCTGCCCAGTGGCGACAGTTTTTTCGCGTTATCCAGCCCAATTAGGTTAAAAAACAAACAAACAAACAAAAACAAAACAAAACCAAAAAAGCAAGGTCATTTATAACTTTAGTAATCGATGCTCAAGTCAGCGAACTGATTCTCCTTGATAAACACTACGAAGGCACCCGAATGCCATCATTTTCGCGCGGACTTTTATTTATCTTGGCTTATATAGTTCAAGGTTGTCAAAAATTAATCGGACGGAATTGAAACCAAAATAAACGAATTACTCACTTGCTATAATGCCAATTTGTCAATCAACATTTGCTTCTTGTCCCTGCACGCGTTATTGATAGATATAATGAAGCGCTCAATTGATTACTGATTATGCAAGCAACAGCGCGTTAAATTTTCCGCAAGCATTCAGCCGTTTATTTTGTTTATTTGAATGTTCCCTTTCTTGTACACTGCCAAATTCGCCAAAATCTAATTTAAGAAAAAGTTCCTTACTGCCGGTGACCAGTTGCAATAACAAGCCACATATTTTGTACGTCAGTAAATACGCATGCGTTTTAAAATCTTGCCTTAAACGATGCCCATAATGGTGCGAAGACAATCAGTGTGTGGTATAAGTATGCCAGCTAGTATGCCAGTTATACGGAGGTCCGATGGTGGAGGATAACCTATGATCTCCCCCTTCCTTATCCTCCCCATAACTTGACTTCCTCTTTTGAGTTGTACAGTTAATATCGTATACTTTCCCTTAAATTGCCACTTTATTTCGTTTTTGACATCTATAAATTCCATAAACAAACCGGGAATAATTATCAGGAATAAATCTGTTTAGAGCACATAACAAAGTAACACAGATTGCCAGTACTTATTCTCGCAAAGAGATGTAAGACCATTATTAAAAAGGTAAAGATGTATACCCTTCTACTTAGCTACGTACCTACTGCGCATGACTGTGCCATCCTCGTCGGGGCTGATCACATATATTATTTTATATTGAGTATGCGAAGTTTGCGTTAGTTATTACGAGGTCCAGACGGTTGACGCTTATGTATTAGAGAGTCGACACTGCACTCCTCTTCTACTTACTTTTTTCTGTCATCTTGCTGTTGTTTTACTTTTGCAGTGAAATCAGGCTTAAGTAGTTTTCTCTTGTTTTGATGTATTAAGAGATCTCTCTGCCTCCAGGTCTAATCGTATGGCCGTGCTTGTAAAGCTGTAATACATTCAAGTTCGTGACTTATGGAAACATTTCAGATTTGGTCTGTTTTGATCTTGATCTTGATCTGTTTTTTTGGCCCCCTGTTCGCTTCGATGTCTTGTTCCAAATTCAAACATTCGTTCACAGACTGGAGCGGACCAAATACGATCGATGACCCGTGCCCTTGTCAGAATAATCCAGACGTTTGAATATATATTAGTTTATAATGTTTGTAGACGTACACCGATATTAGTTCTAAAGCACTTTCGTTAAAATGCTAGAAGGCTCATGCATAGAAGATCTTACCTAGTACTGCACAAAATTCAGTTCAATCGTAGCTCGGCAGTTCAGAATTACAAATACTGAAAACTAAGAAATAAATAGTCAGTAATGCGAGACAAAACATTGACAGATGTTTCAATTTTCTCAGAAATTGCGGAAGTATGAATGATAATCAGTCTAGTTTGTGAATCATGCCTATATATAGAACATGGGAAGTAAGCGTCTGAAATTAAGAGATAAAATCTTTAAGTCAATTCTCAGTAAAGAAATGAACAAAAGAGAACACAGCTGAAGGGAAAGACGGCTTGAGGTTCCTCAGCCTAAACGCAACATGCCATTATGTGGCGACAATTTCTTGCATGATGAAATCATTTTCTTTAGGGGTATCTTTCTTTGGGTTCTTTCACCTTCACCTCGTGGTTATCGATTCGATCCAAATTGACGACAGGATAGAACTGTGGGTTTTCTTGATTTTCCTTGCTAATCAAACTTTATAGGCGAGTGACTTTAGTTTCCTAGAAGCAGCCATTGAAACCGGTTAACCCTTGATTTGCATACTGTTTATAACCGTGCTAACCTCTCAGGGTGACCCAATTGTTTCAAGTAAAAACAATATTGAAGCTGTAGCTATCTGGTGACATCTTCGTCTTCGCATAACTGAGCAACATGTTTGTTTGAAGCTAACAATCAGTGATATTAATTCAAAAGCAACCGATTTATATTAGGTAGTCTGTATCGATTGGAAATCAACAAATCCACTGTCTTTGCAAGAGCTAATAGGCACATCTTACATTTTGTGACACCAAATTTTAAAGAGCTCGTTGAATTTCCTTTAACAGGCCGGCAAGGTTCTTCATTCACGACATCAAAGTTTACCAATTTCAATGATATCGCAGAAATTTGATGTTGCGAAAATCCTTGTGATAACACGTACAAGCGAAAGATTTGAGTTACATACTAGGATAGAAACTGCGCATGCGTACCCCATATTTTGTCCCATAATTGCGTGATATACGAAGTTATGTTTTATAAGTAGGCAAGTTTCTCTGTTCAATATCGAGGTCCGGACGGTTGAGGGTTATCTCTTAGAATTTGACACCCCTCATCCACTCACTTGACCTCATTTTTTCTTCAACGATCTTACATCTAAGATTTTGTTTTCTGTAGCACGGACAATCACGATGTTTTCTTAAAATGAACGCCTTGCTTCTGAGCAACACAGATCAATCGCAAGGCATAGTGGATTTTCAGAGTGTGATATTGGTAAAAGGCCCAAAAGGCTCAATATACGTCATTGCAAGAAGAGGTTTCCCAAAAGAACTTATAAACAAAACTTAAACTTAGAATTCGAAGCAGACAGAATTGGAAATACAGATGCCAATATTTTCCAATTTTGTAAGAAAGTATTTCTATAGACTGATTTAGCGGAATTTGGATGCCACCTGGTTATGTAGAATTTTATGAAAGTGAAGGGAGAATGAGCGTTTAGTCACTGCTCACGACTACTAAATTACCATTAAACGGATTCTTCTTTGGCCTTTAGTCTACTGAAAACAGTGAGGGCCGTGTCCAAGATGGAAAAGCAGGCCTCAGACTTACAGATCTGCGATCCGACAATAAATGCTCCAAAAACCACGCGAAGCAAAAATTTGATACCTTGGGTAGACTGTGCACGCAATTCAGGTCTCAATGTGACACGGCGCGCGCGCCGAAGAAACGAAATAGACAGATGCAACAGGGGCACCCAACGATCAAAATTTAGCAAAATACTGGAAATATCATTTTCAGCTTTCTTAGGTTGCTTAGAGCTTTTTAAAAGCACATTATTGTAAGCTAATACAGATTGATCTGTTCGGTGTTCTTAGCTGAAAATTTAGGTCGCAGAAAATTTTAAGAAACAGAATCCTATCTGCCGAATTTCCGAGCTGCTGATGGCTCTCCGAAATTGCTAGCTGACCTTATTTTGCACTCTAAACGACATATTTGTCCCTCCGAAAACAATAGGAACTAATAAGTCCTCTTGTTACGAACGTCTGAGGTGATGTTACGCCAAAGAAGAGTCTAGCTTTCACTGCAACTAAATCCGAATATCTCAGGCGAGTTTAGGCCTTCCGGACAGATATTCCCCGAAACGAACCGTTGGGTGCCCCTGATGCAAGGCTGGCGGCGGTTAAAATGACACCGTTTATTTTATACCCTGTTATGCTTCAGATAGAATACCTGCTTTGCCGGTTTTCTACACTTGACTACACCCTCCTTTTTGGCTATTCGCTTGTAGAGAACACGGTCTGTATTATAATTGTTAAACGTATCTTTTTTCTCGTTGATCCAGGTGGCTGCATCAGTAACCCCACTCTCTGTCCTCGAGGGTTAACAGTAGCGTTCTGGCTCAAGTTTTTCTCTGGGCAATACATTATTTCCTCTGGAGGGAGTTCCAGATTTGCGACAGGATTTGATTTCTACCGAGAATCAGCTGCTGGCAAATTTAACCTAATCCTAGAGACTTCGACCCATCAATGGAGCCTAAAATTAAACGATATACCAAAGGTTGGTGACATTTTATGTTTATTTATTTATTTATTTATTTATTTATAACAAATCAATGAGCCCTCTTAAAACATAAGGCCTAATAGTGCGAGTTTTAGCCTGAGAAAACAGACAACGTTTCGCGATGCCGCCACCGACTCCTCGCGAAGTGACGAACGCCTGAGAAGTGAACACAAAAATGCCATACTGATGAGCGGGTTTCAGTATGGTATTTCTGCGGTTACTTCTGGGAAGTCGGTATACACTTTGTGGGTAAATGCCTCAAGTTCACCGAGGTAAATTATTACATGCTTCAAAATCACATCAATATTGAAGATGTGAGGTTCCTAAGCTAGAGTGTAACTTTCGTTGACCACACAATTAAACATGAACTTTGAACTCATGAACTTTATTTTAACACGAATTTTAGAGTAGCCAGAAAGTCTAATATCTCCCGTGTAACAAATATACGAAATAAATGTCAGAAAGAAATATCAAACTGAAAATAACAAGCAAGTATCCCAACCGGCCGGAGGCAGACCAGTTGGCTATGTACAAGCATGGCCGAGGAGTTGAACTCGGACTACCGAGAAACAACTCCAGCTAGTGACCAGAGCGGGATTTGAACCCGAGGCGACCGACAAATAAGTTGTTTACCAACTTATCACTTTAGCCATAGTTATACGTTGGGATTCGATATATCTTTATATTCACAGGTATGGTATTACGCAACCCTCACCTGGAGCCCCTCAGCAGGCTTACGATATTTCCAAGACGGACAGCTCACAGCATCGACCCAGGTCCCTCAGAATATTACACGTGCTAGCGACATTTTCACCACAATGACTGTCGGGAAACCAAACAACGTGGATGTTGGCATCGTTGAGTACTACAGTAACATTCTTATCAGCGATCTTCTTATTTGGCGCACGCGCCTTAATAACGATGAGGTGCTGCATTCGTACAGGATATCACGTGAGTATTACTTGTCAGAGTGGTTCTACTTTCGCAAGTTATGCTTTCCGCAGACGGTAAAAGACGAAATGCGTAAATATCACACTAGAAAAGGGGGAAAAAAACATGAGAGAAGGGGGAAGAAGGAGAGGGAGGGAGATACGCACAGATCATAGGCATACGATTGCATGAGGTGCTTGAATTCGCCATAAGTTTCCTTTTTGCATCAGCCATAACGGCTAGAACAACACTAATTTATTTTCCGACTGAAATTTGCTTTTTCCCTACAAATGTTAAGTAATCCAACTCTTGACTTAGGTTAATCAAAGAGGCCATTAATAAAGGGGAATTTGGGTTTCGTCCATCAGTTCGGGTGGTAGGAATTGGCCCAGTCACACTAAACCTCATCCAGGTGACGCGCATTATCCATCTTCGTGTTTTCATCCCCCCATGTTTTATTTCTACATCAGAGGGCCACAAATGTTTCCTTGGTCAACTTCCGTTTGTTGATGGTTTTATACTTCTCAGGACATGTTACCGGCACTGAAATGCCAATTCTTCCCCAGTATGTCGGAAACTTCGCGATTTCAAATGACGGGACAATAAGTGCTATTGGAGTCCTGGATCGAGAGACTAAGGCAAACTACACTTTGGATGTACGAGCCAGCGATCTAGATTCAGCTCATCCGCGGCACAATGTAACCGTCGTGGAAATAGAAGTCGAGGATTCTAACGACAACCCACCCGTGTTTAGGAATGGGAGTTACGTTGCGGATCTTAAGGAGCATTCAAAGATAGGATATGTTACTTTGAGGGTAAGATTGTTTTACTCTGTTTCGTGGGAGCGCGGTGGTGAAGTGGTTAGTGCGTTGAACTTCAGATTTGAAGGTCGGCGGTTCGAGGCCCAGTGTTGTATACCACTGTGTTGTTTCCTTGGACAAGAAACTTTACTCCACTTTGTCTCTCTTCACCCACGTGTATAAAATGAATGCCAGCGACATACTGCTCGGGGGTAACCCTGTGATGGACTAGCATCCCATCCGGGGGGGGGGGGGACAATACCCTCAATTGCTTTATCCTTCAGAAACCGTGATAAGCTCCGGCCGTGTGGGCCCCCTTGGCCCGGGTGCACCTTTTCTTTTACCTTCCTTTGTACTCTTTTTTCACAACCCTACC
>Ga0126336_10001124_pt1 | contig 13182 bp, 4 predicted proteins | sample SidCmetagenome_FD_92530 | JGI IMG/M metagenome (GOLD analysis project Ga0126336, IMG submission 92530) | Coral microbial communities from El Islote,Puerto Morelos, Mexico - Siderastrea C C metagenome | ecosystem: Host-associated > Invertebrates > Cnidaria > Coral | place: El Islote,Puerto...
AAAAAAAATAACAGCTCCTAAGGCCACAGTTATTTTTTTGGACAACAAGGTGGAGGGCTCGCCGACATCGGCCTCTGTCTAAGTTATTAAGAAAAAACTAAGGTCTGGGGAGTAAAATACATTGCCGCTAACTAATAAAAATAATGAAAACAATTGCTGAACAAGGGAGCAGGTGAATCAGTCTACCAAACTAAGGCACTTAACGGACTTAACAGATGGTTTCGGTTGAACATCTGTTCCGGAAGGGCGCCTTTTTATCGCTTCAGATATTCTATTATATTTCGGTTTCGGTTTTCATTGCGATAAAAATCTGAAGTTGTCTTGAGGTGAAATGTCATCTTTGGCAAAACAGGGAACTGAGGGGAAATGGAAAAATTTCTGAATGTTATCTTGGTTATTATACCCCAAGTAGGCCAGCCAGGACTTTGGGCAGGGGCACCCAACGAGAAACCTTTAGCAAAATACTTGAGATATCATTTTCTGCTTTCTTAGATTGTTTCAGAGCTTTTTAAAGGCATATTTGTGTAAGCTAATACAGATTCATCTGTTCGGAGTTCTTAGCTGAAAATTTAGGCCGCAGAAAATTTTAGGAATCAGAATCCTATCCGCCGAATTCCCGAGCTGCTGACGGCTCTCCGAAAATGCTAGCTGACCTTTTTTGCACTCTAAACGACATATTTGTCCCTATGAAAACAACAGGAACTAATGAGTCCTCTTGTTACGAAAGTTCGAGGTGATGTTTCGCCAAAGAAAATTCTCTAGCTTTCACCGCAACTGAATCCGAATATCTCAGGCGATTTTAGGCCTTCCGAACAGATATTTCCCGAAACAAACCGTTGGGTGCCCCTGTTTGGGAAAGGCAAACGTGTCGTCCTCGACTCACGAACGAAACAATTACTGACACGCGTGTACACTCAGGCTATTGATCTGCACTACTGCTGTTTTTAGTAAATGTCCCCAAAGAGGTTCACTTTTTACGTTAATTTTCTATAAAATTGCAAGAATTCTTTTCAAACGATGAAGCAACCGAATTCAAAGTCTCGAAGTTCTCAGCTAAACCACGCTGGCATCATCCAGACAAATAAGAAATTGCAAAAATCTCTCAAATTATGGGTTCTAAGGATAATAGTTTAGACATATTATATAATAAACGTCCCATGAAAAGCGGATGAATACTAGAAGTGGAGATATGTTGGAATTTCTAAACTGTATTACACAACGTAGATTTCGCTTTCTATTCGCCGCTGAACAGGAAATGAAAACGCGGCTCAATACCTCCAAATATGGAAATGCCCCATTCAACCGTTGTACAACCGCCATTTTTGAAAGGAAATTTCTTTTGGGTTTTACGCGGCTCGATGCTCGTAGAAAACAGGGCCAGTCTGCGTTCGATTTAGCAGTAGTTTCGAGAAAGGAAAAGTACAGAAGGATTCGACGTGACAAGCTGCCCTTTTTAACGAAATGGACGCTGACAATTCTGGAACTTTGGATGCCTCCGATCATCAGAATTCTTCACGTGAAGGTCAGTTTGATTTTGCTGTTTGACTAAGCTTATGCCTCTGTTTACAGTTAAATATTCCCATTCAAATTAATATAAGTCCTACTGACGTTTTTGTATGATCCAAGGTATACGTAGTACACGTTTATTATGCATCTCGTACCGTTCTATGTCCTAAATGTTGTGAGCTGATTTATGACTGGTTTGTGCGGCAAATGGATGGAATGGACATGTGCTTTCAATGTCCTGACATCTGCCAGTAACTTTAATTCTTTTGATGTGAACTGTACTTGTTTGCCATGAACCCTATTTCTCAGAGCGAAACTGTTCCAATAGCTAATCCGATGATTAATCATCGATCCATGATCGCAAAAAATGAAAAATACAAAAGTGGTTCATGTTCATTAAGTTTTCAATTTGATCGATGTTTGTCTGGCCAGCATTTTACTGTATTTTTTTCAAGCATGGTTTTAAAATCTAATTTTAGGAAGCAATAGCTCCACAATGGAAACTCGACTTTGTGTTGTGGGAAAAGAAAATGGAGAAAATAAAGAACTCATGGAATCAATTGAGGTAAATAAAGTTATTATTTGGAAGAGATATTTATTGCCCATTGTTTTCTCCCCTGAGTGGTAACCTTTCTCAATTGTGTACCAGTGTAATGGGAGTGAGTGAGTATTTTTTTTGTAGTCATCTCTCAGCCAGTTTAGCTCCTCAGTGGCTTCCTATTCCTCTGCTGCTTGGCTAGATCTCCAGCATGGGTTTCAGTTTTTGCATACAATTTCTTAAAAGATTAAGTATTTCTCCGGCGTGGCATTCACACGGACTGCACCTAGGCCTTTACATCGCTTGTATGACCATTTGGAACTCAAGATTGTCCTTCTGATCCTGAGCACTGTTTATCATTCATTCGGTTTCAGCCTCATGCAAAAATACTAATGCAGTGTTTTATACTACACACAATTGTTGAAGGGTTAGTTAATACCATTTTGTATTTACATAAGGCTGTCAATTATTTTTGAAGTAACAGGGGAACTGCAAAAAGAAGCTGTGAAATTAAAGAGAAATAGCTGTTTAGTAACAATGCTTTGTTTGCCTCTTGGAGTAACTAGGGCTCAAAATTGCAATAGGTGGTGAAAATTCCTGGCTCCTGAACCTTATTGAAGCCCTGAATTTACTGTAATACTCATTCCCTTTCTTTTAATTCTCTTTTTGCAGGCTTTAAAGATTCCCGTAACAATTTCAGATAATGTCAAGGAAGAATTGCAAACAGGAACAGATAACATTGAAATAGTCTTTGTATGCGATCCGTTTGAAGGAGAAGATTTTGAGCTGTTACGAAAAGAAGAACAAAGAATCATTGGACCGCCGATTGTGCATACATGCGCTAAACAAGGACAGCCCCTGCCATACAATTCAAGACCTCTTTACTGTTCAATTATGAGTAATCACATCATATGTTTCACTGGATTTCGAAAGAAAGAAGAACTTGGAAGACTTTGTAATTTGGTTCATCATATGGGTGGTAGTATACGCCGAGAGTTTAGTGGAAGAGTTACACAGCTTGTTGCCAACTCAATTCATGGACAGAAATACCGGGTAAGTAAGCTGTACTCAGTACATAGTAGACCCTCTAGCCACATTGAGTCACCAAAATTTCTGTATCAGATAAAACAGGGCACCATAGTAAAAACTCAATAAAGCAAGCCACCAAACAAAAACCAACATATTAAAGTGATTCAAAACTAACAAGAACTTTTTATTGCAGCCTAATTTAATGATTTTCAAGAATGATACAAAAGGTTTTTTTTACAGACAGTGACTTTGTTTTTTCTTAATGTTATGAAACATTCATAACTTTGATGTTGTTAGGATTGGCTTTAGTAAGGTAACAGAATAGATTCACATCTACGGAATCCTCCCATGGTGTAAGCTTGTGTTCCATGTAATTGCTAAAAAAATGTTATGTCTAAACATGGCACGCAGTTGTAGAGGACATACTTCATCACCACATGTTTAGACAACCTGCATGTAGTAATTAAGTTCTTGATGACTATGAAAAACAAATCTGTTCCTCTCCACTCTACTGGCGCTCCACCGAGAGGGGGTAGGGTGTGGAGCTTTTCTGGTTGCAGAGACTCTATTCCATTTAGGGACTGGATGCAATCTTTTTTTTTTTAATTGAATGTTTTTTCTTCACAGGCTGCTGTGAGTCTTGGAACGATGATTATGACAGTTGAGTGGGTGAGAAAGTGCTGGGAAAGACGCCATGAGCTGTGAGTGAAAACTATGCTTGGAATGCTGAAATGTGTCTTCACGTCTACTTTGCATGATTTCACCCAAACTTGGCCATTTTACTAATAATTACAGTTGACTCCTGATGACTCAAACCTTCAAGGGAAATCAAAAAAGGTTTGAGTTATGGGGAGTTCGAGTTATCGGGGGATGGGATTCCTGCTGACACCACTTATCACAGGTATTCTCCAAGGCTCAAAATTTACAATCGCAAATGTGTAATTTGTGACTGGTTTGAGGACATTTGCTCCTGAAAAAAACTTAGGAGCAAATTTGCTCCTTCAGCTTTAGGCCCATTTTCTGCTCCTTGTTAGACCAAATTTACTCCTAAAAGTCTGGACCCCGGAGCAGAATTGCTCCTAGGAAAAAAAATTAATTTCGAGGTCTGGTATTCTCACAGGAAGAACTGACATGTTTTATGTGCAAAAAAACTAAAGAAACTAAAGAATTTGACACAAAGAGCAATTAGACAATTCAAAACTACAATGCTGCTCAATTTTTCGAAAATGTTTCAAAATAAATTCTGTGATGGAGAATGTTTTTCCCATTACACTTTGACAAACAAGGTTCGAGTTAGCGAAGGTAAAATTATAAAGAAAAATGACTTGAAGGGAATAGGAATTCACTTTGAATTAGCGGGAGGTTCAAATTATTGAAATCAATTAGGGAAATCAATTTTGGTTTGAGTAAGCGCGAGCTTTGAGTTACTGAGGGTTCAAGTTACCAGGAGTCAACTGTATTAGAACTAGTTTTTTCCAGCAGTACCAATGAATCTTCATTATCCAGTTAATATCAAAAGTTGAAAAAACCTTGAAAGGGTCTTATGTGCACAGTCGAACCTCCAAAGATAGACACCTCCTGTAGGCAACACATGAGGCCTGAAATCAAGATCTAGCTGCTTCCCTTGGCTGTGTGAGGTTTCTGTGGTCAATTCTGTTTTATGGTGATGATTGATTAGCCTATCACCCAACCCCCAGGCTTGGAGGACAAGGGGCTGTTCTTCATTAAGTCTCTACCCCTTGAGCAATCCAGCAAGGATTGGTTAGCATAGCTCTTAGGGTCAGTGAGACACACAAGCTCCAGGGCTGTCATTAAGGGCCGTAACCAGTAACACCTGTTACGGCTGAGTATGCTTCATGGGACCTCAATGTTACGGGTGAACATGCCTCTTGTTGGTACAATTTTCTTACAAAGCAACAAGTTTGTTACGGGCGTAAAGATCAAGGCAAAGGGTGATTCAAAACTTAATGACAGCCCTGAGCTCTACACCATGACAAGATGATAGCTGGTGCAAAGACACTTTCAATTAGTCACTTGAGTTTCATGCAATGGGTGTTCAACTAGGTTTGATCAAGATTAGTCTTAATGACATTAGACATAAATTGTTTTTCAGGGGAGCAAGTGCAATGGATGATGGAATGGTAAGTTAGTGCTCACTAAGAATAAAATCTTGTTAGTCTTAATGAACAATATTTCTACATAAATTTTGGATGGTGTCAGTAATTTTAATATATAACGATCTTGATTATGCATTACAGGAAAAATACCAGATGATGCCATTTCATGGATGTTATCTTAGTTTCCATGGATTTTCTGATGATGAGAAGAAACACATGGAAGAATCAACAGAGCAGCAAGGTATGTCATAATGTATTTATTGGCTTAGTGAGCGGGTGGTATGGGAAAATATTTCTCTCAGCTCATAAGTCATGGTATACAGTGCGATTCCAGTGGGTTTGTGCACCATAATCATCGAGAGCCAAATCTTTTCCTGTCTGACCCAATCTACCTTATTAAAAGAGTATTTTGTACCATGTATGTATGTATGTACATTTTAACAATGATGAGTTGTAATCTGTTTTTTAGGTGGGGTCCCTGTGGAAGCCAGCGATCATCGCTGTACCCATTTGGTTGTAGAGGATAGTGTCACAGAACTACCAAGTGGTCTATTAGACCAGTCACATTGCCAAGCTGTCAAGCAAGAGGTGAGTGCGAGTAAATTATAATAACAGCTTAATGCACCAAAGTCTACAGGTAAAACCTTACATAAGTCAACACCCTTTGACCAAGAGAAGCATTCATTTTTGTGCAGACTACCCCACCTCCAAGAAGATAATTATTTAGTTCCAAGGACATTTCAAAAATTTGGTTGGATGATGGGCACTATAAGAGGAGCAGTCTCAAGTGTGGATGTATGACTTGACAACTCCGCCTCTCGCAGTTAAGAAGCCATGAAAAAGTTGTCAAAACTGTCATAATTAAACACTTTGTGTAAGTGGCAATGGTGTCATGGTAGCACTGTAAGCTTGAGGTGAAGAGAAATCAAAGGAAACAAAACTATGGAAAAATCTTAATGAATTAGTTATAAACTGGACTCAAAGTTGGACAATAAAAATCCTTGTTAATGTGTGGTGCTTAACTTGACTTTTCAAAATACCTTTTTCCTGAATGACTTTACTTGTGGTTTCCTTACAGTGTTCAAATCATGTTGCTTCTTTTTCAGTGGTTCTGGGCCAGTATTCACATGGATGCATGTGCTGATGAGTCACTCTATCACTTCACTGCCACAGTAAGTAATGAATTTGTCAGTCATTAGAAAATCCTGTGTTTGCTATTTGGAGTTCTGAAGTGCGCAATGTACAGTTGACTCCGATAACTCAAACCTTCAAGGGAAAACAAAAAAGGTTCGAGTTATCGGAGGACAGGATTCCTTCTGACACCACTTATCACATATATTCTTACAGGAGGACCAACACATTTTGTGTAACACAACACCAGGAAACTAAAGTAATTGACACAAAAGACAATTAGACACTTCAAAACTACATGCTTAATTTTTTCAAAATTTGGTTGAAAAAATAAATTCAGTGTTATGGAGTATGTTTTGTCTCATTACATTTTGACAAACGAAGTTCAAGATATCGACGGTAAAATTATAAAGAAAATGACCTGAAGGGAAAAACAATTCACTTCTAGTTAGCGGGAGGTTCAACTTATCGAGGGTAAAATTTCACTGAATGTATGGAGCAAATCCAGCGGAAATCAATTTTGCTTCAAGTTAGCACGAGGAGTCAACCGTAATTTGAAATCTCATTATCACGTTACTATTCCCAGGATCCAACTGAGGCTGTCGCCCAGCAGACCACACCAGTCGGCAGCAGAAAGAGGAAACGCCGCAAACTGAAGGACACAGACCTCAGTGATTTGCTGTCCCCAGACTCCCCTCTTTTCCGTCCAAAGCGCAAGAGTGGTGATCTGCTGTCTGTGTCCGGATCTCTCCTGGAAAACTCCTTGGTATCACCTGCCACGCCCAAAGGTATAATAAAAAAGGATAACAGGTGACCTTTGAAAATCTAGCTTAGGAAACCCCTGGTGAGGGTCTCCACTCAGGACATGGACTTCAACTCTTCACTTATATAAGGCTGTGTCATATTTCTTTTTAAAAATGCACCATTGAGGCATTGTTTGACGAAAGACTAGCGGATGCAGGCTTCCTTTTTTCTTTTATTTTATTTTGTGACAACAACAACAACAACGAAAATAGAATAGTAAACGTGTGCAACAAACATAAAAGACAATCGCTGACAGTAAAGCATGTTTCACTGCTAAAATGATTTTTGAGTCATCTCACACTCTTACTATTTCTCCAGAAACTCCCAGTGGAACAATCTCACCACTGACCACACCTGTTGCAGTCCCCCCTAAACCTCTGACGTCACGGCAGCAGGTAGCACTGGAACTACTACAAACAGAAAAGAACTACGTCGAGATACTTACAAACATCCTAAAGGTAATAAATATATTTTTATCCAGTGGAATAGAAACAGAAATTCGTGTAATGTTCTCGCACTTTTTCAAGGTTAAGTTTTCAGCATTTCAATTCGCACTGTACAAGCAGAGTTTATATTAGGCTTTTGATAGGGTTTCAAAGTGCAGGATCTTTCCTGTAACGTATCGTACGTTTGAGGGTATGCGTCCTCGGAAAAATTTGGAGGGTAAACCCAAGGCCGTCACGTACCTACTTACATTTATTGGTCTTCCACAAGAAGCCTGTTCCAAGCTCTCAGATAGTAGGACAGCGAAAATAAGACGCGCAGGATCTGCGAAAAAAGGAGCGGTGATTTTCATTCGCTTTTCCTACTTTCTCGGAGTCTGGAGCAGGCTAACCGCATGGGGCTTTTCAGGCCAATACTACGATTAAAGTGTAGGTAAAATTACACCAACATGTTGTATCTAAATAGAAAAAATTATCTTGGAAAGAAAGTGAGATACAAGTTTTGACTTGAAGATCAGCGGATAACTTAAGGCATTGATCATGAGTATCGTGAACAACTGCCGCAGTTCTTGTTTGACAATTGCTTTTTCGTTCACTCACAGGTATTCAAAGAGCCGCTGGAAAAAGAACCGCGCGGGGGATCAATCATTTCAGCCGAGGATATCAAGACAATCTTTGGTCGCTTACCAGGCATTGTGGAAGTTCACACGAAAATCATGGTAAGAACTGCACCTTGCCAACCAATGGCGCCACTCAACTGCACGAATGATGAAGATTAAGCAGACTTCACATGACAAACTAAAGTTTGCATACTCGTTCTTGCAAATACAACTTCGTGTCTGAACACCATAACAACAGTGCAAACATGCTTTTACAACGTTTAGACACGCAAGTTTGCCAACACAAAGTTTGGATTATCAACTGAGTTTATGAAGTTGGGTACTGTGAAAGAAAGAATCAAAGCTGATGTTTCTAGTGTTAGCCTTTCGTCAGAAGGAGGAAGGTTTAACGTAGTTTCACTGCAAAGTAACGTTTTCGATCGTTTTGAATCCGTTACTTGCATTGACGACAACGAAAAGGAATGAGAACGCTTTCTTGAAGCCTGCGAATCCAACCCGCCTTTGACTGGAGGCAGCTGTCGAGTGTATTCGCAAACTAGCATACATGTACCTGTGGACGAAAAACTTTTTTGAATGTTTTTGTTTTTTAATTTCCGTCTAAAACGAACGAACATGTATACGTGTGGAAAGAGCCGTAATTTTTGCTGAAAGGCAAAGGAAAAGAAACACGGCTACTGCGAGTCGAGTTTAAATGTTGGTCTTTTCTTTTTGTGTTTGTAGAACGAGCTTGAAGCACTGGTGAGTGAATGGAAAGAGGATAAATGCATCGGAAACATAATCATTAATCACGTAAGTACCACTTGCAAATCAACGTGTATAATACAAAAAGTTTTCAGTTGAAGAAAGCGTGCCAACTACGAGTGCTTTCCATGCGGGGCTTCTATATCCAAATCAAATTGAACTTTGGAAATGTTTGTTTTGTGTACCGGAAGTAGCCTGTGACAGTATTAAGTTCTTATCCGTGTTACTTTCCATCCACTTGCCGACGAAACGAGAGCCGAGAACAAATGGATGCTGCCGTAGGCTATGCGGAGAGAGCATTAGACAGGTGAACCCTGGAAAAAAAGGGAAACTCGGAGCACGGTGAGAGCGAATAACAAACCCAGTCTACTTTTGACGTAGAATCCGGATTGAACCAAGCCTCATTTGAGGGAGGCGAGCGTTCTCACCTCTGCTCCTACTCCCAGTTTCCCTTTAGTTGATTGTTTTCGCCCTTCTTTCTGATTGTTGTAGGCGGAGGAGTTAGTCAAAGTTTACCCACCATTCGTCAACTACTTTGAGATGACAAAGGAAACGGTAGTGAGATGTGATCGAGAATCGCCGAGATTTCACGCCTTTTTAAAGGTAATCAATCATCCCTAATTTTTCCCCTTTCTTGTGTTCATTTCCCATAATTTCAGAATACACTCTTTGCTAGTTTCCGAAATTGTTCGAGGGGTACTATTCTAAAGGCACTGACGCGATGTAACACTGCGTCCAATTTCTAAATTGCACCGTGGTTTCACCCCTGTAATAACGAGTGAGTATTTGAGTGGATGGATCAGCTGTTGGGATACGAAATCAGTGCTGTTATAGAAAGTTCAGTGGCCATTATGATTGGGGAGGGATAGGGTGTCAGAAGAGGTTGGACTACCTTATTTACTCGATTAGACGCCGCGGCGTTCATTAAATTTTTAGCGTTTCCGATGCGGCGTTTATTTCAAAATCATATTTCTTAAATCGCTGACAACGATTACGGTAAATCATTTGTGAATATTGTGTGAAACAGAACATGTTTAAAGTTCCGATGTGTCGCTTTTTTGCTGAGATAGAATCTTAACTGTCTGGCTTTTGATATGTACAACGTGAGAATATGTACCATACTTGTTCTTTTTATCCTTATAATCCTCAAATAATCGCCGCATTCTTCTGATTGTGCGGCGTTTATTGGTAATTTTGCTTCCATCTGAGCGTTTAATCGAGTAAATACGGTATATAAAAATTTAATGGGCATGAAACACGGAGGGCAGTCAATCTCCAGTATCGCATCCACATTGTTTAACTCGTTTTATTTGTTTGTTTGCTATCCGGGACTAGGCTTGTCTCAGCAGACCGGAGTGTGGACGGCAGAGCCTGGCTGAACTGCTAATCAGACCGGTACAAAGACTTCCCAGCATGAATTTACTTCTCACAGGTAACTTTGCCCTCTGGACAGCACGCTGCAGTCAAAACATATTGGCAATTTGATATGAGCGATATGATTGGTACATTATCGGGCACCAAACTTTTGAAGTTTGAGAGTGCGATAGGCGTACATTTGCACTCGAAGTAAGTTGTGTGGGAATAATAATAATTGGTTTTAAAGTTTGAATCAAATCGTACTCAACGTGTAAGATTAATGTTTTTGTCGTTCATACAAATTGAACTCATTGCAAAACGTATCTGTACACGTAGCTCCTTTCTGGTCGACAATTACGGCTGTAAAAGTTCTCCCAACGCACGTTCAAACTTGAACACGTTGATGACCCTTCACGCCAAGTTTAATACCCTTCAGACTTGCGGTGAACATTAAATACCTCGCATTTTGAAAGCATCTGTGTTTTTCCTAAACTCCAACGTGATCATGCCTTTATACAAAGCCAATTTCTTGCACGTTTCTGTTTTAGATCTCCTAAAACATACAGACAAGAAAAGCCCTGATCACACAGCCCTTGGCCTGGCGGTGGACTCACTAAAGAATGTTATGACGTAAGGCTTGTCGCGATTACACTGTTTGCTTCATTCGTTGTCTTGTCGTGTTCTCCCTAACTTACTTCTGTAATCTTACTCGTTGTGTCTCCATGATTACTTTCTCCTTTTAGTCACATAAACGAAGACAAAAGGAAAACGGAAGGTCAAGTACAAATGTTCGAGATTCTCAGAGACGTCGATGGCTGTCCTGTAAGTATTTCCACTGACGCGAATTTACACTCCGTGTGATGCTCACTAGCGACTTTAATTTTCCTGATGCAGTTCTGGAAACTTCTGGAAAACTTAGTGATTGTGTTGCAGGTTCTGGACAAGTCCTGGAAAAAAGTAAATACAGTCAAAGCTCCCCTTGCGACCACTCTCGTAAGCGACCAGCTCTAGTTACGACCAGTATTGTGGAACCCCGTTTGACTTGTCACTTAATTAAACACTGTGATGAAAAGCCCTCGTAAGCGATCGCGACCACTTTTGTGAAGTACCAAAGGGCTTTTTCCTTTGTTTTTAAGTTCTCGTAAGCGACCACCCGGTCAACACTTAAAAAAAAACACTCGGTTCTTGTTCATATTTAAAGTAATACATAACACAAGTGCTAATGGTTCTTTGTCTTCTACCTACGCGGACCTCTTCTGTGAGAGGCAATAAAAAAACTGTTCAATACTATTACTACAAGACTATTAGTAAACATAAACATATTTCAAGCTTTACGCTAAAAGCTCTTGTAAGCGACCCCTCTCTATGGTTTCATCGTGTGGGCTCTCGTAAGCGACCAGCTCTAGCTGCGTCCACTTTTCTGAATTCCCGAGGTGGTCGCTTACGAGAGCTTCGACTGTACATGCATACAAGTCACGAAAACTATGTGCATGTTTCAGACAGTCCTTTTTTTTTTTAACAGAAGTATCGAGGCTTTTGCATACAATATCTTAGTTTGCACTATTTTGGGCTAATTTAAGACTCTGGAAAATCTGCATGAGCCTTTAAATGTTCTGGAAAATTCCTGGAAAATTGTTTCCGTGAAAGAGTTCGGTACGATCTTGGAGGGTACATTTGAAGAGGATTTAAGAGTAACATTGTCTGGCTAGATCACATCATTACCTATGTGCCAAATCAGAAATGTCTCTTTCTCACTGCTTGAATATTGCTTAGTTTTGAGATTCACTCGTGTTCTCCTTTTTGCAGGCTTACGTTTTATCTTCCCATCGTATTTATGTGACTAAAGTGGATACATTCGAGCTGAGTGATACAATCTGCGGTAAAGGAGAAGCTGTAACCATCTTCCTCTTTAATGACAGCATGGAGGTATGTAACTATCGAAAGTTATGTCAGTTTTAGCGCGGTTTTCAGTTGAGTGTCGGATGTAATTCGCGTTTGTTTTGGTGCTTTACTACGCTCTCTGATTGGTTAAAAAAGTTCGCGCCATTTTCTCAACAAATCAGAAGTAAAACCAAAACCAATAACGACTTGCTCGCACGCGTTTTCCCGTGCTTGGTGCCCGTTATAAGTATTTGCTTCGAGTTCTGATTGGTCCATCGTGTTGTTTATGTCTGTTGTGATTAGTCAAGAGTAGTTGCTGTGGTTTTGCTTTGGTTTTGGTTTTATGACACTCAATTGAAAACGAGATCACAGTGTATAGGAAAATGAAGAAGTGATCAAGAGGTAAAGCGCTTCGGACTTTCTCCCACTCCACCCAGGTGTAGAAATGGTTACTGGCGAACTATTAGGGAAACTTATCAAAGTACATCCGGATGGGAGTAGTAATACTTCTAGTTGTTTCATGCTACAGCAAGCGGGATAGTTACGAGCCTCTCGGATCACGAAAACTTTGCCTACCATAGTAAATGATTTGAAAGCATGAGTTTCAGAAGCTTGTAAGTCTATCCACTTGAATTGAGATGGCTTTCCTTAAGGTTATTACCAAAACTCGCTGTAGAGAAGTTGAAGTCGTCATTGTTCTCAGTCTACATTGGATCGATTGCTGATTCAATTGACCACAACACTAAAGGAGCTTCTCATCGGGTGATGGTATTTCCTCTCCGCTGAAGTTTCTCAATTGCTTCAAAAAAGAGAGAGAGAGAATAAAAAGACAAGATAAGAAAATAAATGAAAGGAAAGGAAAGGAAGAAATGCGTTAATTTTGGCACCAAGACTGCAGTGCTTTCAATAAGCACCGACGGCCGACGAAAAGCGTCGGCTATTTCGCTCAGAAAAGTCGGCTACTTTTTGCCCTAAATTAAAGTAATTAAAGGAAGATTGTTTCAAACCCCTAGTTG
>Ga0126336_10001125_pt1 | contig 13181 bp, 6 predicted proteins | sample SidCmetagenome_FD_92530 | JGI IMG/M metagenome (GOLD analysis project Ga0126336, IMG submission 92530) | Coral microbial communities from El Islote,Puerto Morelos, Mexico - Siderastrea C C metagenome | ecosystem: Host-associated > Invertebrates > Cnidaria > Coral | place: El Islote,Puerto...
CAACGAGTATATATATATATATATATATATATATATATATACCTGTGCTTTCTGTTTTTAAGTTGAGATTTGAAATCAAGAACTTGTCATTGATAATATAGCAAAATGTCCTTACAATACAGCTGCTTACATGGTGCTATATACTTTCAATCAAGTCACCATATTTGTGTTTCAAGGGAGCTTTGGTGATCAGCCACGTTTCCTTCTTTACACACATTATTAAACATAAAGCCTAAAACTTATTGTCTTTTGTCTTTAATCTATTATCTATTGTGAACAAGGGGGACCCAACGAGAACATTTTAGCAAAATACTTGAAATATTATTTTCTGCTTTGCTAGATTGCTTCAGAGCTTTTTAAACGCATATTTGTGTAAGCTAATACAGACTGATCTGTTCGGACTTTTTTAGCTGAAAATTTTGGCCGTGGAGAATTTTAGGAGACATAATCTTATTCGCCGAATTTCCGAGCTTCTGATGGCTCTCCAAAAATGCTAGCTGACCTTATTTTGCACTCTAAACGACATATTTGTCCCTATGAAAACAACAGGAACTAATAAGTTCTCTTGTTACAAAAGTCTGACGTAATGTTTCGCGAAAGAAATCTCTAGCTTTCACTCTAATTAAATCCGAAAATCTCAGGCGATCTTAGGCCTTCGGAACAGATATTTCCCGAAATGAACTGTTGGGTGTCTCTGTAATCTATTCTTAATGGTTTAGCAGGTTTCCACTATTTTGATATTGTTTTCAGGTTTACCCTACTGTACTGAATCTTGACGCCTGTGACATGGACAATCATGTTATCACAATAACACCAACAATACCTGTCCGGCGCACCATTCGTGGTTTGCCAAAAATAACTTTTGCGGCGCCTCCAGAAGTGGATATCTTGGATTCGTCGTGTGAAGTCGAATTAAAAGAGGGAATCAAACCAGTTACAGTGACAATCAAAGCTGCCTGTAAGCAAACTGGAGTAACCAAACGTCTGAAACCTATAATTCCAAGCATCTTCTTTCAAAACAGTGCCTTCTGGAACGCAGGTGTTGGTCTCCCAACAATTTGGGTATGTAACCCACTGTTGTTTAGTCAACTCAGGAATTGCTTGTAGTTTTCGGGAGTGAGAAGTAAAAGCACTATGGGGTTCATATAAGGTAGGTCCAGAAAGGAGTAACTAAAAACAGGTTCTAAGTTGAGGTGCCACACGCCAGCCAGATTTACATTCCATCGATGCCAACAAAATATTTCAAAGGACGCCACTGAAAATTACAATTTGTATTGTGTATAAAAAAAATTGGGGACATAATTTTTTACGTATAAGTGAGGTTTTGGACTCACCAGCCTGACAACATCAAAACAACCTTATCCCACTCATTAAATGTGAAAGGAGTAAGGTTTGAAGAAAAGGCGGGTTATCGATTAGGATAAAGACTGATATAATCATATTGAAGATGGAAGAGGAGGGATAGGGAGGGGAGGGTGAGCAACTTTTCGCAAATGAGGATTATAATTGGGATTGGCAAAAACCATGGGTCTTAACGAAAAAATGTTAGTATCAAGCGTTGTCTACTTTAAATTTCATGAATCACCAGGTAAATATCAGACAGAAATCAGACATATATCAGTGTTTCGTTTGCGGTGATCCACATTATCATCCACTGCTCCCTGGCACGATTGGAAGGTTAGTAAATAATCTTTAGAATTAGATACTGTCCTTGCCTATACCTTTATTTTTACGCTTATTGTAACTTTAGCTTTGTAAATTGCAAAACTTGAAAAAATAATTTCTAGTTGTTTAAACTACTGAAATACTCTCTCTCGATCCTGAATGTCTAGAATGACGGCGCTTTATTGAGAAAGGCGATACTCGGTTCTGTAACAAAATTCAGCCGTGATTATTAATTGGTGAATTAGCTGAAGGAAAGAGGCATTCGGGACTAAAAGTGGCCTATGTCTTTATCTGAAATACCATTGTTTCGCTACAATGTCATTTTGTGAACTTTAACATTTAAAACTGTCCTATTGTTAAATATACGTCATGCGTTGTAGGTACTGCAAGCCATTCTATTGCTTTGAAATAGACAGTTGGGTGGGATGGATCTGCGCTCATGAATGATTGAGTTTTTTTTTGTATTTTTGCAGTAATTACGATTTTATGGGGCGCGGCGATTTTCTTTTATACAAGAACACAGAGAGGAACTTTGAGGTTGGAACTGTTCATCAAATTAAATTTTGCACCTCTTTTTTCTCAAAGCATAAGGAACGGTTATTTTCTTCTGTAACGTGACAAATTTGCAGTAATGACGATGTAGTAATTATGATGTAATACAATTTTTGTTTCATTGTGACGGTATTGGGTCGTTATAAATAGAAGAAATGAGGGCATTGGCTTTCTGCAAAAATAGTAGACTGGGTAATCTCTTCTATATAGTCTTTGTGACCGGGTTGTGACGATTAAAAAACACGAAGGTAACCTAATGGGCATAAGAACGTTTTTTGATTGCGTGTTATAATATGTCTCAACATATAAGACCATGCAAGCAGATTCCGCTCCCGTCGGCCACCTCTTGACTTCCCCCCCCCCCCCCCCCACCCCACGTCTGCAGAGGATCAACGAAACCTGATCTTCATCATAAAGTGGCAAAAACAGCTACCAATAATACTTAAAAGACCAGTCACTGTGTTTTTTTGGCACTATACTTCTGATTTGACCGATCGGGGTATGGTATGAGTCAGGCCGGCGCCTAGGCAAACTCATACAATACAACAGTTGAGCTTTACTGGATACATGTTACTTCATGGAAACTACCCTATAAAGTAAGCCAAAGTGAGTCAAAGTATCGTCAGGTGTTTTCTCCGTTTAGCACTGAGAACGTTTGTCAAAAGCTCAATAAACGGCCCGGGTTTATCAAAAATAACTCGTCTGTTTTTTAGATAGAGAGTTAATTTTTATCAACGAAAAAATAAAACCCAAAGCAAATTTACGTCCGGCTGTTCTTTTTTGCTGCTGAGTTAGCATAACTGTTAAATTGTATTGGTGTACGAAAGTTTTTGATAAAAGTAAAACAAAGAGGAAAGCGTGGTAATTTCGAGTTAAGTGACTAATTAATTGATCATTGATGCATTGCTATTTAAAAAGGTTCAAACAAGGCAATGGAGCTGTGGTAATTCTGTGACTTGCATCTGCGGAGTAGTGTTGAGAGATCACAATGATGTAATTGAGTTCAACAGCTGTAACGACCTACTACAATATGATTACCAAACAACAACTCCTCTAGCAGTCAAAATACGAAGCAAGAAATGCTTGGCCCCAGGAATATCAATTAAAAATGCGTTGCCTGGAGAAAATGCTCAGTATGAGGTGAGTTCGTTCGTCTCGACCCTTGGGCTCCTTTCATTTTTTATTGTCATCCTGTAGTGCTTTGATCGTTAATTAATAGTCATTCTCTCTTAACATATTCACCTCTTTATTACCTCTCTTCGCCATTCTGATTGGCTACCTACTCGTGACATAAGGCACAATACATCGTGACTACCGTGTTTGGAAAATCCAGTGTTTTCAAACAAACAAACAAACAAACAAACAAAGGAGGAAACAAACAAACAAAACAAAACAAAAAATAGAAAAATTAACTTTTTTCCTTTCCCTCCAATTTTTTCTTCTACTGGTTTCCAGATTAAATACTGTATTTTCTCAATTCAACGCCTGCGGCGTTTATTTCAAACTTGGCATGGTGGACCCAGCGTTTCTTTGAATAAGCAGTTTATTTGGGTCCGTCATTTTTTAAGAAAGGGTTATTATTCGTTTTTCTTGACAGCCGTGTATCCTGCCCTTAAATCGTAAGCTTATTATTCAACAAATAAACGTCTGAGGGCTTATTTACAATTCCCTCTTTTATACCCGGCGTTTATTCGGGGCCCGGCGTTTAATCGAGAAAATACGGTACCCAATTTATTTATATAAATAAGAAGCCATCGTACTAAGAAAATCTATCAACGAATACATAACAATACATGGCATTTTCTTCCCAACTTAAAGCTCAGTTTTGTGAAAAATGGGTGATTACCCCTAAATTTCTTTTTGAATTCAAACACCCCTTGGTAAGATTTCCTTTTCTCGCACAGTCATTAAATGCGCAACAATAAGTTACCGTCCTTAAGAAACCCGAGTTTTTCGGACCATTCTGAGATGGGCAGAACGTATGCCTGGTAACAAAAGCAACTACTGGCCGAGTCTACCACGAAATTTCGGCCAAGATGAACTCAAAGCGTTTTAACTTAGAAAAGCGCGCCTGGTTTGCTATTTGTTTCGTGGAATAAGTGATGCATACTATGAGTAATTAAATGATTCAACCCTCCCAAATTGTAGTCAATATTTAGTTATTTGCTCTATAAAAGTAAAGACCCAGCTGTACCTCAATGAATTTGACATTATCAAGGCATTATTCATCTTATGTTATCTTTATATTGCAACAAATCCTACCTCTTGATAAAATGCGACTTCAATTTAGCGATTAACCGTTTCAAAGAAACATGATTTACTTTTACCAATTGAAAATATCTTTTCCAAGGGATTTGTAATCTCCTTTCGTCAAAATCCGAAAATAAACTTTTAGAATCACAGAGGTACACTGTGTATCAATATAGTGATTGATTATACAGAGACAAAGCGTTAGGTGTTGAATAATCATGATGTTTGCTCACCGACCCTCAAAACACGCTCATTCCTGTGTTTATTTTCATGTATATTCATTTTTAGAAGGGTGTTTTTTGCTAATGGTGTCTTTGTTAATAGGTGATGTTTCCATCTGGTGCGAAAGTCAGAGTAGAAAGATATTCTTGGGGAATGAATGTGTATGTCTATACACCGAGGGCCAAGGACATTAACAACAATGAAAAGGGGCTTTGTTTGAACCCAGGGAACCAAAATCTTAACACTTACGGTGAAAACTTAAGGTAAGGCTCCATGACAGTTCACAAATGCTGGGTAAGCTGAGAAAGTGAATTCGGAAGTGAACTACAGCCTTCTCACGAAAATCGTTAAGCATACATTTGATAGCGTACTTAGTTGCAGCAGCCCTGCTGAAACTACAGTCTTACAATTTTAATTGATTGTGATTGACTGACTGACTTTCACTGTTTCTGATTGACCAACTGATGGGTGCATGAACGAATGGGTGGATGGCTTCTCTTCGCCAAAGCAGAACTTCTAAAAATTGCAGTAACTAAAAATGACGAAATGTCATTTTTTTTAAGAATCATGAGGACAGCGTTCAAAGTTTACTAATCTCTGATTAATTAAATCTGAAAGTCAGTGTAGGCTCGGTCATCTTAAATTTACGGAAGCTCAACGACGACGTCACTTTAAAATGACTTCATCCTTTTAGACTTCCCCGACTCGTTTAATCTGCTTGATGTAGCCGAACTATCCAGGAGCTGAATTTGTAAGGGCGGCGTTACAGTTCACGCAAAAAACAAACAAAAACAAAAACAAAACAAAACAAAACAAAACAAAACAAAACAAAAAACGAAAATTCACCGTCGCGTGTTCGCGTTCTACTCTAAAGGCCTGTTTATACAGAGCGCGACCACGACCATGAACGCCACCACGAATGCGAACGCGGCGTTCGCATTAGATTGTATATAAGCAGTATGAATCCGTTTATACCAAAGGTGACCACGAACACGGGTGGAAATTGGTTCGTGCGGAAAGTCGCAGAGATTGCCTCCCGAACGATTTTTTTTCTGCTATTGTCGCACGAACTATTTTTTGTCAACCTATCAATTCTTTTGTTTTCGTGTAACTCGGCCCAGGTTATACGCAGTAAGCGTGAAAAACTGAACTTTGTAGCGCAGCGGTTGACAACATGTCGGACAAAACTGGACTGCTAATTGTGGAAGTTGAAAAACACCCAATTTTATACGACAAAACCGTCGTGATTTTAAAGACGCAGACAAAAAGAAAAATGCTCCTTTACTAGGTGGTGGTATTCACTATAAATATGACGCTTCTATAAAATCAGGTGTACAGATATACGCCTGTATCTCCTCTTCCTTCTCCTCCTCCGTGTGAAGAGGTAAAATGCCAAAATGTCATCAGAATCAGTGTCTAAGGCGTTTACTGCCATTTTCATGAGATGGTGCATGGCAACACACATCACGACTGTCACAGCCCGAGACACCGCGTTCTGTATGAACGGTGGTTCGTGCGAACTTTCGAGCGGAAAGTCGCAATGGTCGCGTTCGTGGGGTTTACCTCGGTGTAAGAACCTGACAAGATTTTCTTTGTTTGTTAGCTTTTGTTTTGCTGTACAGTATTGTTTAAAATGTTTTTGTTTCCTTTGTTTTACGTCATCCTTGAGTTTCACAGGTTCTTACACCGAGGTAAAGCCCGTTCGTGGTCGAACTCTGTATAAACAGGCTTTAAGGTTGGAATTTGGTCATTTGACGTTATAGTTGTGCACAAAACACACACAAATGTACCAAAAAATATAACGCACGTGCATAGCCATTGTTTTGCGAATTAAAGCTTTTGTTTTATGACGTTCTCGTTAGCCGTCACCGTCATGTTTGCTTATTATCCCTATTATTAACAAGGAATCTCATTATTTATAGAACCTTTATATATTTGGTGTGTGTGCAATTTTGTAGTAAATGACTCCTCGTGAATTTTTGAAAGCTTACAAATTGCCCAAGCGTTGTTTGGAGCTTTTGAAATGTCAGCTTTTGCTCGTTTTTTAAACTTCACGCAAAATCCTAAGAATAAGCTGTTGAATGTCTTGTCTGTGCATGAAATTTATCCACTCTTTCCTTGTAGAGTTACTGTGTTTAGTTGTTTAGTTGTTGATTTAGCCTCGCTTGGACGCATTCTTTCATGGAAGCGAGTCTACCCGAAGTTGTTCTGCAATTAAGATATCCCAGACCCAGTTCCTGGACCGTCCCCTAGTCTCCCTCTCTGTCCTTTATGGCTCTTGCTTCATACCATTTTTACTTTGACAGTTACTCTAGGGGGGTGCATATTAAGTTCAAAATAGTTTTGTTGAGGTCTCTAAGTTAAGATCATGTTTTCAGATGACGTGGGAATGATATCAAGATTTCACACAGCCACCGTTTTGGAAATTTTGTCCTGATTTCTCTAAAGCACCAAAAAAGGCAAATTGACAAAAAAAAATTTACATTGGTAGAGGAACGAATGACCGCCAAAAGAATTGAAAATTTGACATGAATTTTTATAGTGTGATTGTCATGGAAATATCAAGCACCAAATTTTAAAACAAGTTGCACAGTTTGGTGGCTTAACATAAAAGTTAATGATCCGTGAGGGCAAATCTGACCCCCTTCCCTCTCTCTGATCTGAATAGAGTTAAGGATGGAAACACATGAAACTTTCTAGTGCAGAAAATAAACCTTAAGTGTTTCAAAATGATTAGTTGAAAAGGAAACAGTGTATAGCTAGAAAAAATTTCACTTAAGACAATTCTCACTCACAACAAATCATGAAAAGAATTTCCCAATTGACCCTAAGAATTGCTGCAACTCAGCAAGGGCAAAGACAAAAATACCTAGCTTCCTATCTTTCAATCTATGAGAAAACAGTTAAAAAAAAGAACAGGCACAATACCCCGCACAAGAGATTTACCATGTAATATCCCTTCTGATGAAAAAGTCCCGACAGTTGTTTCTTTCCGATATTTACAGGTTGCAACCTGGTCAAAGCTTCTTTGATACACTGCCCGCACAAGTAGCAGACTACAAAGTACAATATACTGAGGCATGCCAATGTACTGCCAAAGGAACAGGTGGTAACCAAGTTTGTGAAAACGCTTTTGATGTTGCTTTTCCTACGGTTTTAAAAAAGAACTTGTCGCCCATGTTCCTGTGTGATCGACAAAAACGTGATATAAACTGTTCGGATGACCCAACGGATGAAGACTTTCAGTTATTTAAACAAACTCCTTCTTTGAGCTTTGGCTTTAAAAGGGATGTTCTAAATGAACAAATTTCTAAGGAAAATGCCACACGCTATTGTGCCCAACGAATAAATGAGACTAAAGTCGGCAAACTCTGCGCCAAAGTTGGGGTAAACGTGCAAGTGCTAGTAGACGTATGCGCGAGTGATGTTGAGGTAAGTTATGAAACTTTATTTCAAAACGGCGAGTCACTTAATATTCATTTAGACGCTTTAGAGTGAGTGAACAAACAATAAGACTGGATGAAATTTGGCACAAGTTGGTGAGAAGCGGTTCCTATAGTTAGAGATATGTTATTATAAGTAAAAGGCGGTCAAGCCATTTTTCCAAAAACTGCGTGTTTTTCACTTTTTAATATGTCAAAAGTACAAAACGTTTAAAACAAGCAACAAACTGTTTACTTAAGTCATAGTTTACATGTCTATCATATATTTAATTGCCCGTATTTCTTGGTATTCTAATTTTGGGTAAAATCCAAGAAGGTGACCAAGATGGCCACCATTTTGGATGACAAGACAGGCCCCCAACAGTGCCACAACCCATAAAAGGTAAAAACTTTTCGAAATATGGTAAGACAGCAAGAACCGAAATAGAGGGTCGATCTACCCTGCGCCCCTTGTTCCACGGTAGGGGAGTGACTTTTCATGTATGTCCAATGGTTAAGCTGATGTTTCGAAAAGCCGAAAGCAAATACCTGCCCAAGAGGAGATCTCAACAAAGAAAAGCCAAACTGAAAAATGCGTACGTAAAGCGCGCGCACAGGAAAAGAACAACCGAAACGCGTGCATGTCGAATGAACATACATACTTATACGAAACTAAAATTAATATTGAGTCCGCTCGGTTTGAGCGTGCCGAGCATGAAGATAGGCTGCATTTCCTGCCGCTTTCGACTGGTGTTGCTGCCGCAGCATTGCTTGACACTGCAGATCCTGATGTCATCTATTGTGGGGCTTGCGGAGTTGAAGTGTTCAGCCACAGGAATCCCAGGAGACCAGTTGCGAATGCTGCGCAGGTGCTCACTGAAGCGTTCCCGTAGGTGCCTGGTCTCACCGATGTACATGCTGGTACAACGGCGGCAAGTGATGCAGTACCCCACATTCTCAGTTTGACAGGTGAAGCAATTATGGATAGTGTGTGAGCTCCTGGGCCCATGTAGAACAGTCCGAAACGTAATGTACTAGCATGTATGACAGCGGGGACGACGGCAGGGAAAAAAGACAGCACCAAAGAGCCTCTGGGAGTCGCTAGTAGAACGTGCGAGGAAATCCCGGAGATTCTTGTCGCGCCGATATGAGACGAGGGGCGGCTCAGGGAATATACCACGTGTCTCAGGATCAGATGACAGGATGTTAAAATTTTTTATCCTTTTTGAGAATTTTAGCTCGCGCGCGCGCTTCGGTAGTCCGTTTCCCTTGCGCGCGCTTAACGTGTGCATTTTGCAGTTAGGCTTTTGTATGGCGCAACGCGCAAGGTTTGTTCTGTTACAAACATGACACCTTTACGTGTTTAACTAGCGTATTAACTTTTTCCTTGTTGTTATTGGTGTCACGCATGAACTGAGCCTTGTCTCTTCCTTACTGAGATCTCAACAACCTTATTTAGCAAAAATTAGGAGACACGTTTGCACATTTCAATCCAAAGGTTTTCATTTTTCCGGCCCTGATTTCCTGATTATTTTTTTTGTTATTGTTATTTAGTGGAAACCGACACTTAACAGATAACACGGTTTTACTCATTTCACTATTAGTTGACTGGAGCCTTTTCATATACAAGTGGAAGTGTTTCTTCTCTGATGGACGAATGTGGAAGCTTGGCAGCAAGGAATGTGTCCATGTCTGCAAATCATACCAACGAGGAAAATGGACCCGCCGGCTCTGTTTTGGTGGAGGAAATTGCTGAGCTTCTTTGTCTTAATGACTGCACGTCTAATGGGAGATGTGTCAACGGCTCCTGTGTATGCAACAAAGACTACACAGCTGAAGACTGTTCAGCATCCATTTATCAAATACCAACGATAATGAGGTAACTAAAACAAAATGTTGCACGTAAATATGGAACGTTTTGTGAGTTTCCTAACTGAAGGTTTCGAGTCTACCTTTTTCTTACCACCTTTGGACGCCATCACAGTTTGTGCAAACACCCACCCCCATGCCCATTATTCCTTCACCCTGGTGTTGGGGTGTTACTTTGCAAGTTGTGACAAAATGTCTCTTTCCCATTCTGCAGTCTGCAAGGAAATGGATTGTGCGATAGAAGGAAACGACCCTGCAGGAAGGTTACGGTGTTAGGAAACGGTTTTATAAAATCAAGGAATATGACCTGCCATGTAAAAGAATTCAAGGTGAGCGTATTACATATGTTTTTACTCCTAATGCGAATTCACCGTTTCCCTCCAGATTTTTGCTACAACCTCTCTCTGTAAATCGGGGTGACTTAGTAATAGAAAATAAGAGCTTGACCATCTGCAAGAGCCGAATTAAGGCAGGCCGGGCTGCCATCTTTTCAAAGTAATGATATAGCACTTTTAGCGGTTTTCTAATTTTCTTCCTCTCTTAGGTGTTCAATAGTTCTTGGACACCCAACAACACAGAACATAAGTTTCCTGGTAAGATGACGGACCTAGTTCTTGCAGACTGTTTTTTACCTGAATCCTCTGTGAAGCAAGGCTTTTTCGATGACATCAATGAAGGAACTCCAGCAGCTGGTCTGGTGATATCTGTGTCTAATGACGGTGAACACAAAAGCAAGGAAAATCTTACATTTATTTCGTATGACTCAGCTTGTATGAGTTGCAATATTTCTTCAGGATGCGTTCTCAAGGTATGTGCATATTTTTGTTCCATTAAAAGAGCAGTGTTTGTAAAAATAACCTACAAAACTCGTTCTGTCTTCCTGGTCCTGTTTTCTATCGAAACAACTATAATTCTCTATACTCTGATGAAGATCATTGCACGTCATTCCGCTCCGATGATGGCGTAGGGAGAACTTAGGGCGTAGGCGAGAATCGTCCTACCAGCTATTCGGTGGAGCGAAAAGACGTGCTGAGATCTTTATCGGTGGTAAAGAACATTTTATCCTTTTATGAAATTTTCAAAGAATAAAATAAAACGTTGCAGCGTTGAAATTCTACAGTTTGAAAACTTACCTCTATTTTCTCTTATCGGAACATATTACACCACAGTGGGCCCAATTCCCCACTTGGGGACGCATGGAAAATGATGATGATGATGATGAAAGGATGGAGAAAACAATGAATTTGATAATTTATTTGGGATCGCGCCTACAGCATCTACGGCAAACAATATTAAAAAATTCAAATAAAATTTCATAAATTTATTTTTTCGCAAAAGTTTAGTTTTAGAGTAGATCGTTCAAGATACTTACAAACCTACGTTTGCGTGAAGTTCTGAATTTGGCGACACTACTTTATCGATGCGTGTGACAATGTCTTTTTAGCAACGTGATTTCATTTATTTGTTCATGTTTGTTTATTTTTGTCTATTTTTTAATTATTTTTGTTTATGTTTGTTTATTATTGTCTAAACTTGGTACTAAACAAAAGAAAACAAAGCCGATGCTTTTTTTTACCACTCACATTCCTTCGTTTTTCTTTTGCCTCTCTTACATTTCTACTTTCTTACAAGTTTCTTTGGAGTAATTGAACAGTCAGTGCAAATTACCGTTGATCTTTTTTTTTCGCATACAAAGATAAGAACACATTTCTCTTCAAATTCTCAGAACAACTCTTGCTTCATCAATCGCTACTGTTTTGCTCCAAACGAAACAAATCCAATCGACTGGTGCCATCAGTGTGTCCCGGATGTTAGCACAAACACATGGACCAAACGCCAAGGTAAATTATGAAGCTCTTTTGTGTTTTAGGATTGATGTTGTTGTTGTGATGGCAATGAAGGTCGGTTTCTGCTAACACACGTGTGTTTTTTTCTTCCTAGTCGTATGCGCGATCAAAGACGATTTTACTAAACTAAGATGTCATTTCCTACTTTTAGTTAACCTCCCACCCAAGTTCTCACCAACTAAAGAGTACTACGCACTGTTTCAAAAAACCCTAGAGTTGACTATTCAGGTTTCGGATCCCGAAGGCATGCCTGTTACTGTTTCACTAATGGTTGGAAGCCCAAGTGATGCTGTAATGCGCGACAACGTGTTAGTATGGAACGCCACCAACGATGCAGAAACAATGTTCTTTCTCAAGGCTACAGATGCCTGCGGAGCTGTTTCCATATTTAATATCACAGTATCCTTAGTCGTCTGCCAATGCCAGAATAACGGAAGCTGCTCACCTCACCCAAGCAAGCCAAGGGGATCCGGTTTCTATCAATGTAATTGTGTTCCTGGTTTTACTGGGCATACGTGTGAGACAAATATTGACGAGTGTCAAACCTATCCATGTTTGCGAGGTAATGACGTCATCGCTTGCGAATGGACATTTTTTTCCCTTCCGTGATATTACTATAAATACCAGAGGGGGTTTCACCTTTTTCTTCCTATGCATGCAAAATTGTTCAATTATCATCTCATTTGCACTAGGATTACACCATTAAAAGGGAAGGGAAAGCGAGAAGGAAAACAGCATGTTGGCTTGTTGTTAAAGTAAAATAACGCTATGATGAAATGAATCATTCAACAGTCGGAAATTTCTTCTGCCGTGTTTAAGAATGTACATTCCTTCAATATGAGCATTCCACAATCTTTCCGTCATCATGTACTGAAACCGTTCCGTTTTATAAAATTAAATAACTTTATTATATTCTCGATCTTCTAGCCGTGCACAAGTGCACTGCAGCTAATCGGGGAGACTTCGAAATCCAGATCGAATTGGAATTTGGAAATGTTGGTTTTTGAGCAGAGGGGGAAAACCGGAGTACCCAAAGAAAAATTAAACCTCTCAGAGCAAGGGCGAGAACCAACAACAAACTAAACAACATTACGTTCTCTCCATTACCTTGTCTGGTCCACGCCAACTCTGGCTCACGCCAACTTTGTATAAACTTGCATTAAAAAGAGGACAATTGCATGGACGTAAAAAATGCGTTTTGAATCCTACCCTCCTTGCTTCTGAATCCTTCAAACTGACACAGGCAGAAAGCTATGCAGGAGATATTTACTTTATTTGACATTCTTTTCTTCATTTCAAGGTCGCTGCATCGATGGGATAAACAACTTCACGTGTAACTGTGATCCTGGGTACG
>Ga0126336_10001126_pt1 | contig 13180 bp, 10 predicted proteins | sample SidCmetagenome_FD_92530 | JGI IMG/M metagenome (GOLD analysis project Ga0126336, IMG submission 92530) | Coral microbial communities from El Islote,Puerto Morelos, Mexico - Siderastrea C C metagenome | ecosystem: Host-associated > Invertebrates > Cnidaria > Coral | place: El Islote,Puerto...
TCTTTTTAATTGAAATATGGATAACTTCAAATCCAATTTTCTCTCGCGGGGTCAGCTTGGGAGCAAAAGTAACGATAAGTTCTTCTTATCTGTTCTCAAATTGTGACAGTGCTGCAAGTATTTTGTTGGTAACTTAATTTTTGCACTTACTGCTCGAACGTTGAGCGGAAATCGTCTTAAACAGCACCGCAGCTACGTACAGCTACCTAATGGCTTTATTTTGAATAATCGCACTTCTGAATTTCATTCATAGAGTCAAACGTTAGCCTGCACACCAGGGCACACAGACGTCTCCTATTTCCTTTCCTTTTCTGCGTGAAGCAAGAGACGTCTGCTCGCCAATCTCGTCCCAGAGCCCGCTTTCCTTTTGGTCAGCACCAAGAACGATCCTTGGCGCAGACCAAAAGGATCGAGGGCTCTGGGGGCGAGAATGTCTGCTCGCAGGCTACTCAAACATGAGCACCACCTCTTTATGTAAAACACATACACACCACCACAGGAAAGAACTGAGCATGCTCTGAATGCATGGCCTTATCGTAAGAAGTTCATCCAGAGACTCAACCGAGCCAAACGTTACGGCCAAATTGAACAGAGTCATAAGCAATACCACACAAAAATCTAAAAAAGCACTGCCCAGTAGCTGCATTCGCCTCATGCGCAGAGTCAAAGATTAGAACAACCTTGCACAGCACAATAAACAGCACCACATGCGGGCGCTCACAAGAATCGATAATTTTTTATCCTTGTGCTAGCATTGACGTTTCGATCAGCGTTTGTGTAGACTCTTGTGCTTGCTTCACTAGTGGACACTGCACTAAAATTTGGCTTTTACCATTTTTGATTCGCATCAAAGGTTTAAAAAAGTTGCACTACTATCTTTGACAGGCGAATCAAAGGTGTTGGAGCACATTTAACATTATCTTCGACACAACTTTGACGCGCATCAAATGATACCAGGCCTTTGACGCGAAGCAAAGGTCATCAAAGGTACCTTTAACGCACAGTTGAAAGTAACTTTGCGATAGCTTTGATACAGGTCAAAAGTGTACTACATTTGATGTAGATCAAATACGGCCTATACGGTATACACTAAAAACAATTTCTGAAAACAATTTCTGCACTGACCATGATTTGGCTGATATGTTTAAGGGGGAGACCCACAGATCTGGCGTTGTTGCTAAGGGATCTTTATAATTATCGACGAAATTTTGGTATACGCTGCTTTGCACCGTCTTGTACCCCTAGTTTGGTGAAGTGTCCAAAAATGAGCATCTGACCCCTGTTGTTCAAAGAGCGGATAGCTTTATCCACCGGAGAAATCACTAACAAGTGGATAACGTACGTTGTTTTCTTATCATTTATCCGCTGGATAGCGATTTATCCGGTAGGTAGCCTCTACCAGTCTCTGCCGGAACAACCGGGCCCTGGGCTTTAAAAAAATCAGCATTGCGTTTGGGGGATATCCAGTCTGAAATTGCGTAAATTAATAATCTATTAATAATATTTTTTTTACATCACCTTTCATAAATTATAATATTTAATCGTATCTGACAGTGGACCGGGCCGACAAGACGATACCCATCTTACACCATCTGCGACATTGGGTCCTCAAAGGAACCGGACAGCTGGCTGATAACAGACTTTATTAACGTCAAAGATGCTAAGCTGTTGAATATTGAAGTTGGATACAGACTCCGGAATTGTCCCCCAAATGTTGGTCCATACTGTAAAACAGACATCGGACTATATGCTTATCACACCAATACTATGAAAGTCCCCGATCCTAACTCATTTAAAGGAGTGTTCCACAAGGTTGATGACATAAAGCCTAAAACTCTGCCCAAGCCTGGCCAGCTTCAGCTTTTCACGTATCGCGGTCAAGTGAAAACCAAGGCTCGAGGCGTGTATCTGGCTTTCCGAGACCAAGGCGCATGCCTTGCAATAACAAAAGTCATCATAAGCTTCAACTACTGCCCTGAAAGGCATGGTATGTTAATGAAATTCCCAAGAACGGCTGCACCTGTAAATAACTCGCTATCTGTCGTGGGCGAGTGTACTGATGCCAATTCGGTTAGTGAAATGAAGCTTTCAGCCGTCTGCTTGAAGAGTGGACAATGGAACATCCCAAGTGACATGAAATGTGTTTGCAAAGAAGGTTATGAGCTCGTCAGTGGTCCTGGATCTTCAAAGAAATGTAAATTAAGAGGTGTGTATAAAATATTTGACACTGTACGTGCCTTAAATATCATAAGGCAACTCCCAAACCATCCTCGCCTATGTTATTCAAAGGCCCAAAGTCTGGTAACTGAACATATACCGAGGATATTAACGAAGGAGCGAAGATATGAATTTTGTTTTCGAGTGGTAAAATCTGCTTACTTGGCTCACTGTGGCAGCGTTTAGTATATTACCAGAGGACAGCACGGAGGCCGTGTGCCACAATGAACTTAGTAATATGACCCAGCTCACCACGGGACTCTCAGCAGCACAATGGTTAGAAAACGGCGTAACATCGTGCTGAATTGGCTGAAGTGAAAGCTCACTGAGCTTTCACAATATTTTGTGCTTGCTGGAGTAGCATTTGTTCCCCGCGTTAAGTAGATTAGAAGTTTGGATCATAATCCTTCCTCCCCGTTAACGCCGATGGGAGGAACTCTTTATCGAATAAATTAATCGGTCCCTATCAACAAAACAAACTACCTTAGTAACAGAGAGCTCTCCAATAAACATTTGTTGTAAAGATATCTCAGACTTTCAGACAATGTCTTGGCCTTATATATGTGTTTTCAAGTTTCGGTTTTGAAAAGAACAGACGATATAAGCTTACCTGATAGCCTTTTATAACATTAAATGAAACACACGTAAAACTGTGAAAGAAAAGATTATTATATTTGATTATTACAACCTTTCTGTCTTTCTTCCTCTTTTTCTAGACTTATACATCTCCAGATCTTTTTCTCTTCATCTTAAACTCGAGTTATTTCTCAGTAACTCAAATAGCTTACATTAATTTCCAGGCTCTACTCCTGATAAAGACACTACGTGCTTATCATCATGGCAACTAGCGTTTCACAATGACGTCAGCGGAAATGTTCTGTCGGGTTCCAAATGTTCCTTAGTTTCTGCCGTGTTATCAGGTGCACGTGTCCGCGTGGTTCTTGGAACCAATTACAGCGCAGAAGCGGACAATGTACATCTCCAAAGAGATCACGTGTCTGCTCAACTGCTTCAACACGTCAGCAAAGCCACATGGGACAAGTTTCAAAGTGATGCCTACTGGGCGTGGATGACGGTGTCCACTAATGGAGTGATGCAGATGACCAGGTACAACGTTGGCTCAACTACTTATCGTGGAACCACCAGCACAAAGACAAGCATCAAATGGTATGTGCAGACAGCTGGATTTATCCCCAAACCAACATACTCCCACCTGGCTAATGGCAATAAAATCCATGGTAGCTTGAAGGACCGGAAGAGCAGGGTTCAGACTGGCCAGGAAATACGGTGTGTGAGCAACAAAAAGCGCGGTAACAAAAAGTACGCCTTTCCCCTCCAGAATGTTGCAGTAAACAGGAATGGTTCCAAGTTCGTTTTCGGACAATTTTTAGACCACATAAGCGGCATGTCTAGAAAGCAGCCCAACGGAAGCAATGCGTATTGGCAATTTATTTCGGTGACTACTCGCGGATTACGTGACGTGTCACGCTGGACTGTTGGGGCCCATCAGTCACGAGGTCACACTAAAGATACCGTAGCAATTGAGTGGTTTGCAGATGGCTGCTGGAAGAAAGTCTTCTCCCATGATGCCAGTGGAACTCGGTTGTCTGGAACGCGCCAAGCACTGATCTCAGCGTTGATGTCTGGCCATCGTGCACGATTCCAGATCCCCGGGTGGAATTATTACACTGCTGAGGCTGACAACCTGTCCGTGCGCAATGGTCACGTCACAGCTCAGGCGATCAAACATGTCAGCAAGAGTGGACTGACCGGATTTCAGAATGATGCCTACTGGTATTGGTTGACGGTTTCCACTACAGGAACGGTTCGTGCAACGAGGTACAATGTTGGAGAACACAAGCACCGCGGTGATTCTGCATACAAATTGAGGGTGAAGTGGTTTATTGACACCAGACCATGGAAGCAAGTCTTGTCAAATGATCCATCTGGTAAGGTGCTGAGCGGTAGCGGAAGTACCCTGGTGCAGGCTGTCAGAGCGGGAGCAGATGTACGCTGTGTACAAGGAAATAATGTGCAAGGCTATGCATACAAAGCCCAAAACCTGGTCGCGTCTGGAAACCATGTGGCTGCCCAAGCTGTCAGCCATGTCAGCATGATGTCTGCGCCCAATCCAAACGAGGTGATGATCCAGCCCAATGCGTATTGGTGGTTTACTATCGTGTCCACAACTGGCTTGAGAGAAATGTCCCGCTGGACTGTTGGTGCACATGTGGATCGTGGGCATAACGCTGACAAAGTTGGCCAGAAATGGTTTGTCAACAACTAATTGTGTCCTTTGTAATCGACTGATCCCCAGGATCGCTGAGCTGAAAGCTGTTAAACCTGGACCGTGCTTACGTACGGTAATATAATAAAAACTCTTTAATTAAAACAAAAGTGTTTCAGTGGTCAGAGAAGAAAAAACTAAGTAAAGGTGTCTGGGTGGTGTGCAATGTCCTTTAACCGTCGCCTGGTCGCTCACTCCCGAGAAAGCAGGCGACCAGGAGAGAAGGCTGAAATTCAGGCTGAACAGTTGCTGAGTTATCGCCTAAAAGTTTGTCGCAATTGGAGCCATTTTTGGCTTTTTCAGGCTAGGTTTTATCTCCCCCCTTCTTTGTGTTACTTAATGCCGGCGGCAGTTAGGTCAGACTCGGCTTTTTTGATCGTTTGAACAGCTAACCTTCTGATCGACATCTGCTTCACAGTCTTTTCATCTAACTACTTCGTCGTAAACTAGAATTTCTTTAGATGCGACGTGTGGCCGGTGTGGGGCGCCATTTTTAAATGCCCAAGAATTGCTGGCCAAAATAGTATAGATGTTTGGTGAAAATTAACTGTTTTCTCGATTTCTATCGTATTTACATGAAGCATAAGTTGAATCCACCTTGCACGCTATGCAAAAGTACTTAAAAAAAAGCATACAGGTTCGAACAACTGATAGGGGCGTCAAGGTATTTACCTCACAGTGAAACTATGAAGAAAGATATGGTACTTTAGGATAGTCATTCAGACCATATAATTGTACAGTCTGTTAAAGGTGCAGTATGACGGGGATTTCGCTCGCGTTTGTACTCCGCTGAAAAGTCAGCAGTCACATTTGCATAAATTAAAAAAAAACCCTTAAAATAATGGTCCATTTCTTGTTCAGACACCATACGTATTCAGTGAAACTATAAATAAGTGACTTTGGCCACGCAAGGCACGGATGGAAATGACCTGACAATGTGAAAAGGTTCGGTGAACGTTTTCAAGTTCTGTGCTTTTATCTCTATTGAAAAACTTATTATGGTTTGCACTCCTTACGAAAATTTACGTGATATCTTCTTCCTGGTGTTCCAGGAGCGTTTGTTTGTGAGCGAAGGCATTTCATCATAATTTTTGCAAAGTTTTGAGGAAACGCGAGCAAAATTCCAGTGATAAAGCTCCTTAATAAAACAAGGGAGGTGAGGACTGGAATGAGTGTACAACCCATTCTCGTCCCCAGAACCCACTATCCCTGGCGCAGACCAAAAGGACTGTGGGCTCTGGGGACGAGAATGTGTACAACCCTGATGCAGGTGACTGTGGCGCACCGATCAAAATAGTTAAAAGTTTTATTTTATTATGAGTAATAAAACCTTATTTCGTTACTAATTTGCAACTACAATAAGAAATGGAATCTGTCTCAGCAATTTCTTAGAACATTACGTGAAGAAGTTTAGCAGACCAATGCAAACTGAAGGTTTGGGTATAACTGGAAACGCCTGTAACGTAAAAGAATTGTGTGACTTTTTCCAGGCAGGAATGTTTGTTCACGCTTGGGATTGGATTTTGTCTGTTACTTTCAGTACCATTTAGCCGCATTAACTTATCAGTTCAAAATAAATAAGGGTAACATTGTAACTTTTACTCAGATTGTTTTGCTTTGTAATTGAATGCGTTGTAATGTTTAAGTGGAATACTGTTGAATGTTGTCGAGTGTACTAAGTTCTGTAATGTTGGACAGCCGCAAGAAACCGCAGAAAAAGGAAAGATACAGTCCTGGTTTTGTATAAACCAGCGTGTGCGAAGAGATACCTAAACTCAGGGGGAAAATTCATGAAACCATTTTGCCTATCATGAGAAGTGACATTGGTTGGATTACAGAGTGACCAAATATGCAATATAGTGTGCGAGTAGTCTCTCATTTTGGCGATGGCGATTGTGGGGCGGGCGAAATACACACACGCGCGCGCGAAATTTTGAGGAGACCCGACGCGAACTCGCCCGCCCCGTAATCGCCATCGCCAAAATTAGAGACCACGCGCAATCTATAAACGCAATAGAAAAAAGTGAATTCTTGGCCATCATGTGTTAGTTCATGAGCGTAATGCGAGTCGATAAGTTGCTATCGTGTAGAGCTCTCATTATTTTTAATATCCTGTCATTATCATAGCCTGCAGACGGAAAAACCAACAAAATGAGATAGTGAGAAACCTTTTAAAGCCAACAACTAAAGAATGGAATGTAGGTTCTTTTTTTAGACAACATGGTGGAACTTCCAGCAGGAGATGGAGGTAGAGGGGAGTTTAGGGGGAATCAGAAGCCCAAGGGGAATTGAATCCAAAGAGCGCAATGCTCGGTCGTGACAAAGGTTAGCATGTTCCAGGCTCTCAGATAGTAGGAACGACACGAAAGCGAAAATACGACTCGCGGGATCTTGAGAAAACGAGGCAGCCGCAACGCGTTTTTCGCGCTCGTTTTCTCAATTCACGCTCTCCCCCACTATCTCGGAGCCTGGAACAGGCTAGACAAATGTCGGTTCTCTGGCCCCCTTTATGTGCTGAATTTTGGAAGTAAGGGTAGCTTTATTTTTTGTGATCTAGTTTTACAACTTAGGGGTCGTTCACTGGACGTTTGGGGGGTTGGGAGGGTAAAGAGAGTCGAGATTTGGACTTCAGAGTCGGTCATCTGCGAAATTCCACGTCGATGTTCAGGAGGAGGAGTGGGGAGGGGGTCTGTACTAAATGTCCACTGGACTTAAGCGGAGACCTTGTGAGTATTTCGACGGCTCCTTGCTGAAACGTTTAAAAATACTTTCTGCTGCGATTCTGGTTCAGTAGTAACCCATGCCAGGGAGCTTTCCATTTAACCTGCGAGAAAGTTTCTCGGCTTGCTCGCGGGCTACTTTCCATTCAACCAAAATTTCGAAAATTTCCGGAAATTTCGGTCCGAAACTGAATGGAACCGTCCTGTCCAACCAGAAAGATTTCGGAAAAGAAGTCCGCCTTCCGAGGTGGACCGCTTTTTTCGGTTCCGGCGGACCGTTCCGATCGGAAATTACTGTTCAATTCGAAAAAATAGAGATGGTTTTCACCGTGACGTCAACAAATCATCGCGAGGTCTTCTGAATTTTTATCTACACCAGGTTGTAGATGACCTAGAAATAAATCATTCTACAAGTTTGCAGTCCCGTAGCGTCTTTCGTTTTGAAAATACATTTCACCTTGCGTGACACCAAGATAGTGGCCGCGAAAACAAAAACGTCTCTCCTTGTGATTTTCAGCAGTTTAAACATTTCAAGTATCTAGGAGATGTGTTTAAATGCGCATGTATACTAGCGAGCGAAAAGAAAGCGCTTTCATCGCAAAAGTGAATTCCAGCCGCCATATTACGGTAACCTGTGAACGCAGACGTATTTCCGCAAAGCTCCAAGATAAAGTTGCGTGAAACGTTTGGGCAACACAGACCTGAGACTTGGAGAAGTTGTTTATGTATTAGTCTCTCATATCATTTTATTTTCTTGGCTTCTTTCATTATACGGTTTCAAATTTTATTTTATTATGGCGTGACAGTGAGAACAATCGGTTGGTTTCAACTAACGAAACTGAATGGAACGGTTCCAGACTGAACCAACCGGAGAACTTTCGGATTTGCTATTTGCCACGTGAAATTTTCGAAATTTCAAACTGAAATTTTTGGTCGAATGGAAAGCGCCCCTGTGGGCAAGTAAACGTCAAGAAATACAAATCTGAATCTGCCAGCATAAGCCTTGTTTATCTCTTACGGATCTAAGTAATAGTAGGGTAAAAACATTTTTATACGTTCACCGAAAAATTACGTAAAATCTGCACTTTGCGGAGAGCACTGGGCAAGGCGTGACTTTCTTATCGCGTGCTAATCGCGTGCGCGTGCCTGTTGTTGTTACATTGTCACGCGAGTCAATCGAATGTTCGTCGTCTTCATGGTTGCCGCAGGTTTTTGTAAAGATTATCAAAGTGGACTGCCCTTGCTGGCAGAAACTGGAGCGGTTAATCTGAAAGAATTGCTCGCAGAAAGGTTTGCACGTAAAAATAAACAAAGCATTTTGATCTGTTCACGGAGTGTGTCCATGATGTCGTATGAGTTCGTCCACATGTTTCATAATTATATTTTCATAGTTACCGATCGGATTGATTAAAGCGGTGGTATAAAGGGATGGAATGGAGTCCTTTCATATCTAAATAGGGTATCTTTTTGGGCGGTGTTAATCAATAGGAAAAAAAAAGATTTCTGAAGCACACAACTGAGTTTAATAGAAGGAATAGATGGAATAGTCTTGTCTTTCTTTACCCTTTCTTGTCCATTGCAGAGCTAGCGCTGACACAAGGATCGAACCGAGACATTAATTTACATTGTAATTCGCTCGCAGAGTTCAGTTCCTCTTGTTAATATTTCTCTAGAGCTATGAACACAGGCTAAGCTCTGAACAACACGAGTATCAGTGGCAAATGGAAGACAAACAACTTTGTACGAGCACGCTTTGCGAGTCGTTTATTTACATCGACTACCCAACACGAAAAAACTTGCCTCGAAAGCGGTAGCAATGATGAAATCAGTGAACGTAGTTCAGATGCACCTAATCAGTTCATCTAACATAAGCTTGGCAATTTCCTCTTCATTTCACCTCTGGTTACTTGAAATCCTAAAGGATGTACCAATTAGTGGTCATTTTACTCCAAGTGTTGTCGACTGTTCTTACTCTGCCAGCAAATGCTGAAGGTGAGCATACTTGAGATTCTAAAGTTAGGTTCTTTCCTGAACTTCCACCGTAAAGGGATTGAATCCAGGAGTCACACTTAACGATTTCCACCATCGCATAATTTCTGCGTATTTTACCCAGGGGGGGGGGGCACTCGGCAGATTCTCGGGTAGGGAGGTGCGGCTCGGGTGTTTTAACCCTGACCCTGTTTAAGACAAAAATCTCTGATTTTGCTATCCTGTTTAAGACAGATTTCAGATTTTTTGTACCCTGTCTAAGACATTTAACTCAACATCATACCCTTACGGCTAGAATGGACTAGTCAGAGACTGTTTCTCATTTCAATATGCTGAACATTGCCAAACTGGTGAAAATTTGGCTTTTTGTGAGGGTTCTGTAGTTAAAGAATACATAAGGTCGTGTAACGATACCCTGTTTAAGACAAAAATTGATGAAATCAATACCCCGTTCAAGACACAATCCTCTGAAATCCATACCCTATCGGGCCGCACGTCCCCGTTAAGGCCATATAGGGGAGTACCCCCCCGGGGTATTTTAATAGCTGTCTTTGTAAAATTATGATTATACTCTGTGGAATATCATACACAGACAGCAATATTTACAGAAATTGATTACTAGAAGCATCCAGGTGGCCATAGACAACGTCCGGAAAACATAAGATGTTTTCTGGTTAAAATTGAAAATATTCAGCTGTTCTTTGCTAGAGGTATCAGTTTTAAAATCCTCAAAACATTCTTTCAGAAACCTAGTTTGGTTAGCCATCAGAAATCTCCACAAGACCCAAAGTAAGGAAATTGGAGGACTTTCACAAAACCTTCAAACACTGGTATGACATGCACAATGATAGCCCAGCTTGTCTGCTAATCAATACACATAAATGTGCGATATAATAAACTACTTATTAATAATAAACTCTCTTGTTCAGGAATGTAATGTGAAATAGGAATATTGGCCTTCTCTTATTTTTTTTGTTGCAATGGCTCTACCACTTTCACCTCAGTCCAATATACTCCAACAAGGCCTTCATACTAAGTAAAACATTCTCAACCTCGTTCCCAGGGAGAGAGAGACCCTGGGAACGAGGTTGAAACATTCTTGGATTATAAGTAAATAACCAATATTTTTTATGGAATAAACCCATCGACTGTCCAAATTCCTGATTTTTAGCAATTTTTATTTTTCCAGTCTTTCCATGTGATTCTGATAAGGAGGCCACATGCTCGTCACCATGGCAACTAGCATTTCACAACGATGCCAGTGGTAATGTTCTGTCAGGATCAAAGGCTTCGTTAGTCTCTGCTGTGTTGTCAGGTGCACGTGTCCGTGTGGTAATTGGAACATCTTACAGTGCCGAGGCAGACAATGTGAATGCCTACAGTAATCAGGTGTTCGCTCAACTGCTTCAGCATGTCAGCAAAGCTTCATGGGACAAGTTTCAAAACAATGCTTACTGGTGGTGGGTAATCGTATCAACTGATGGACTGATGCAGATGACCAGATACAGTGTTGGCTCAAATACTCATCGTGGAACCAACAGTAGAAAAACAAACATCAAATGGTATGTGCAGACATCAGGGTTTATCCCCAAACCAACATACTCACACCTGGCTAATGGCAAAAAAGTCCGGGGCAGCTTTAATAGTCTGGAGAGCAGTGTTCAAAGTGGCCATGAGATTCGATGTGTTAGTGACAAGAGGTACTCCTTTCCCCTTCAGTACGTTAGAATCAGCAGCAAATATCCTGGGTTTGTTTCTGGACAAAGTTTAGACCACGTAAGCACCAGCACCAAATTTCTAACAAGTAATGCCTACTGGTGGTTCACCATAGTGACAACTCGTGGGTTACGTCACATGTCGCGCTGGACTGTTGGGATCCACCAATCACGTGGTCACAACCAAGATACTGTGGCAATTGAGTGGTTTGCAGATGGCTGCTGGGAGGAAGTATTCTCCCATGATGCTAATGGAAAACAGATATTTGGATCACGGCACATGTTGACATCAGCTTTGTTGTCTGGTCATCGCGTTCGTTTTCAGATCCCTGCATGGGGTTACTACACTGCTGAGGCTGATAATCTGTCTGTGCGCAATGGTCACGTAACTGCCCAGGCAATCAAACATGTCAGCATGAGAGTTCATGCCTACTGGTATTGGTTGATGGTTTCCACTACAGGAACTGTTCGTGCTACAAGGTACCATGTTGGGGAACACAAGCACGTCGGTGATTCTACTGACAAGTTGATGGTAAAGTGGTTCATTGACACCAGACCATGGAAGGAAGCCTTGTCCAATGGTCCATCTGGAAATGTGCTTGGTGGTTGTCGTGATGCTTTGGTGCAGGCTGTCAGAGCAGGAGCAGATGTACGCTGTGTGCAAGGAGGTGAAGTGAATGGCTATGCATACAAAGCCCAAAACCTGGCCATATCTCCAGATGGAAACCATGTGGCTGCTCAAGCTGTCAGCCATGTCAGTATGATGACGGCGCCCAATCCAAACGAGATGATGATCCAGCCCAAAGCCTACTGGTGGTTCACTATCGTGTCCACGACTGGCTTGAGAGAAATGTCCCGCTGGACTGTTGGTGTGCATGTGGATCGTGGGCATACTGCTGACAAAGTTGGCCAGAAATGGTTCGTCAACAAATAAGTACGATTATACTCCTTGGTCACTCCCCAAATACTGATGATGCAAGACAGACACAATCTCATGATAGTCCAGTCAAATTTTACAATAATTATTATTACTGATAAAGCTGGACAGTGCTAATGTAGGGAAAAAGAATAAACAGTGGGTAAAACAAAATCAGTTAGAGCAAAAACTGTTACTGCTAGGTTCAGGATATTTTAGTCGGTTGGCAGATCCTCATCAGCCAGTTTCAAAGCTACTTAACTAGTTTTACTGTTCTTGTAAATCATGTGAAGGTCTTGTGATATCAGAAGTCAGACTAAAATGGCTGCAAAATTATTCCAATTCTCCAGCCTGGTAAAGGACTTGGGGTAGTGGGGGGGGGGGGCGTACTCCCTTTAGTGGGCTATACGGGGAAGCTCTGTCCGAAAGGGGTGCCTTTTTAAAGTTTGCGGTATACTTAAGGGTCACAAAATAAGCTGAATTTAGTGGAAGAAATGGTTGCTGAAGCATAGCTATACAAAGGGTGTCAAATTTTAGCTGAAATGGCAATGCCAAATACATATTAAAAACTTGCACCGTTTGAGCAACTGAACCAGAATGACTGAAATCCCTGGAAAAATGTGGCGATTATAGAAAATTGTACTGTTTTGGCTTAATTACCCTTGAGGTACAAGAAAGGGGTGCAATTTTGCTCTAGGTCTATGAAAGTGGTACCATGTTTTGGTAAAAATTAGTATATTAAAGGGTAAGGGTTTGAATCCGTGGGTGGGGCATCCCCTTATAAAAAGGAACGCCTTATTCAAGAATTGACTGCCTTGCACACTGCAAGTATGCTTTGAAACTGCAGCCCATGCAACCTGGAAAAAACGACAAATCATAATTTTTGATAGTGGCGTTAATTACTGGCTGGTCAAGGAAGCCACACTGATGAAAAAACTGTGGACCCCCCCTTAATGAGACTACTAGACAGGGTATGAAATTACTATCTGTGTACCACGTAATTTATATTAATTGTCACTTTTGAGAGTGGCTGTAAAATCAGTTATCAAATGAAGGCGTGAGCAAATTACTCAGGCCTCACAATTTTCTGCTCTGAATACTGAAACTTTTGTTTTATTATACATGCATCTAAAGCAATTATTATTAAAAGGCATTAATGGTAAATAAATTAACAGTACAGCTGAGGTGAAATTTAGTGGGATTATGAGTGACCAATTAAAGGAGCTACGTCACGGATAACGCAACTTGAAAAAGCTGGCAAGTTTTTTCAAGTTTGTCATTCGTAATCCGTCTTAATCTCCCTCAGTCGTAACCATCCTTGTTTAGTTTTGGTTAA
>Ga0126336_10001127_pt1 | contig 13178 bp, 6 predicted proteins | sample SidCmetagenome_FD_92530 | JGI IMG/M metagenome (GOLD analysis project Ga0126336, IMG submission 92530) | Coral microbial communities from El Islote,Puerto Morelos, Mexico - Siderastrea C C metagenome | ecosystem: Host-associated > Invertebrates > Cnidaria > Coral | place: El Islote,Puerto...
GAGGCACAAATTAAAAATTCTTGAAATTAAAACCACATGAATACTTTCCACAAACCTTTATCATTTAAGAGAATCAACACAACAGGGATAATTGCAATCATAGCAGTACCCATGACAATGAATGGAAGTTTGAAGCCACCAGCCTATGTAAGGATAATTTACAGTACACATGAGTAATCTGCAGACAATAACAATTGAAGAGCCAAACACAAAAGGGCCCGTATGTATTCTTAGACTTATTTTTAACTGTACCTTAATAAAAAAAATCTCCTCCTAATAGCTTTTTTGCAAACCTGAGCAGAACCCATCTTTACTAATGTCTGTGAGTTCAAATTTGTAGCCAATATTAACAACTGTATCAGCTTACATACTGTGTAAAGAACTCCTCCTAAAGCTGGACCAAGAGAAAAACCAACACCGCAAAATGTCTCTACTGCACCCTGAAGAAAACCAGAAAAAATTTAGCAAATACAAAGCCCTAAAAGGTACGGATGCTAATGGTACTGACTTTGGGATTCTTTTCATTTTAAATATTTTAAATCTTTCCTTAATCAAAGGCTTGAACCTGCATAACTGAGTATCACAAGGATAGCTCACAACACATGTAAGGCTAGCCACCTTTACAAAAACTGCATGTGGGCATTTGCTGTATGTGAAATCCAATGAACATTCAACAATGTGTAAAATATACAGTTAAAAGCCTTAATTTGAGTAAACGTTACCATATGCAAGTCTTGTAAAGGAGCAAAAAACTTCACCAAAAGCTTTGAAGAGAGGGAGGGGGGACCTTTTTGGGGTGTGGTGGGGGGGGGAGCTTTAGTTTTGGGGACTGGGTTTCATAGGTTAAATGTGATATTATGGTAAACAGTGGACTTGACGTACAAGAACGGTAATTGTACCAGTAGCAAAAAGCTGAATAACCAGGTATAAGTACATACAGTGACTGCTCCCAGATTATCTGGAAATTTTGCCATTACTATAGACAAGGCTGACGTTTCTGAAGCTGCTCCTCCAATGGCTGAAGTTGTTCTTATCAGAAAGCAAAATACTATGAACGTAGTTGGATCTGTAAGCATCCCACAGAAACTGAAAACAATGATGAAATTAAACATTAAACAATGTAAATATTAAGGTAAGCATTACATGAATAAATAGAATTTATAGTGTTAATAAAAAAACCTGAACCTTTTCTTTGACTTTGAAAGGGTAGGGAAATCTGTCATTTAGGTATTTAAAAGGGCCTTTAATTAAAATATTTCAAGTAGATGCTTCTTCTGTCTGTATCATTTTAATTTATTAAACGCTACAAGAAAATGACAAGAAGACTTCCTTCCCAGGGTTTAGAAAAGGGATTCAGTGTTCTTAAGTAGGTATGTGAAAGGGGTACCATTTTTCAGTGGAAGGTATACCAAAAGGGTACCTTTTCTGTCTAAAATGGTATTTTGTAAAAGGGTAAGGGGTTGCACCTCGGGGCAGAGCCTCCCCGTACAAAAATTTGTTGAGTGCCCCCCGGGTCTCTTTGGCAGTACTTTTGCAAGGAACTATTTGTCTTGCAGAATTAAAAAAAATGAAATATGGGATATTTCTTGAATTTTTGCTTTGGCCACTACTAGGAGTGAAAGGGTTAACTATAACTTACTGAACATCAAATTTCAAGAAATTAGTTTTCAGTGGATTAAGCATTTCTCAAATTTCAACTCACCCGAACAAAATCAGGGATCCTCCAGTAAGAAAAACTCCTGTTATAAGCACAAAACAAGGACCATATTTTGGTATCTGCAAGTGCAAGTAACTAACTAGTGAGGTACATGCAGTGGTTGTGCAACTGAACAGATTTACAGATTTATCAAGTACAATTTTCTTTCACAATGTAATCATGAAACCAGTCTTAAAAATACTGGAATGTAATATAACCTTTTAATAGAACATTAAACTGAAATACAAGTCAAAATTGAGTACACTGTACATGTCCATGCTGTACATTCAAACCAATCTTGTTCCTTTACCCTGTCAGCAGAGGTAATTCTTGGTTGCCCTACAGTGCATGCTTTGGCGGACAAATAAAACTGTCGAAATTCCTGTTGTGTAAGCACAAGATTTGTCATATGCATTCTCACTTCCTGTCTTGCATACCGGTATTTTGTGTGTGTGCTCATACATTAGCATAATCAAAACATTTAAACTCCAAGAAAATGTTCCTTCCAACTTTTACAGTTGTAATTTACAAGTCAGACCATTGTATTTACAAGCCCAGACACAAACGAGTTTAATAAACGTCGTTACAAGTCAAGTTACAAGTGTCCGACTTGTAATTACAGGTGTATAGCGCTACACGTGTAAAATATAGTAAGTATCAAATTTAATAAAACTTTTACAAGAGTCTGACTTGTAAATCACAAGTGCAAATTACAAGTTGCATGTCACTTGAAAACATTGGGTACATCTTGTAAAAAGTGTATTTTTGTGACAAAATATGCTCTCCTCTAGCAAAGAAGAACCCGATGAGCTGCTGAGGCATCTAATATCTGGCAACCTAGGAATTTCCAAGAAAGGCGGCTGTTAGACATGGAAAATCCAAGGGAATTTTGGATGAATTTTCGTCTCTCTGAGGATGCTTTCGCCATCTTTTGGAATTAATAAACCAGCAATCAGGATGTACATTAGCATAGATTAAAGCAGAGAGTTGGATTGTACACTTGAAACCAACAAGTGCAATATTCCAGTGGAGTTTACAATTTTAGGGCTACAATTGTAGTTTACTCTTGTATCTGACTTGTGCTACATGTGTAAGTTCCAAATTATCAAAATTCTTTTATTACATTAAATTTTATTTACAAGTTGGTCTTAACACATGTAAATTACACGTGTAAAAAGTACAAGTGTAGTTTCTTTATTAAATTGACCCCAGGATTATTTGAGTGTCAATTTGTCCTTTTGCTGATTTTGTGAGTTGGAAAAAGTCTTGTATAATAATTATGCAAATCCGTCATGTAGAACAAGTTTGCAAGCACGTAACAACACACACAACATTCACAACATGCATAAGCTTTGAATCAGTTAAGAGCTGGATAGAAACCAGTATGTTTTATTTATCAACCAATACCCTGGATGGCAAAAGATCAAAGAATTGGACAGTTATGCATGAAGGCAACTCACGCGCCTGCTGGAATGTAGGGGATGTGACCAAGAAACCTCTGCTCACAGGGGTAGGTCCCTTTGTTTCTCTGTTGGTAGAACATTAACCAACAGGAGCAAGCAAAAGCTCTGGGAACAAGATTTGAAAGTCGTTTTCCTCAAGGTCATGTCCCTATTAACTTCATTCTGTGCTCAGCTGCACAATTTGAAAATTAAGACTAAAAGACAGTTACATGTATTAGTCACCTACTTGGCACCATAGGGCCATGAATTTACTTACTAAAACTCCGAAACATGGAGAACTGACAAACACCATAAATGGGTAAGTTCCAAAGATTAATCCCACCACAGTGTCGGATACGCCTTTATTTCTTGCCTGTAGAGTTAATTAAAAAAAAAAGCTCTTCAAATACTATAAAATGAGTGAAGCCTCACCTGCTTAATTTGAAAAGTAATTTTTGTTACATTTCCTATCATTTAAGCTGCTCGGAAAGCTATTCTGAGCAGTGAAGTTTATAAATTTTGCACCTGGAGGTCATCAACACTGTCACTAAGCCTGTCTGTGATCTCTTAGGGAACATATATCCATCTTTGTATATGATGTCTAAGCGCTGCTTCAGGTAACAACAATGAATGGATTTCAGCTGGCCAGATGATCAAACAGGATTGAATAGTGATTTTTTCCTTGTGCCCCCACCCCCAGCGCCCTTTTGGGATCATATTGCCATCTGCAATTGGTGGTTTGCAACCAATCCCTAGAGATCCGAAAGACAATGGTGTGGCGGCCATGTTGGTGGTGCTAACAAAAGGAGGTAGTGAGAAACCTTCTGCTTATGACCACCAACATGATGGTGATGACATAACATGCAAATCAGGAATTTCATGTTATGACAGACAGATATTTCCTTCACCTTCGACCATTGAGCCATTCTCATTTTGTAATACTGTATGCCATTGGCAGATGAGCTCCAGCCCAAGTTTAGAAACAAAGTTTTGAAAAATCACAAGCTGAGTCTTGAATCAGATCAAATACCCCAGGTCCAGCCCCTTCCTCCAACACCCTGCACGGCTCAACAATGACAGGTGCATTTAAGCTTATAAATAGGTCAATGCAGAAATCACAAATCTTGCTGACGTTGCAAGAAATTGCCACTGCTTCAAAAAATACAAATGACAGTGAGATCTTTAACTCGTAAATTTTAAGATAAGGGTCAAAGACATAACTTATAAATCTTGAAATCGATTTTTTTTTCACTCAGTGAACTCAATTATTTATGGGAACATTAATTTTGGCGGGGGAGGCGGGGATTGGAAGCTACCCTTCCATTCCCTGTGATTGACAAGCTATCTGAGCTATCACACTCACCTCGCTTGGAAAAAATGGTGCATATACAGAATAAGCTGCGAATACCACAAAATAGACAAGGAATAACGAGGTTAAAATGAATATCTTGCGTACAGTCCAGGGAGAACGTTGTACGCCATCTGAAACTTTATTCGGGGCATCTGGCATGCCTGTAGATATCTCTCTTTCACGTTGAATCGCAGTACTATTAACAGCATCTTCCATTTTCAATTTCAGTCTCCGAAGGCCAACATCATTACCGTGACAATGCAAATAACTCTTTTAGCATAATTCATGAATAAACCGCATGTTTCCAAGATTTGATGCAATCTCCGCCATATTTGAAATGCAACCCGGACCGCGAGAGAGTTGGGAATAAGCTGCCTGATCGCGGGTTTCGCGGGAACTTTGGAAACGAAAAACAAGCACGTGAACTGAAGAGTGAAATAGAACACATTAGTTTTTAATTTTTTTTGATAACCATGAAGGTTAATCAACGGGTAGACTAGAAGCAGTCCCTGTTTTCTCGAAGCCAGCAACATTTGAGTGAAGTAGAAAACAAGCCGCAATCGCTGACTATCGCTCGGCGAAGACCATACCATTAATCACGCAAAACAACAACAAAAACCACGAAAAACATTAAAAAAAAAACAATAACAAAAAAACAAACAAAAAAAACAAAAAAAAATAAAACAAAACAAAACAAAAAATGCTAAAGCTCCTTACGCACCGATCAATACGTTCAGTTCATGTCTACCGCAGTTTATGGACATCTTTCATAGCACGATCAGGCTCCTTTTCATATCCACCAAGTCAAAAAATTAATAATAATAAAATAAAAAAATAATAAGGAAAAACAAACAACAAAAACAACAACATAAATACGTTTTTCAAAAAGCTTGTTTCGCGGAACCCCAACAGAAGCGCAATCGCGAGGTGGGGGGGGGGGGGGGGGGGGGGCGGGGGGCAGGAAGCCGGGAGGGAATGGCAAGGGGAGGCAAAGGGGAGCAGGGGGGGGGCTGGGAAGAATTTAATACTCCTTTCCGCTTTCCACAGTTCTGCCCGTTTTCTTTGATTTTTTTCACTTATCCCTGTACGTGATTAAGCCCACGAGGTAGGCGGTAAAGCCACTTTTTGATTCGGCTTGATGTTTTACTACTGACAGAAATATTCTGCCGGGCGCCTTTCTTTTTTTTCTTGATAACTGTCAGGATGAAATACGATCAGGTTTATAAGCTTGCGTTTTAATGAACAATTCTCAAGAAGACATCATTGTACGCACGTAGCATAGCCTGCGTGCAATCGCCTCATTTCTTTCTTGCGACCACTAAAAACGCCGGAGACGTTTGTGGGCGGACTGTCACGTAGTGTCTCTTGTTCGTACAAATCGATTGGCTCAAAGTAGAGGAGACGTGTATTTAATAATAAGCTATACTGACAACTACCACTCACGTTGAAGAACTAGGTACTTAAATAGTCGGCATTATTTAGTTTTATGTTTCAGTCATGGTTAAATACGTGCGCTCACCCCACAGGAACAACGCTATCAAAGTTATCCATTGAGCGTCAGTGCTTGGGTGTAAACGAAGGCGAGTAGCACTCGCAATTGTGTAAGGCCAGGTGTGAAACTTCTCTGAATTCTATGTTTAGTTTATTCCATAGTCAAAGCGAAAGAAGCACGTACTTTTCTTTTTAGCAACAAATTTTTAACACCATCGCCGGAATTTCAGATTGAGAGCGTATGGTATTTTGTTCTAATTCGAGCGAGCATCCCACTGAGAAACAACGCTATCAAGGTAGGGATTCACACGTTGCTTACCTCTTTGAGTACGTTTTCTTGCACTGCGCGCTACCATTTTTCTGGTACAAATTTCAAGATTTAAAGTACTTTTCCTGTAAGTGTCGGTTAAAGGTATCGAGTGTTTTAACACAATCAGAATGTGCCAAGGCTAAACTTACCTTGATTCAAATACATTTGGCAGATTACACCAAGGCTAAATTAGCAGGTTGAATTTATTGTTTTAGTACTCTGGTCTGGTTGTCTTCTTGTCGTATTTTGTCTGAGGTTAAAAATAGTCCATTTTCAGGGGAGCGGTATGAATACACGTATTTTCAAACAAAACACCATGTAATCTGCATAACTGCCCAACAATTTAAAATAGGATATCACCTAACCTACTGGGAGACATATACACTCTTTTTGTTTTATAACAACTATTTTTTATAAGAACGTTGAGGCTGAGATTTGCCCCCAAATTTAAGAAAATGTATGGGCTAATATATGAACATTCTCAGGCTCAGCCAAATTTTACACGTTCTTATAAAAAAAAGAGTGTAAGTATTTTACAGAAGGAACGATACACAAAAGGATTTGTTTTGTCAAATATCAGGTTTAGTTTTTGGGATGGGCTTAGTGCTATGTAGGTATGATGTGTGTGTCCATAAGGCTTCTTGAAACCGAAAACAACAACAACAACAACAACAACATCGAAACAAAAAAAAAACCGATTCGTTCATGGGACGATGGGAAAAAACAATGGGTGCAACCATCCAGCTAAGACTCCATGGAGCCCTAAGGGGTAAAATTTAATCGGATTGATTTTAGTTAGCATTTTTTTTTCCTGCATCGCAGCACGTTCAATGGTTCACATGTTTCCAACCCGCGTAGCAGTTGTTTCCTTGGGCATGCGTCATCACGTGGACACGTGAAGCACCCGCGTACGTACCTGCGTGGCGTGTGTCCAAGTAATCAGACCTGGGGCCGGTTTCTCGAACGCCCGAAAAGTTTTCGGCCCCGAAAAGGAATTCGTCAGAAATATGAGCCACTCATTCTACAAAGCTGTTATTTTAACTTGTCTTTAAGATAAGAAATGTTTAACTTATAGCAAAGGTTCATGCTCAGAAACCTCTTTGTTTACAAGATACAGTGTGAATTATGGTGCCCGAAATCGACCCGAATAGTTTCGGGCTTTTTTAAAAACGCACGCTTGGTCCCTGAAAACGGGGCTCCTGTAGAGGAAAAGAGATTGGAATAGAAACTAGTAAAAAGAAAAGAATGATGTTAGAGTTTGCTTCTCAACAATGTTGCAAAAAGAAACAATTCCCGCCCCTAAATCCGATTAACCGCCCATTTATATTAGGGACACAAAAAGGCTAATCATGTGTTGAGAATAGACCGAGGCACTGAATTTATATCTATTCGTACAGCCAACTTATCCAGATGAGCGACCAGATGAGCACAATGTCTAGTGTATTACTGCTACTGCTGACCACAATCTGTGCTGCGACGACAAAAAGCGACAGCAAGGGAACTCCTCAAGCCACGGTAATGTGTTAGAGTGAACTATTACGCTTAGCAACAAGAGGGAGGGAGGGAGGGGAAAATTCAAACAAAGAATCCATTACCTCTCCAAAGATAAAATTGTCGGTCCTATCTTGACAAGACATTGTATGATTTAAAATCGTGTCAAATTAATCCCAACACCTCGTTTGTAATAAACCGAAAGAAATCAAGTAGCGCCCAGGCTTTTATTGCTGCCATAGTACCTTGGTGGGTTGGTACCTTGTAATGTGGGTGTGGATCCAAATGGTTAACGGAGGTTTGGCCATCAAAGGCAGCCGCTTAACTTGGGTAAATTCTCCGTGCAGATCTTCGCTTTTGTTAAAGAGCTTCTTTCTATATTAGGCCACACCCTGAATGAAGAGAAGGTCACTTTATAACAGGTAGCAGGAGCACATGCGGTGGCTAGTATAATTTAGATATTTTACAATTCTTTTCTTGCATTTCAATAGCAGCCTCCTTCCTTCTGTTATGGGGGTGGCATTCCTGGCATGCACGGCAAGCCTGGCTCAGCTGGGGCACCAGGCCGTGATGGACGCGACGGACGTGATGGCCGTGACGGAGCTAAAGGTGACCAGGGATTGCCAGGGAAGATTGGACCCCAGGGACCTCCTGGTGACATGGGTCCTGCTGGTGTAACGGGACAGAAAGGTGTTAAAGGAGATCCTGGGGTCCAGGGTTCACCCGGTCAAAAAGGAGAACTTGGTCCGACGCCTTTTAAGAACTGGAAAGAGTGTGCCTGGAAAAACTTGAATGATGGGAAAGACAGCGGGCTGATTAAGGCAAGACATGTATTGACATCATGAAGTCTTTTTTCAACAAGACTTTATCTAAACCTGAAATCCAAAACATGAACGATGCAGCCTGCTGGCGGTTTTCTCGAAAACGAGGAACGTTTGCTTTGATATATTGCTTCATTCTTTCTTGTGTTGCACGGATGTTTTATAGTTCATGATTTTTTTCAGTGAGGTATATCAGTACCAAATTCTGGCACATTATGTTTTCCTTCTCGAAAAAAAGATACAACATTAAAATAAATAAATTAATCAATGAATAAAAATAAATAAATAAATAAATAAATAAATAAATAAATAAATAAAATTATTGCTTTGTTTAACGTCAGATAAGCGTCGACCTTATAAGTTTACTCCTCTATTTCATCTTGTTTGACAGGACTGTGTGTTCAAGAAGAACTTCTCTGGCACAGCCCTTCATGTTTCCTGGACAGGCGCCTTAAGAATCTACCATTGTAATTCCTGCTGCAAACGCTGGTACTTCACTTTCAACGGTGCAGAGTGTTCAGGTCCACTGCCAATTGACGGCATCGTGTTCATGGAGCAAGGCAGGTCTCAAGATCTTCACCGCGTGCGCCATATTGAGGGCCACTGTAACGGCATCCCCAAAGGAACGGTGCGAGTGGGATTCTGGGTCGGTAATTGTCAGAGTCATACGCCTGCCGACGCCTACACGGGATACATTTCAGTGTCCCGGATTTTTGTCGAAGAAGTTCCTAAGGCTCAGGCTTAATTCTTAAGGGAAACAACCATTCCATCTTGCTCATATGATAGCTTTAAAATTAAAATTACGTACCGTAGGCGTATTAATTCTGCTGTATGCTGGATTAAACATAAAGTGTTTGAGAACGAAATGCGTGCCTATGTCATCATCAGTACATGCTGCTTTATTTGCTCTTTTTCCTACATACACTCTGAAAGCTTTACTGAACAAACATAAAAAGGGAAGCTTAAATTATCATTGGTAGTATTGAATGATGCGTTGTTATTGAAAAAAGAAAAACGAGTACCAAACGAAAAAAAAAAAGTAAGGCTTTCCTCGCTTCAAGTATCAGGGACGTCATGAGATAATCACTAATCCCATTTTAATGCACAAAATTCCGATCCCCGGCCTTGAAAGCGTAAGAAATGTTAATCTTTAATCCACGATAAAATTGCACAGCTCTATCCCTGATTCCTTCTAATGTTACAGATCCATCCCTCTTATTCCTGACACCACCACGCCTAAAATAAGTGTAGTAGCCATGACGTCAGACAAACCACATTACATCTGACTTTACGTGCAATAAAACGCTTGCACCTATACAATTAAAGTTGTCGGAAAGCCTACGCGATAAGACTGCAAGGTAATACGGGTAATTTGTCAATTAATTTACCAAACTTAGCTATGCTTCACCACTACAGAAGATAAATCCCATAGATAAGTGTTTATGGTACTTTCTTCCATCCTACGGCAGTGAGAACTATGGAATTACAGCCGAATCATATGCGATTTACAGCTACCCATGCTACCTTTCGGTCTTGTCGCGTAGGCTCGAGGCTTTGTAATCCAACAACGTTAATGTGAAATAGCTGTATACTTACATGAGTACAATTATCGACGTAACACTACTGCACAATGGCATTGTTTACCCAGGGACGTATATATGCATGGTCTTCTGATACTCAGAGATGATGATTAGAGAAAAGGTGAAAGATTTTCTGTATTGATTTTCTCTATACAGTATGGCGATTGGAAAATAGTTTTGACGCTTGTGGTGCAAATTCAGGTCGGGTTTTAGTTCGGCTATTAAAGAGGAGGGTAGAGGCGTGAAAGAATAATAGAGTGGGCTAGTTTCTAGTCCTTAGTCGGTGCGGAAGAGAAACACAAAATTTTTGATTTTTCAACTGAGTTGATAAGGTAGATTGGCCACCATGTATGCATAGAGAAATTGACAGCTGACGTTTCGAGCGTTACCCCTTCGCCAGAGCGAATCCCTTCCGTAAGTCCTTCGCCCCGGTGAAGGGCCAACGCTCGAAACGCTAGCTTTCAATTCCTCTACGGTGGCCACTCATTTAATAAATCCAAAATTTTGTGAAAGAATGATAGCTCCAGTTAAACGTCATCATCAAACCTAAATTTCTACATTATTCAAAGCTCTCGTTTACATTCCTCAAATTCCATGGGGCGATTGATCCAATACTAATCCAAATCTACCGGGAATGGGGCCAACTTCTTTACAATAACAATTCAATCAACAACTGTTTTTTTTAACAACCCGGACTTGACTTCCTGAAAGGGTTTTATCTCTCTGCGATCTTATTGTTAGTTAAAGTATGTTCACGAGGGCGCATAAAAATTAATACTTTTATGAAAATTGTTGTGGCATTGCAATAAGCTGCAACCGTGTAAAATGTGTTAGCGGATTTTCAACCTTAAAATTGTTGCTAAATAGCACGGAGATATGAACATATGACCACGGAATGATGGACTAAATGAAATGATAGGAATCATATCAAATGTGGTTGTAAGCTATACAGGATTAATTATCAGTGTCATCTTCAGTTGAAATAAATAAAACCGGGTGTTTTTCGTAACAGTTTTGAGCGTGATATTCCTACAAGAGACGAGACAATTCCTACTCATCAAGGTTTTCCCATAATTCTATCCCCACTAACCACTGATATGGTTTGACTTAGCCACATAGCAGCGCCTTCTGTCTGGCAAAAAAATGACTGGATTCAAAACGGTGTTCTCAAGATATACCATTGATAAACAAGTGAACATAAATATCTCCCAATCATTGCAACCAATCTGTAACTTTTATTTTCCAAAAGCAGTCTTGGAAGTAACCGATCACTGACGCGACCAAAAGCCAGCAACTGAGAAGCGTTATTCAGTTAGCTGCAGGTTCTCGAGTGTTTGCGACTGAACTGAGACAAGAAGAAGCAGTTGTGTAAGAGCGTGAATCCCCAGTTAATTGTAAGTTCATTATCGTTTGCGGTCCCTTGCTGTTTTAGTCTCACTAAGTTCAGTATGCATTTTTTAATCTTTTCTATTCTTTTACCTATAGCTTTTTCGTAGGAGGGTCGGGATAACTATCAAGGGCCTATACAAAACACCTATTTTATTGGAATCGAAGTACTGCACAGCGAATTTCATCAACTCAGAGTGACCGTCCATTGTAGCGAGAATCGTTTCTATGAATAATTAAACTCTTGAGACTATTGCAATCTTTTTTATAAATAGTACACGCTTACAAACTACACGAAGGCTAACACGAAGGCTAACACGGCATTGTTTTCTTTAGTTACCTCCGATGTCTGTTTCTCCTTTATGTTGTACAGAAGCTTTTGTCGAAGAAAAAATGACAGTTTGTAATAAAGCGACACAAATATTAGAAAATCACAGTTATTTTAGAACCATTTAATTTTACGCAACTAAAAGTAACACCAGGATTTCGTTTGTTTGTCTTCACAATCCTCCATCTGCCCTCCCTGTCTCCCCAGGTCACCCGTGGCAGGGAATTATACTTATCTGTATAAATAGTCTTAATTGCTATTCCTTTCACGTTGCAGTGTATTTCAGCGTCCCCCTAAAATATTAAAATTACAGTTTTTCCAACCCCTTCTTATACGAAGTGCGTAGTCCGTATTCAATCTCAGTTCAAATGGTACATGCAAAGCTTTGTTTATGTACCAAGTAACCCAGCACTCAGTTTAGTTGAGAAGTACTGAGCTAAATACGATCAGAAATCCAATTATCCTCTTTACAGAAAAAAAGGCTATTGCGTGTGCAAAGATGACTCGGGCCACAATTACATTGTAACAGAAAAGGCAGTTTTTTGACCTTTTTCGTCGTTCATATTGTTGTATATTCCTGACTGAAAAACCAAAAACAATTTACCCCGGTATTTACTATTTGCGACTTTGATGTTTGATATCCCCGCCGTCACGGTAGACCAGAGTATCCCTATATTAATTTCCCCCTAAGAATTCTAGAACACATAATTATCGAAGGAGTCTGCGTAATCGTGACCGGTAGTTTCAACGGACCGCTAATGTTGAAATGTCATACTTATGTCCACAGACCACTGAAATTCAGTTGAGCAATCACGCGGTTAAATGTCCAGCTGATCACCATGTTCAGTTTATTGCTGTTACTGCTGACCACAATCTGTGCTGCGACAAACAACAGCGACAGCAAAGGAAGCCCTCAAACCACTGTACGTTATGTCATTCGTTCGTTCCTTCTTTCGTTCTTTCAATCATTCAGTTCGCTTTTTCAATGGGGTAGGGATGGGAGAGCAGTAAATGCGGAACTAAATGCTATTTTTACGGCAGCGTAAGGGGTCGCTTGCTGAAAATGTATGCCTTAGAACAAAACAATTAGGGCGCACTTGTACCTAACTCATCTTACAATAAAGTAAAGTGTTATTCCCGTCACCATGTTTGAAACTGACGTGTGAAGCAGATTACAGTGGAAACTGTATATTAAAACAACTATCCATCAATTCTTCTCTTTTTTCAAATAGCAACCATCTTCATTCTGTTACGGTGCTGGCATTCCCGGCATGCACGGCAA
>Ga0126336_10001128_pt1 | contig 13169 bp, 5 predicted proteins | sample SidCmetagenome_FD_92530 | JGI IMG/M metagenome (GOLD analysis project Ga0126336, IMG submission 92530) | Coral microbial communities from El Islote,Puerto Morelos, Mexico - Siderastrea C C metagenome | ecosystem: Host-associated > Invertebrates > Cnidaria > Coral | place: El Islote,Puerto...
GATGAGGAAAACAACCTCGTGTAAGAAGACATGAGAGTCGCCCGGCTGTTCCTCTTCGCTGATTGGCCAGAAAAATGTTTTTCTGGCCAATCAGAAGGCGGGATTTCAAACGCTTCTGGAACTCGTTCGGTGAGAGTAAGTGCCCAGGGGCTCTCTTCTCTTGTTGTAAACTTTCGCCCATGAAAATCTCGTCGTCCCGACTAGCTGCCCCTGGGTCTCTGAGGATGGTTTCGCTGTCGTCCTCTCTAAACTCAATAAAATCGCTCTGAAACCACCAAATACACCACACACTCTGACTGACTGACTGAATGGCTGACTAACTGACTGACTATCGTGCCCATGAGTTAAACTCGGCCATGTTGCTCGATAATAAGTTTTGCAGTTGCACCGGATCGGCTTTAAGTGCCTCTTCTGACTGGTCATGAGGCCAAAGTTTAACTTTCTTAGCGATGTTACATGAAAAGGCATGCTTCCGTGTCAGAGTTCCATTCTGACACCGATCGCATTTGGGTTAACTTCTTTGTCCATCTTGCAGGAACCTGAAACCTAATGTGTTTGCTTGTAAGCCTGACAATTGTGGAGTATATTTCCCTTGATCAAGTGTCAAGCTTCTTTACAGGCTACCAATCAAACGTTTTTGGTGTGATTCCCCTTAATGTCGACTCCAAGAAACCTTTCATGTGCGTCCATTAATAGCCATACAAACACTAAGAATTGTCGCGAGTCGCCTTATATAAGTGAATCCGATATCTGTAGGAGGATCTCGCGTTTGACTTCCGTCTGGCCGAGACGGGGAGGAAGAGGAGTTCCTATATGAAGTAACTGTGGTGCTGGCCGAAAAGGAGCCCCAAGGTACCAGATGTTTGCTTTGTGGACGAAGCTTGAATTATTTTTACCTCTAATTGGTACGAATTCTGGCAAGTAGCAATTTCAGTCATATTTTTCCCACGTTCTTTCTTTAAAGATGAATGTACTAGGATGATTGTAGTTGTAGTCATTATATACAGTCTAACACCCTGGTAAATAGCACACTACGTTCGCCCCGCGATTGCGTCCTATTCTTTGCCAAAGAACCAGTCCACAGGTTACCTAAACGCTAGCAATCCACAAATTGTAAGCCCATGAAAACTTCACGAAGCGAACACGTCCGAGGTCCCCACTTCTCGGGAATTTCGCAGTTGAGTTTCAACTTGTTTTAACAAGTTGAAACTCATGTTTAATGTTCAAAAACATTAAATATTTCTTCTTTATTTGGTTTAAGTTTTTTTCTTCGTTTCAAATCGATTTTTTTACGTTAATTTCTATGAATCCAAGTAATGTGAATACGTAAGAGTAAGAAAAGCTACACATTTCATTTTTTTTCACTAGATAAATTTTTCGATCGATCAGGTATGAATTTATAATAAAGGCGTTACTGGGGTAATTGCGAGTGCAAATACATTTTTTAAAATATACACTGCATTTTTACTTAAAACTGAAGATGATCCAGAATGGAAATTAAACGTGTCTTAATTGATTTCTTAATAATAATAGTATATTATGTCAAACCCGACATTAAACCAGGGTAATAAATCAAGGGAGTCCACTTTGGAAATTTAAGTAGACAAAGTGGAGTAGATCTCCAGCTTTAGTCCTGGGTCGTTGAAATAGTGTTACTTACAAGTGGATGCATTAATTTCGCAGAGGAGTTATTAGCTTATAAATACCGATGCCCCTGAGATTTCATACAGAACAAGATGCGTCAGTAAGCTTGACCATTAAGGTAATGGACCGCAATGTATATTAGAGGAAATGTGTGTTAGGTAGCCAAAATGATTTTCAAATATATTTTCAAAACAGATGAGTAGATGCCCTTTTGATTAGAACTTGCAAGATGCAAAGTGACAACCGTGTCTAGACGAACGTGAAAAAGATACATTTGTTTTGAGTAAAACCAGTTTGAACATGCAGGGAACGTGATAACAAGTTCGGCTAATGGAAAGGAAAAAAAAATAAGATCAGCATGACAAAACAAAGAAACACAACTCCAGCAATTCGCGCTTTGCCGTTTGAATTCTGATTGGGAATGGTAGCTCAGATATATAGAACACACGTGCAATGGCAAAACTGACACTAGTTTAGCGAATGAAACAAGACCAAACAACAAATCTGGAAACCCACTGTGTACAGAAGAATGCATCATCATGCTCAATGGTGGCGTCTTTCAAGTTATAACAGCTTGGTAGCTGCTAAGAAAAAATCAAAACCGGTACCATGGAAGAGTAATTCAGTTGTCTTTCACAATTTATACGTCAGCTGTAAAATCCGGTGAAATAAATTACGCCAAGTACATTTATTTTAAAAAATTATTTGGCAAATGAGAAATAGCCTTAAATCAAACCGACAGACCGAATTTATTACATTATGCCTTGATAAATACTATTGTGCTTTGTGACTGTAATTGATTGCCACTCGTCTGTTAAATTTTTGAGTTGGTTTTTTCCGAGCATTTCTCTCTAGGGATAAAGGAACGATTCTAGTATTTTATGGTATTTCATAATTGTTAAATTTTCATATTAGCTCTGACAATTTTTAACCCAAAATACACAAGATACGCTACTTATTATTCGACATACACTATTAAATTATTTTTCTTTTATGTTATAATATTTCATTTTTATTTTTGGTTTGTATTAACAAAATTCGGATTCTCCAGAACAAGTTTTTTTTCCTTGCGGAAATAAAAAGAAAACACACGTATAGCAACAAGAAACTAGCCAAAAAAGGGATAGAATAAAAATGCATCCAAAGGGGGGAAAAACTGTGACTCCAAAAATACATGGACGTACAGCGAGTTGCAATTGAAGTAAATTAACAGTTTGGAGACGTTTTACCTGAAGACAATCTCTTGCTAATAAAGCATCAAATCAGCGTTTTCTTCAGTTCCTGCAAGAGAAAAACTTTCTTTGATGTAAACGAAGGTGATTCATCTTCCTTGATTTCATTTACAGAGACAAATCGACTTGACATTTTTAAAATCCCATATCAGGTGGTGATATATATTGGGTACTTGTGTCAGCCCAGAAAACCACCTACGTTTGATAAGGAATTAACTGACATATTGTTACCGGAAATTGTATATCTAAGGTTGAAACATTGAATGTCCTCTAAAATACAACACCTAGAAAAGAAAAAAAAATACCATGAAAAATGAAATCAATTTTTACAGTCACTCGGAAAAAGTATTTGGCCCTAGCTGCTTACAAATAAATATCATATCCTTTATTTATTACAAAGGCTTTGCAGGTTTTAAAATTAACGCAAAGAGAAAATTGTGGTTAAGCCAATAAGATAAATTTTGTGTGATCAATATGAAAACGTTTGTGCAACAAGGGCGGCATGAGAAACGACTTTTTATTTGCTTAAAGGTTGAAATGAAACTTATACACGGTGGACAACTTTCTCCGAAAGTGTAAAATTATTCATGAATGAAAAACGTTGCAGTATCAAGTAACTTTAATTTCGCTATCTCGCTTTCGTATTTACTTTTTTATTATACATGAATGTTTGCCTTAGATAATGAATCATGTCTTACGAAAATAATATTTTAGCTGAAGGTAATTAGAAATTCCAGACGAATGCTTTTACACAGTTATGACAAAGGGCTTAACTGATTTAAATAATTCAAAACCTTTATCCATTTCATAATAATTGCGCAATATAGAGGATAACTCGCTATTAGAATTTTAAGCAAAACGGAATAGATTTTTCTTTTTAACTAATCTCATTCTGCTTTCCCGTTCAGTATAGCTTGAACGTGGTATGAGATGAAGCTCTAGCCTTCTGGCAATGTGTGCTGTTTAAATGTTCTATAATGGAAAAAAAAGATATAAATAACACTTGCAATTCAATAATTGAAAACGTAAGATGTAAAAATGTAAAAATGAAACGTTGGTCAATCTCTCGCTGACATGATCCACACATTCGACCACCGCATCCTATCCAAGTTCAAGTTTACAAGAAATAATTTATGTCTTGCTTCATGTTCAATTTAACAGGATTTTGTATTTCCAATTTCCTTTATTTCTTTGGAATTGAAATATAGCAGACGAATATTGTGTCCAAGAAAGATATTGTCGCACAATTTAAGTATTTACAAGAATTAATTTTTGTTAATTTCCCTAGTAATCTCAGCTGATTAGCAATAAAAAAGATAACAGTTTGCACAATAAAGGTTGCTAACGAATGAAATAAAAATGGAAAACGCCAATAGCCAAAAAAGAAAAAAAATTGCATCTGGTCTATGGACCAATAAGAATTAAAAGATTTTGGTAGGGTAAAATGTGCTTTACAGTCAGTGCAAAATCTGATGATTTGATTTACCTCGCGAGACGTTAATGAACGTAGCTACAAAATTTCAATTTTACGTGTTCAAATAATTGTTTATAGTAGACTACAAAACAAAAACAAATTAACTTAAACTCATTTCTAATGGGCCGTTCAAGCGACCAAGTATATTGTGCAACTAATAAAGTTCGTAAATGTTCTTTTTAATTGAGTGAGTGAAATAATTTCTGAGTGAAATATAACATTTTGTTTTACATGCGAACGTTATGTTCTGCGAGAAAATATGATACGTTGGAGTTCATGAGATATTTAATGAACCAAGAAAGGAAATTTCGACGAAAATTAAAGGGACGGACTGGTTTTATTTGAAGTATTAGGCATAGCACTGTTTCGTGCAAAGGCATCGGCATCTTCATTGCCGTAACTGAAACATTTCTAGTGTTTTGAGAATACTTATAAACATGTTTCTGTTCTATCTCTCCTTATAGAGTAACAAATGAAAATGTGATTTATATGATCTGAAAGGTATTGCTCTCTTTAAAAGCTGAATTTCGACCCGGCGGGCTGAAACTTTCTTCAGTAAATGAGACAAGGGGTTATTCACGAACAGCCAGGTTGGGACCTCAGCTCTCCTATCCTTGCTGATGCATTTTCTCCCGCGTTGGAAATCCCCCGGTTATCGGTTTCCAAATTTAGCTTTAAAATTATTTGAGAACTGGGGCACATAAATATAAGCCAAAAACTTGAAAAACAAAAAAAAAAATTGCACGATGACCCATAAGATAAACGTAGGCATGCGTATTCCATAACAATCGTTCAGTAGTAAGCACGCCTCCATTCACAAATGAAACCACAGGGTCCGACGAGTTCTATTTGATCGTACAAGAAACTGATGTCTTCTAGTATCTCGCGTTCTTGCCTACAAAACATCTTTTCTTAGTACAATACAAATTGCCCAATGGAAACTTGCAAATTTTAAGCGCTTTCGCCTTCCGCTTCCTTCTATATCCTTCGATCCTGTGTTGTTTCTACGGTCCCTAGTACGGCTTCCTCCATGTTAGGAAGATAACCTTCGCAAAATTTCAAGCCCAGAGTAATTTGGCCAGCGGTATTTGTTTCGTGTAACGGAAGGAAAACGTCAAAGGCAGTACCGAAGAGAATAGTTTCTTATACGCCTAAATAGAACCTCTCTGGACCGTGTGATGAAACATCTTATTTTGTTTAGGGAAAGAAACATTAATTACTGACCGACCTATGTAAATATTTCCCCTGAAAACGAAAATTACAGGTTTGTTCCATCTTACGAAGAAAAGCAGGCAAAGTATATGGTTTTTGTTTTTCGTTTAACTTATTGTAATGAGGACTTCACCCTGGGCTTGACACCTTGTCTTGGGCTTAATCAGTGCGCGTCTCGATGATCCCAAGAGCTATGCCGGCTGGGGCTCTAGCCCCTGGTAGGTTCAACCATGCCAGATTGGTCAAAGGGGAGGGACCTGACAAAGAACAGCTCCTGGCCCTCCAAGTGGAGGTTGGGCGTGGGGCTAATCAGTCATTACAGAAACCCCTACAAGACCCCAATAACAATCCATGCCTGGGCAACAGAGAGATGCCACGGCATTCATGACACCTGGATGTGAAAGCCATCTTGAAAAGGCTTTCGCTAGCATGACATGGAGAAGATCGGTGGACGCAGAGCTAAAGGGAAGACTGAGCCTCACTTAGAGTGAGGCATCGAGAATTGCACCGAGAATTGTGAGGGGGCCTTATGCGCCACATGGCGTAAATAGGCCTAAGGTAAGTAAGTAAGTAAATAAGTAAGTAAGTAAATAAGTAAGTAAGTAACTAAGTAGGTAAGTATTGTAATGAAGAGTAACACATATGTACGTATTACCTTTTCGATTGCAAAACGAACTAAGATTTCTACTTATGCTCAGCAATAACCTGGGATCGTGCGCACTGACATTCATTCGTGCCAAACTGTAATGGACAACCGATGGCTTAAGTTTAAGAGGGTGAAGTTCGTATGCAAACGTTACGAAAATGCACCGGCAAACCGAATTTAACGCCGATAAAACTTGTGGATGACAGTTACTTTATTCTGAAGACATCTTGGACGTATGAAGCTCATGTTTTCAGAAAAGCCGTTCAGTTTTGCTGTTTAAGCGACACTTTCCACATTTGCCTGTATTTTCTTGGCAAAATTATGGCGGGAACTGCGCACACGTCGCACGTCTGACCGCGGTGAACCTGATGGTAGGATAGTCTTGGAAGCACTTTATGGAAGGATGTAGGATTGTTTGATCACAAACGGCTTAAAAAAATATCCTTTCCAATTTTTTTATCTGATCATCGCTAGTTATATCATTAGGAGGTAAAACAGCATCTTTAAGGTATCTATGGATTTTATGTCATAATGGTAATGCGAAAGACGTCAGCTTTGGAGAATTCGTTTACTGAGAAACATATCCTTAATTCATTTGGAGGACAGTCTTTGTAAGCCCGAATATGTGTATGAAGTTCAATATGGGCTTGTGTGAAAACATATTGCCCCAAGAGCTGACAAAAATACATGTAGTTCTAGCATGATTTCGACTATTTTGAAGCTATGAAGACAGGATAAATTAAGAGTTGTTGTAAGGTTTACTGTTATCAAAGACACCGAAACAATTCACTTACGCTTGAATTTATCCACTGCTGTGTTGATTTACTGTATAAAATACGCTCTTAATTTAGCATTCGCATCCTTTTAAGATGTAAAAATCTCCCGCTGTTGCCACTGAGATCCTCGATTGTTGTTAGAAGAAAAAATCTGTTAAAGCCAGTAGGACTTAAAAAATGACCCGAATGATAATGGCTTGATGCTATCACGAAACAGTGATGTTGATACAGTTGTTTTAAAAGATAAGCTGAAGTCACCGCAGGGATTTTGCGTAGGCTCATTAGGGGAAGTTGCAGAGATATGTACAAAACAGAGAATTGTAGAAAAAATTATGAAAAAAAAATTCCACCGTTTGAAGAAAATTTCGGATATTCGACATATTGTAGGCCCATATCCTCTTTAAAATGGAAAAAAAGGCAAGGAAATTTATTTAAGTTATTGTCCATGAATTGTACTAACAAGCTCAAGAATTGTTTGTTGAGTCAAAGTTCACAGGCGCACTTTTGTTTCAAAATATTTGTCTTCAAGCTGTTGATTGCATTCACTGTAAACAAAAATATGTAAGGCAACGGGGGAGGGGCTGCGTTGTACCATTAAAGACTCCAGAGCTGATTTTTGTTAATTACACTATAGCGTTATATGTATTTGTGCTAAAAGATAAATTTATGTTAAGTACTGCAGTATTCCCTTTATTAAGCCCCTCATACTGACTTATTAAATTTTTGGGTTTGTGAGTTGGAGGGGGAGGAGAGGGAGTTATAAGATGAAGTGGGCTTCATTCAAGTTTGGTGTAAAAATAGAATGCACAGTTTGGTGTGTGTTCCTCAAATATCAGCCCAGGCAAATAAGCAAGCCAAAACGAATACTGTTTCTTTAGACTCAAGACTTAAAAACAACAACAATAACAACAACAACAAAAAAACAAAACAAAACGAAACAGCAAAACAACACCAAAAACAAACAAAAAACCCAGCTCTTACTAAGGAAAGACATCACGTCTCATAGTTACTATAGAGGGATTGGACTAAATTATTTTGCTAATGCTTATGAGAGGGCATATTAAAAGGGGGGCTATGGGTAAAGAGAGGGGCAAAAATGATTTTTCTGATTGTGATAATCCTTGAGTTTAGAAGACAAACTAAATTGTCAAAAAATCACCAAACTGCTGAGCGCAGCTGCTATGGATATATAGCTTATTGCCCAAGACAATTCAGTTCGACAACAACGACAACAATCCGAACAAAACAATAAAATGTTTGGATATGAGGGCAACGTTTGGATACAAATTCATCTTGAAAGAACCAGTTTGGACAGTGGACGTATGCGCACCAGGGAAAAAACAAGTAGACATAGAGTACATGCATGTAAATCTCTGGCTTCAGTAAAAACTTCAAGTCGCAGGTCAGTATATTTATCAAAGATACACCGTTGTTTAACCCGCACTTTCCATTTACTTTGGGTTCCGTATGTTTGTTACTTTGTTTGGGTAGCCGCGTGTAAGACACATGCTTGAATGATCAAATTTAATTACCGTGTTTATGAATTATCTTGAACAACAACTCACTGAAACACTGACAGTCTCTCAGAAGTTAATGTGCTTTTCTCTTTGATTCTATATTCAGCAGCAAGGTTAAGCAGGAATACCCAAGTTGGTGTTCTTAGTTACACCAAGAAAAAGGGATAACTAGTGATTATCAAAGATATTAATTAGACTTTGAGCACATAACAAATATTTAAATGGCCTTTCTGATTTAGTCCTCTGAAAAGCCGAAAATGCCGGATATGTTTTTTAACACTCATGAGAAAAATCATTGGCTCGAATTCTTGTACTTTCTTAATATAACTTAACTTTTGAAATCAAACAGTAGTATGTTGCAGACAAGGAGAAGACTGTCAAGATTATATGAGAATATTTATCTCTCTCAGGTTAATCAAATTTGAATATAAGTCGGCATTTCTCTAACATTAGATCTAAGATTTTATGTTCACATGTGAGCCCAGATAACAAAAGTTGGACTGTTTACGGTTTATGCTTATCCCTCTATTGAAGGGGTAAATTTGTTCATCCCTTGAATTAGGGACAAACATAAGCATATTATTCTCTTATCTTCCTTATTCAAGGGATAAACATGTTTTGTGGAAGGAAACATTTAATTGTTTTAACTTTATTCGTACTTTAAATTTAACAAAATTTAAAAAATCTGCAGAGTTGTGCATGTTATGGTTCAGAAGAATTTGCGAAATATGATTAATTTGGCAGTATCATATCTTATAATCGCTGCCACAACGTTTCGATTATTTCACGCTACTGAGTATGTTAAATAGAAGGAACCATAAATTACTTGATACAATCGAAGCAAGAAAGCCAAAATGGCCGATGCACAGCGATGACCGTTCACACTCAGTGCAAGCTTGCCGCTTTGCCAATTGTAAACGTCATAATATCTTACAACATCATTCTTACCTTGACAGTCAACCGTCTTACAAATCCAGGTTCACAGATCTTAGAAACAGCTAAATAAGTCTCTCTTACACTCTAGACAGTTCGACTTTTAGTTACCATTTTGATGAAAATTGGATTCCCGCATCATTGATATACCACACAAGATATGCAGTTTGACGTCTGTTTTAGCGACAAACAAAGGGATTGCGGCATGAGTTTAATTAAATGTTCATTTACCATGTCTTTAATAACGACATGTTTTACATTTCTGTTTTACTTATTGAAAAATTATACAAAAGCTTATTTTAAAAGCTGTGATCTCACGCAGTAATAATCTTTGTACAGAAGGTGCCAACAAACAATTACACAAAGTGTCCCTAAAATATACACATAATTAAGTCGGCAACTGAACAAAGTTGTTTAGATTTCGTTTCAAAATTACAAATATATTATTGGGTTATAACTTTTCTTTTCTCTCTCAGGCTTTATAGGCGGGTGGCACAGTAGGTAAAACAAAGTAAAATCATATGGACACCCAAACAGAAATTAAAGCAAACAACTCAGAAACTCATTAACCACGCTCTCTTATGTCTTTAAGGGTTTTTTAAAAGGCAAATTTCTATAAGTAACATACCGTGATCTCTGAATATTTTAAATGGCAGAAGACAATTTCGGGGTTTTGGATAGCTTATTCCCGAATTTTGCTTTTCCCAAATTTTAGTTGCACGACCTCATTTCTTCCACAAAACGCTGGCTTTTATGATAACAGGCTCAACCTCCCTGCTTTAACCAATTGCAGGCTCAAGGTGACATTGCTCTTAATAAAGGTCCATTTTTTCGATCACAGTTATATCTGGATATTTGTGACAATTAAAGCCTTCCAAACACAATATCACACCGAACCGATATGCTAGATACCTTCACGATTTCCACTGACCATTAAAAACCAAGGGCTGAATTCACGAATCCCTCCTAAGATAAGATGTGTCCTACGTATTGTTGGAAAACAAAAGCCTATTGCTACGAACCAATACTTAAGATTCATCCGGACTTAGGATGGCTTTGTGAATCCTGCCCTAGTCCTGTCGTGTTTCTGTAATGTTTTCGTCGTGCGACTGTAGGTGGAGGGTCTCCCGAAGATATTTGATGTTATTGAAACAAATAATAGTTTTAAGAACATCAGATTTCCAAGGGAAACTATCAGACCGATAGTCCCGAGACAGAAAACCTATTACTTTTAGCGGAGGTCCTTCGCCTGGACGAAGGCCCGCAATAGCGGGGCTCCATACTCATACTTACTGGCACCGCGCCTCATGTAAAATGTTCGAAATGTCCTTGAATACTCACGCATTTAAAATAGCAATATTTCGTTCATCACAAGTGACAACTGAGTTTTGGCATATCATAGAATCATTCTGGAAAAAATTCTTTAGCCGTGTTCAAATTCTTTACAGCACAAGTATACCCTGCATGGCGCTCTGCATCAGATTAACAAACACTCGCTGGGGACTTGGTCAAACCAGTGAAAAAATATCCCAGATTAAATGGGTGCAAAGTTCATTTAATTGACGAAATGTAGAGACAAGTGATGTACTGGTTGGTGTAATGGCATTTTTAATGGCATATTGGAAAGTCGGTTTACAATGAATTGGACTAGTATCCCACCAGGGAGAATTCGTTAAGCGCTGGCAGTGTGGGCCGCTTAAGGACTTGGAACGACTTTACCTTCATCCTAGCTTACACCGTCTAAATAGAAGAGGTTATTCTAAGCAGGATCGACACACCCTAAGCTATGTTTCACTGAGATACACAACAGCGTAGGTGAGTGGAAAATTCAACTGCTGGTTTGCATATCGATTTTATCTGACATTTGATAAAGACTTTTGAAGTAGTAATATCTTGAACTTTAATAGTCATTTTTAAACACTTATTGCGAGCCATTCTTCATAAAATCCAACAATCTAATGCAATTGGTACATATTTAATACAAACAATAACTGTTACTTTAAGTACTTCATTTAATGTGAAACAGGTATACAAATAACTGAGCCGAATAAATGTCAAGATCTTCCCGAAAAAAATTCCGATCCCCCAACGGGAGTCGATCCAGTGACCTTTCAGATACCAGATGGAACGCTCTACCATTGAGAAATGGAAAACCCTTGATGAACGAGGTCGTACAAATTGGGGTTATATGCCATATGACCCCCATCGCGCAGGTACGAACTATGACAACAGAGCTGTAAGCACAAACTACCCGCATCGCACAGACACTCTAAAGTACTGTACATGAAAAAATCACTAATAATGTTAAACAAGTATCCAAATAGAGAGTATATCTTGACATTTATTTATTCATTTATTAAGTACTTCGTTCATTTAGATGAAATGAATTTGATAAAATTTGAGTTCTTTTTTTTCTTTTCTTCTTCTTCTCCTCCTCCGTTTCCTTCTCCTCCTTTTTCTTCTTTAATTATTTTTTCTTCCATTTGTTTGTTTTTTTAATGGTTACATTTTTAGTAGTTGGTAGTGGTTTTTAACCCTCAGACGTACATGTACCGGAACAAACTCATGCCCTTACCTAGGGCGGGATTGATAGACCCACCCTTTGGTCTTTGTTATGTTACAATATTTTGAAAGATTTCACCTTAAATGGGAATCTGTGCACAGCTCTACAAGAGGAGGTAAATATCATGGGTTATGGCGCTGTTGAGGGCCTGTGACGTCATTCAGAATTAGAATTTATAAACAAATGCGGAAATTGAAGGATTTTTTGCTGTCTTTGGCAGCACTTTATATTTTTTCCGTCGAAAAATGGTGAAAAACATGCATTCTTATTCAAAATGGTGTGAACGTATGCTACTTATGTGGTCATATCTTGTAACCCTAGCAATCGTTTCTCATCAAACTTTATCAAAGTGAGACTAAGGGATATGTGTAAAGCTACTGAAAAAGGTAGTTGATGATATGAAGGAAAACAAGGAAAAAAGAATAAACTAAAGATACTGGCATCCACCTCTCCTCCTCGAAGTGGTAGTATAAGTGAGGATCTTTCCGTAAATCCCCTTACGTTCGCATCGTGATTGAAGATTATTATTATTTGAATATTAAGGACTGAATATATGTATATGTTTTTTAAAAGTTACTCTACACATTATTAAAAGTTAAAACAGAGTAATAACACCAGTAGAAAATATTGAAAGCAACGTAAGCAACTGGAAATAGTATGCGCGAGACTCTATCAATGACACTCGCATTACTCTTTCCGAAGGCAACCTTAAGAAGCCTCTTGGTCTTACGAAGCGCATCAGCGTTGTCTTCTTTCGTCTGCTCAAAATTTTCTTGGGAAAGTGGTTTGTTCCCACGTGGATGTTGGTCCTCAGAAACAGCACCGTTATCCTAAAAATTTAAATACACAAATTAAACTATATGCCTCTGAAAGATCAATAAGTGGGAAAGATAACCCGACTTTAAATAACAGTTTAAGATTAAGGTGTCGGCGTGCTCAAACACAAACTGATATGAAGAGAAAAATTCATCCATAATCAAAATATGTTCATAAGAACCAGTGATCATAGATCTTACTTCAAAAATGACCGTTATGGCTTTCATTGTCTCTTTCGGTTTGTCGAGAAAAAATTCTGGAAAGCTTTTTAGTGTCTTCAATTTGGGTTTCGAGGTATTGAACATGCAAATTAATGAAAAGAGATTTTTACGGGAAAAGTGACGTTTGCCTCACTA
>Ga0126336_10001129_pt1 | contig 13168 bp, 12 predicted proteins | sample SidCmetagenome_FD_92530 | JGI IMG/M metagenome (GOLD analysis project Ga0126336, IMG submission 92530) | Coral microbial communities from El Islote,Puerto Morelos, Mexico - Siderastrea C C metagenome | ecosystem: Host-associated > Invertebrates > Cnidaria > Coral | place: El Islote,Puerto...
ATAGTAATGAAACATTTAAACTTCAAGTTCAAGAGACAGGGAAAAGATTATGTACATTTACAATTATTGAAAACCGTGGTCCCACAGTAATAAAGCGATCGCCTAGCTACTTCAGTTCTAATAGCAGGGAGATGCAAAAGATTGCTCTGGCGGATTGAACGAGCACAAATGTTCTTATTAAAAACAAAAAGCTACAAAAACCAAAGCTACTGAAAAACTTTCATAACCAATGGCACGAAGCTGTTACAACAACAACAACAACAACGACCAACTTTGTTTGGGTAACTATAAATTTACGTTGTATTGAAAAAACAGGAAAAATCAAATATAGAAAAATAATAATTTTCCAGTCTCCACCAGAGTCCCCAGAACTTGCAAAACCAGGCGCCTTGCTGAAGGTAACGGGATAGAATTTTTTTTGCCCTTAAGTTGTTATCTGAACGTTTTTCTTTTGTTATTTTACTTAGCCTTGAAAACTGGATTGGCGATTCTACTACCTGGTCAGACGAGAGAACAAGATGATTGTCCCAAAATATACTATCGCCATTATTCTGATTATTGTCGGAATAAATGCGAAACAGCGCGATCCCAGATGGGCCAAAAAACTGAACAATGTTCTCATGGTCAGAGATTCGTACATTGGAAAGCTGGAAAATCTGAAACAAGAAACCACTGCTCAAAATACAGAAAACTTTATTGCCGCAGTGGAAAACGTTTCATCGCAACTTACAGAAATCGATAACCTTGACGTACAAAGCATAGAGAAGAACAGAGAACTCCTCAAGAAACTAATAAATCATCCAGAAGAACCCACTGTCACTAAATTCTTTCGAAGCAAGAAACTCGAGTCAAATTACGCAGAACGCGGCCTTGGGTTTATTTTGAAGACACTACGAGCGCACTTTGACGACCAATGCATAAAGATCCTGCTTTCCTCTCCTCAAACGGGACCAACTGAGCGCCCCATACCCATAGATGCCATGTGTTCTCGAGTCAAAACTGATGTAGAAAGGCCAAAAAAATACATCTTCTCAACCGATAAAATCTGCAGAAATGTTAACCAGTGTTCTGGGTCTAATACGCCCCACCCGTATGGTGATTCAGATGGCACCAGTGCTCAAGATGCTTGTACAACTGACAACAAATGCAACGTGGCCAAAGCACTGCCGATGATGGGGGCGTTGCTGTGGTACAAGATCAGTGCCTTCATAGCACATAGCTTTTGTAGCAATTCTCTAGGTCGACCCGGAAAGGCCGCCTTGCAAGCAGACCTGAAAGAGATTGATAAAATGACAGAATTGATGTTGGCTTACAGCAGCACTTTCTTCTGGAAGGATTTCTTTATTAAAGCTGTTCGACTACGGGCTTATTCGAATCTCCCTTCTGCCATGTCACTGGTAGAGGAAAGAGAGAATTCCATGGGGTTTGTCTCGTTAGCCTGTAAGAAACTCCAAGCGAGGGAAGTCTGTACCATTGGAAGGATTTACAAGTTCTATAAATCTTTAGTGAAAATGGCAAAAGATCGAAGGAATCCTAAACCGACACGCAACTTACGATTATATTCCAAGGTTAATCATGCCAAAATGATCGAACTTAAGAAGAACGCTATAAGACACATTGACCTTCTGGGAAACATCCGAAGCCTCGACGAAAATTTGCGCACAGCCGTTAAAGGTATTTCGAACTATTTTCGCGGACTTGCGATTTATGACCAGCGTATTGCAGAAGCTGATGTTGCGTTCCTTGCGGATAAGCTAGAAGAATTTGACAGAAATGCTGCCAAACTATCAGAAAAGGTAGAAAAAGACATGAAAGGTGCCATGGCAGCAATGATGACAGCTCTAGGATCCCAAGTAATTGACAAAAGTGTCATTTTGAAACTTAAAATTGCAGAACACTTGAATCCTATGAAGGTGATCTTTGGCGGAGTAGAGGCAGGAGACATCTATGAGCAAGTCGCCGAAGTCGCAAGATCGTTACAAGAGGCTATCAAAGGTATCGCTCTAATGGACAACCTGGCTAGTGCATACAGTGACACTGCAAGCTTGGCTAAAGACTTCAAAGAAAACGCGGACCAAATTTCAAACCTAACTGGCATTGTGGATGCAATCAAGAAGAACAGGGTCGGCGAAATTGGTTTCGATGCGGATAAATTCATCAAGGCTTACGGGGCTTACACGCCAAGGATTAACAAAAATCGTCTTGCCCACAACGACGCTCTTTGGGCCGCGTTCAAAGATTCTACTTGTGAACTCTTGTTGGGTGTAGAAGGTGTTGGAGCTTCTGTAGTCCAGGCTGTACCAGGAGGGATGCTTTTGTGTGAAAAACTAGAAGGAAGTCTCGCTGAATTTGCCGCGTTAAGAGAGAACATTTTCGATTATCAATTTGATCTTGTGGATGCACTGGCTCGTGTTATCCGTGGTAATGTCGCTAAAAAGTTAGCACAATCTATAACCGTGTCGAATGATCTTCTGGATGCAAGCCAGCTGATGTTGGGATTCTTCATGACTCAGTATCGGCTTCAGTCACATGCAGCTCTGTATTGCAACAAACTCGAGTACTTGAATCAAGGAAAGAGAATCAAAGCTTGCCCAGAGCATGAATTTTTAACTGACAACGACTTGGACCACCTCATTTCTTACGATCCCGACACTACGTATCATCGAGATGAGCGATTTGTCTACATACCAACGCGTCCTCAGTTCAAAGGCGATACAGGCTTTATTAACCTTCCCTCATTGGCGAAGGGTAACTCGGTCACTTTCCGTTTGCCTGCAAATAGAACATGGTTAAGGAAATACAATTGGCTGGCCCGAGGAGAGACACTGGCACCCTTCGTGGAAAGTTTCAAATTGTACCTGCCCCGCAAAGCATACAAAAGAGGGAGAGAAGAACAACATTCAAGAACTCGCATTCAGCTGACGTCTGTGGCCGGCAGCTCTTTCAGTGAAAACTCCGAGGTAGTGTACAACCTAGCCTTGGCACACAGCAACTACATCACGATATACAGTGAAGGTTATGACCGATGTCCAGGAGGAAAAGCAATTACCAATCCATACAGTCTCTGTAACAATCTGCGGAAGATCTGCGACACTAACACAAGAGTACCTCCCAGTACAAAGACCATCATGCCCACCATTCTCTCAACGTGGAACCTTAGCTACACCATAGAATCAGGACATACAGACTTGACGTGGAATGCTCCGAATCCTGCCACAAATCTTTTGATCATTGGAAAGGTGAAGCTTCGATTTCTTCCAAGAACCAAGAAGAGGTGGGTGTTGTGGCATCAGAAAGATCAAGCAGCAATTGGATGTTGCAGTGGCAACAAGTACAGACACGAATGGAGGGAAAGAACCTGTATTCCATGCCCGTCACGCCCCACTAATTCCATTTCTAAACTGAGAGGCTTCTACTGCGAAAAGGGAAACGAACCCGTAGCAAGAGAACCAGTCACGCTAAACCAGACGCTTAACGCATAGACATTTCCAGACTATGCCTGGAAATTCGTCATTTCATTATCATCAACACCAACATCAAAACTGTTACCACCACCCTCATTGTTATCATCATCAGGAATCTTCAGCAGCAGCAGCAGCAGCAGCAGCAGTAGTAGTAGTTGTAGTGTCAGCATCAGCTTCATCGTCAACCATCACCATTATCATCGTCCCATCACTGTTATCATGACCATCGTTGTAAATTACGAGACCGAGATCAGCCGACAGCTTTCAAAAGCATCTAGAGCAGTCGCTACTACTCCACTGTTGATCACATCTGAGACTGAGACTGATAATGATGATTATGGTAAATATTTTGGACCCAGGAGACTCTGTCCAGTGTTGTCGTCCGCCTCTAGAGTAGTGATGAGAAGGACTCCTGTTTCCGACATCAATGGCCATGGGACTTTCAACAATCTGACTTAACTCGTTTAAGCCCTAACATTCTCCTTCCATATTCATTCCATATTCTCCTTACTGTTCTTCATACATTTCTTATGAAACTAGTAAGGAGAATTTGTCTCAATATCAAGACTTATCCTTGGTGATCACTTCCTTTATTTTCATCAATTGAATGTTTGAACAAGTGGTGATAATGTAAAGAGAAATTTCATTTTCGTCACTGTAAGGGTTTAAAGGGTTAAAGTCATCTACAGTAATGCTGATGGTGTTGAAGATCATAAAGTTGATGGCGGAAATGTTGATGCTGCTGCTGGCTATTTAATAGAGGTATAAAACATGGAAATCACTTGCCAAGGTGGCCGTGACCGTTAATTCATAGAGGTTACATTTGAAGTATCGCACTAAAATGTTTCCGAGACCCTGGCAACTGAGTGTTTAAAAGGGGTGGCTATTTGAAAGGAGGTCGTTTGAGGTGGCTCCAAAGGGTTGTCATGGATGGCATAGCGCGCGCCCGTGTTATCCATGAAAAGTTATTTCCTCGTTCTACCAACCATCACTGTTAAAGTAACGACATTTGTGAGTGTGCAGTGTGCCTTTGATTTACATTTCCTTCGATTTCTTTCCGATGAATTCTTCCCACATTTTCATAGTTCCATATTTCAGGCAAAAGAAACTTTTAAGACTAAAAAGAATGGGTCACACAGGCGAGTTCTTTCTTTTTGGCCTTTTTTGACTTTTTAGTTCTGCATGAAAATTGGTCTTAATTACAAATTTTTTTGATAAGGAAGCCCTAAGTAGAGCCACATTTTTTGATCCCTCTGCCAAATTCTACAAGACGTTCACCGAACGATATTCAAGAAAATCCAGAGGAAAGTGTTCGTTTTTTTGACTCACAACATTGCTCCATAGTTGGCCGAGACCACTTTTTGAGTATGTGTAAAACTCAGATAAGACTGCATTCCTCACTGGGAATATGACACAGAACTCATCACCTCAAGAAGTTTGTAAACCACCTTTGGGCTCGAGCAAAGAGGGAATGTTTTCTTTGAATGGCTTGACGATAGCTGCTCCAAGGGTAAATTTGGATCTTGTTAGCTTTTCACTTTTGTTTGCATGAACGTACGGCAGCTCGCCCGCACAGGTTTCCAAAACTAGCGTCATAAGCGCGCGCGTGGTCGTAAACTCTATGGAGCCACCTTAATGGCGATTTGACTGTATGTATCGTATTTTTCGATTGTTATATAATAAATATATATTACCATATACATCACTCTGTTATAACCAAATATTATGAAGTAACGTTATTTCCTTTTATGTCAAGTCATTTTTTAAGACAACAGGCTGTAGGTCCCGTTTGAGAGTATCATCGCGGTTTCCTTGACCAATCAAGTGACAGAGCGTGCGGACCAAACGCTTTGTCAACACAAGTATCGTTACTTGAGCTCCACCCTCGACCTTTCACTATCAAACCGTGCGGTGGGTTTTCACATTTACAGCTCAGCACTCGGGACTGACGTGTCTCCCCACATAACTTTATTTATCGTCGATGATGTGGGGAATGGTCGCCTCGTCTCCCAAGCCGGGGCTCATGTAAAAAACGCTCGAGCTCTGCGTCGCGGTGTATTCGTCAGAGTTTATTAGCGCGTCAAAAATGGCTTGATATTAAATTATTTTAAATAATATTTTAATCACCTTTGCTGAAGAGATAGTTTACTTGTGTAGTGTGAAGCGAATATGACGGAAGAGAACGACTCCCTGTGCACCACACTACGAAAGTTATGTTCAATCGCCTCCTTTTTATCGCACGGTCTATCTTGGAGGCGACTAATTGTACGTTCAACAAAGCCGTCAATTCTAAGATTACATAACGTCATCTAAACTGACCAATTAGGGTATTGACCTTAAAATAGACGTGCCAGATCACCTTATTCTAAAATTCAGTAGAATGAAAAACAATCCTGAAAGAAACCCAGGTATGAGGGAATTGCTCTCTTGGATTATTCTTACTTGGTCGTGTACATCTCTTGGCCAAAATAAAATTCGGCACTTTGGTGGCCAATTTTAATCCATTCAACCTTGCCATCACTAACAGCAAACGAACGTACCGTCACACAGAACTCGTTAACGCGTGAAAAATGGGAAAAATGGTTTGATATTAAATTATTTCAAATAAATATTAATCACTCACTCAAGCTTATGGCACACAATACGATTCAATACGATTTAATATAATAATATCAGGTTGCTTTATCATCGATCTTGTAACTTATACCTGATTACAGTACTAGTTGTATAGTATTGTATGCAACAAGATCTACTGCATTTAATCGATATCTCCAATCTGTTAATCTATACTTCCAATTATTATATCTCCTCATCTATTTTATCTTACTCTTATATATAGTCTAGCGTGGTCCTGTTGACGACGTTAGGAAGATTCACTCTCGGACATTGATACAAAAGAAAAGCTACAACTTCTGAACGCAGTTGCAAACAGTGCATGATTAATAGCGTTCCCCTCCTCCGAGTAGCAACGTCAAACATGGCCGGTTGTGTGAGTCACATTAGACAAGAGGAGAGGGAAAAGTTGTTCTAGAGACTGGAAGTTCTGAAAGTGTTTGTATCTTGTCAAATATGTTGCTGAGAAGAGCAAAAAAACATTAAAAACCATGTACGCTAGTGAACTAAAAATTTCCACTGCATTCTTATAAGTTTTCTGTACTGCCTGGGGGCGGTGACACTTGACCAACTTTTGGGTATATAGTTACCGCCGAGGATATGAAACCCTGACAAAAAATTAAAACAACTACCTTGTGTAGGACAACATCCTTTATCTTAGGACCCTGTTTAGGACAAAAGACACAATCACACTATTTGTTTAAGGGAATGCTAAAAGTGTTTTTAAGATTGGCAAAAGTCTGACATCTAAGGTTGTTAAATACTGTACAAAACAGTCTTGCAACCATACTCTATTGAGGACAGGCTCAGACCCTGTTTTGGACAGACACATAAAATCATATACCCTGTTATGGGCACAGGGGCGAAAAACCATATCATGGCTAGCCCGCGGCCCCGTATAGGAAATATAAGGGAGCGCCTCCGGGAGGCATTCACAACCCAGAATCAGGTTGGTGCTGCTGATTGGCCATTTCACAGTTAAAGTGTACATGACTGTTGAGTTCGCCATTTTGAAAAAGAGTGAAATACAGTGTTTGTGTGAATGGGAAGCTGACTTGAAAACAGGTTTCGACAGAGAGTTTTCTTACATTCAGTTTTTAATTTCTGCAGAAACTGGGAAGTGTTCCTTGGAAAAACATTCGTACGTGCGTTGGTCAGTTCACTAAGACAATGTAATCCACTGATCACGTTGTATCTTTGGTGGCTCGAGATGACCGGCTCGACAATCACTTTCAGGTCACTTCTGAGAGTATGATAAGTAGTTTTCTCATCCAGATTTTGTGGTGTTATGTCAAGTAATTTGTTATATACATCGGAGACTAACAATTTTCGTAAAAAATCATGCTCGCCAGTTGCAAGTGTCATTTATTCTTGCCGTCGATAGGCCGTTCAGCTCGATGACATTGAATCACATTCAAACCTATCCATACCAAGCAGCAGATGAAAAAAGAAGACGTATCCGAAAATATCACTCTTCGGCTGAGTCAATTAAAAAGGTTAACGCCGGAATCAGTTCAAAAGTTACACTACTCGTAAAGTCTATCAAATTCAGCTGTCGAACCGGTAAGTAAAAGGTACATTTCCGGCGTTCTTCTAGTCAATCAACACAGAACACGCTATGTTTTAGCTGCAGTCTACAGTTTTACTAGAGTTAAGCAGGGACAGTTTTCTGTATAATAAAACATGCTAGATCTGTCCGCAGAAAACAACATCGGTGTGATGCACACTAACAGCTAGATATCCTACAAGCAGAGGCTTCTTGGTGGCCCTATGTTCCGGCGGGCGAATAAGTAGCCTCTGCGCAAAACCGTCCGATTTCCTGTCCTGCATGCGCAAAATTCGTCAAATGCGTCGACACTTACCTTTTGGCGCGCGTTCACACGTCAGCTTAAACAAAACTTCTGAACTCCATAAAAAAGTTACTTTCACCCGTTTTATTTCAGCGTTACTTTCAACTTCGGATAAATTTCAGTAAAATAAAGCTTTAACAATTGCTGCCTTGTCTCTCTGCGTACTTTCTGAGCTAAGGGAAATGACAAAACAATTTTGTAGCAAAAAAAGCAAATCTGTCGCGTACAACAACCTTGCAAGCATATCACAGCGCGCACACCTTTTGACAGCACTCACGGCATGTGTCAGCTTCAAAACCGGTTGAGAACCGGTTTTAATTAATTCGTCCAAAATCCTGGACGGCGGCAGGTCAAAGAATCGGACGGTTTTGCGCAGAGGTTACTTATTCGCCCGCCGGAACATAGAGCGACCAAGAAACCTCTGCTTGCAAGGAAACAGCTAGTTTTCCTTGAGAATTTCTTTGTTGAAACGCCCGTTTGAGTTTGTATACTTAGCGACCATCAGTTAGTGTCACTTCGTTAATAGCGACCTTCAGATCAGACTACGAGTAGGAGATTGAGTACGAGTACGGCTTTTCAATCGTAGATCGCATGGCTTAGTTATAGATTGGCATCTGTCTCACCAAAATCGTAAACAGAGCTTCCTTCTCTACTGGTCAGCAACAGGCAGAAGTATTGGGTCTGGGGACATTAGTAGTTTGAAATTGGAAAGTCGAAGTCGTACTCAATCTCGTACTCGTAGTCCGATCTGATAGTGAGGTGGCTCAGGGAAAATACATTTACAGACTGGAAGAAAGCACCAAATTTGGCAGACATTCTCTTTTTTAAATAAAAAACAAATTTAGAAGGGGTGCCACGTAATCCAATTATCCGGGGAGGGGGGAGGGGGGCAATTTATTTTTCGACTCCCTTTGTTGGCATGAAAACGAGGCTGATATAAAGAAACTGTTTTAAAGATTTTGTTACTGGGAGATATTAGTAAAAATAACTTTAAAGACATTACACAGGTAGTTTGCCTAGTTAGCAAAATGTTTATTGTACTATAATATAGTCACGTGACCACCTTGTGTCGCAACTTTTGTTTCCCGTGCGTGGGTTGACTGTATATCCAAAATATCATTACAGACTGGAGAAAAGAGCCCAATTTGGCACATATCTTGAGTTAGTATTACAAAAAATGCAAATGGAAATGATATTAAAGGGAAGCTCAACAGAAATCCTGATATTTATGGCAAAAGGTGGTGGTGAAGTGGAGGGGGGTAGGGTTTTTACCAGTTACCGAAAAAATTACAGTAGAACAAAGCAGGACGTTTGGCTAAGGGCTCCTGTTTTTTTCATTTTACAAAATAAAATAAGAAATGTCGTCGATAAAGCGTTTAACTGACAACTCTAATTTTACGGGGGGTAGGGGGGTGAGTTTTTAGCCTGGTAATTGTCGGTTGTTGTGGTACATGTACGTGCCTTAATCAATGAAACCGTGCAAAATCCGAAAAACCTCAACGGAAGGTGGTCAGCAAAAACACTTCATACTAACGCTACTGATAGTTTAGGTGGACTTATGGACAAATATACTAGAGATAGCTCTTTATCTGCTCTGGTGTTAGAAATACAAGCATCACTTTCTGTGACCCCCGTGGGCGCCATTTCTACACCTAAATTTGGCCAAGTTTCGTAAGTCTCGGAAAACCTTCAAATTAAACGGATGAAGTTCACATTTTATGTGTGGTACAAACCATCATAGAAGAGGTTTCACAAATCCTGTTAAGCGGAATAAAACAATATCCCGTTGAACAGCTTTACGTTTTTGGACACATAAATTTCGTATCTGCGAAAAAGCGCGAAATAGGCTATTTTTGAGTTGATGTACAACATGCAACTATAACTGCAGAAAACTTTCCATAGCTAAATGGCACTCTCCGACCTTCCCTCTATCAAAATCAATAATTATCTTTTTGGGTCATTGAAATAACACGATGCTGGGGTACTTACAATTCTCCAAGGTACTCGTTTTTGGCTTCAAGAACACACGAATCAGTCTATACTTCGTTTAAGCTCATATTGAATCTTTCTCTCTGTTAATCCGCAGTTGAATATACTCCAGATATTAACTTTACTCCCAAGAACTTGCAAAACATCCCTGCGTTCTTTTTAAGCGATAAAACGGATCAACTGAACACTCAACTTGAGAAAATAATCAAAACGACGCCATCTTGGAAATCCAGGACCTAGAGGAGACTGAGAACTAGCTGATCTGACTTTTACTTTGAGGCACACAGCGGCAAAATACTCGAACGTTTTCGGAATTTGTTTTGGGGAAATACAGTTTTAAACATTAAACTTTAAGCTATTTGATACGCTTTTAAAGTAAAAGCTGGGAATTGCCTTCCAGAAGTAGAAAGGTATAACTGAACTAGAATTAAATAAAAGTGAAAGTTGTAATAAAATTTTGGTAATAACACTATAGCTATGAAAAAATACATGATGTTCCTTAAGTTCCCCTGCATCTGATTAGGCCAGCGACATGCACTCTTCAAATCCCCTTAGTAGTATGCATAGCAGTAGTGTGCTCCAGATAGATATGGGAGGATCAGGCAGACCTTCATTTATCCGGCAGGTAAAAGTAACTTTTTTTCTCAATTTGTTGATCCATTCCCAGTATATCCAATCAAACCCAAAATTCATTTTTTTATCAGGTGTCTTTATTACAGTTCTACGTGGCTTGCAATTGTTTGTTTGTTTGTTTGTTTTTTTTGTTTTGCAATAACCTGCCCTACGAAATAAATTCTATGCCTTTTGTAAGATTTCACTGGCCTTCGTGTATGTATGATCTCTAGACTATTTCCTTCTTTACAAATTCTTACGAGTCGTGCTCTCTGATAGGTTTCCTGGTTAACCCTTTCGCTGCGGCACATTTTTACACCCCTGTGCGGGCCAAAATTGACGATTTTTGTAAACTTTGTTATCATTTATTTAAACCATCTAAAAAAAAGATGTTGGATGATAATAATGTACTTTAAAAGCTGACAATTGCAATTTCAACAGTTTTTATACATCAAAATGAGTGAAACAGCAATCAAAATTGTTCCTGTGTGCGACAAAACCTGATGAAACCTCAGAATCACTTTCATTAGTTTCTTCCCAGTCATCATCGAATTCAGCGCGGAAAAGTTCGTCTTTATCACCAAATGAGGCCCATACGCTTTTAAGAACTTCAGCACCAGTTAATCTACTCATAAACAGAGCAAGAAAACCACAAGAAATTGCACATGACTCAAGAAGAAATCACACCTTCGATAAATTCAATGCCAAGCAATGCCAATTTTATGGCGGTGTACTGCTCACAAATTCTATCAGTCCTTACCAGTCCCTTTGGGTTCCCCAAAACTTTTAATGATATGCGTCTCTCAAGTTTTCATGTGTGCGTGATTTCCGATACAAACTCTGTAAGACAGGACGTACCCAGTACGTTCTCCTAGCACATGTGTAATCTAATACAGGACGTATTCAGTAGGTAGATGGGTCATAACTTCAAGATTCCATACATCTCTGAACGTCTAAAGCACAAGATCACTAACGTTTTCCGAAAAGAGGGCATACCAGTACGTGACGCGCACAGATAATACACCCTCAGACGAACTTCCTTCCACAACCACCACGGAGCGTATCGGGAGCTCTACACGTTTCATTCACGATCGTGTAACAGAACATCTCAGTAGTGTAAACTCCTCCTTAAAGAAACACTTCTCCACACGCCAAAACAAAGACTACAAAGGCGTTAAAATCAAGACCATTGTAAAAGAAATCGACCCCGTAAATCTACGCCTATTTGAAGGATTTTACATAAGGAAATACAAACCTACCCTCAACTCCCGAGAGGAATGCAGCGAATTCGCCGACCTTTTGTTCTAGTGACTATTTCAACATATCTGGAGAAACCCTTTGTACAATGACACTCGCTCATTAGCCCATTTTATTCGTTTCTTATTCATAATTGTACCTAATGTTTTATACACTTCAGACACTTTATATACTTGCTGCATTCTTACGCTTTTTACACATCTTACTTTACATTTGTATATAGGCCCACGCAGAATATTTTGGTGATGCCGTTGATCGGCAAAAGCTTGGATTTCAGATTTTAATTTTTACAGTAGTGTTAGGCTTCGTTTGAACACTTATTTTATAATCTTAAACTTTGTTTTCAGCTTGCCCTCCTCTGCGAGACTGCACAATTCTTGGAGACTGAATTCAATTGGGTGTTTAAAATCGACTTGATCATATACCACTGCCTCTAATTCTTTGAGCTGCTGTTCTGTTTCCAATGCTTGAATGTCGCACTCTCAAATGCTTTCTGCCTCCTGAACGAGGTGCTCACCCGGCAGCTTCCTGCGCTGCAGCGAGTCGTGAAAAATAACTGGAAATTTGCTTTGCTGTTCGCCATTCATCTGGGGAGAAACAAAGTTTCCACTCTTGTCTCTCACGACTCTCATTTCTTGTGCCACTTTCTGGGTCTTCTTTGTTTCCTTTAACAAATTGTAGACATATGCACATTTATTAGAAACATCGGATTAGTTTAGATCGGAGCCGCCAACACGAGATGAAAGCTTGTACAATGATCAGCAGATTTCCGTGAAATTTCTCGTTCCTAAATTCCTCTTCTACTAGCCTGCGTGCAGACGTCTCCTATTTCCTTTGCTTCAAAGGAAATAGGAGAAATAGGAAATAGGAAATAGGCAGGCTACTGTCTTCTACTGGTTTATTAATTTGCAACTGAGAGGATTGAAACTCTAGTAGTATTATGACTGGTTCAAAATTGGAAAGTTCCATTTGTACTTAGTCTCTTTCTCTGATCTGTCCCTATTAGCATCGAAAACTACAGCATGGTGTTCACGTAGTCGGTCAAACTTCCCAATTCAGTAATTCAATACAGTGAGTTTCTTCAATTAAGCTAAAACGTTACAAGCTGCCACTTTCAAACAGTGATTGATTTGTCTGTTGATGTAAAATCCTTCTATTGTTTTGTTAATCTACTTCCCGTTGCAGTTATAATTTTTTTAAACACATTATGTAATTTGTGTTAATCAAAATTGACATAAATTAAAGACTTTTGTTCCTGAACCATCGTAGCTTGATCAAAAATAAAACACAAACAGCGGTAATAAACATTATAAACTTACGCATTTTTATATAAACTTGACGTTTCGTATGCTAGTCAACATACATTTTCAAAAGTGACCGTTA
>Ga0126336_10001130_pt1 | contig 13165 bp, 7 predicted proteins | sample SidCmetagenome_FD_92530 | JGI IMG/M metagenome (GOLD analysis project Ga0126336, IMG submission 92530) | Coral microbial communities from El Islote,Puerto Morelos, Mexico - Siderastrea C C metagenome | ecosystem: Host-associated > Invertebrates > Cnidaria > Coral | place: El Islote,Puerto...
ACGGAAGTTCGTTATTTGCATTTTTCTTTGAAATAAAAGGATATTTTGCCAAAAAAAGTATCCAGTGATTTTAGTTATACTCTAACCTATCTAACATTAAAATATGAAAGAAATCGAATTTTCCACCCTTGCCGCGTTATGTTTGATTTTTACAGACAAGCGCTCTTAAAAACGTAACAAAAAAAACAAAAAAAATAAATCTGTAAAAGTGTGCCCTGTTCTTTGTTTTTCACGACAACTGTAATTACCTCTTTGTAATTGCCCTCTGAACTTCCCTCACTATTCTGCTTATTTTGATATCAAAATAACACAATGACTGGGCCGCCTACACTGACAACTGTTAAATATTTAAGAGGCCCTGACCTTGGAAATGGGGGTAGGCCAAATTCAATGAAACTTGGTCAGGACATTGACCTTGATGTGTTATTGCAAAAGCACAGCTTGTTTCACTTTGTAAATGGTTGTTTACAATTTTCCGGGGAGGGGGTCCCATTTAGAGGCCCAAAATCACCAAAAAACACCTGCCTGAGAGTCAACTTTCAGGTCACATTAAAATAACCACAGAAAGCCCCAGAAAACCTAATGGCATGGTGTGTTTCTACTAACATCCTCCTTTCATGTCACGTGACACAATGTGATATTGACATCATAGGACGAGAGAGGCCTGGCACTAGTTTTATGCAAATTCTCACCGCAGAAAAATCTACCTAAAATAGTTCATTTTCAAACTTTCATAGTTTTTACCTGCCATCCTAGTTAGAAAAAATACATATGTCATAAGTTACCTTGTTACACCTATAATCTGAACCTGGGTAGAAAAATTTGGGTCCTTAAGAAATGTTGGTTTACCGACATCATTATGACATCATACTTTCACCAAACAGCTTCTTCTGAAAAACCCTTAAAGCACTGTTAAATAAGTTTAAGATCTATTTGAAACGTTTTATGGTAGCCCAAATAACTTCTTAGACTCTACAAATGTGCCATATATAAGATCCACTTATTTTTTGAAGAAAAAGTTCGGTTTGTCTGTTATAGAAAGACCGCTGACCACTGAAACTAACATTGACCCCATCAGTCTTAATAATACTCACTTTTCATGTGCTGTTTTGGGTTTAGAATTGCTTTTGAACACAACTTTTACCTCTTCCTCTCCATTAATAAAGATTCATTCTTGTTTGTATTAGTGCTTTATATAAGACATCATGGTGTGTGTATTGTCTTCATTCCTGCTTAGTCAATCGAGTCTTACGATCTTGCTAAATTATAGATTACATATACCTCAATACTGGCAACACTGACATCAGGGATAACCACCTTTAAATTCAACAGGTGTCACCAGCCAATACGCCGAGGAAGCAGGATCCAACATGTGCACTTTGATCTAAAAATTAATGTGTTATTATTTTGTGTTAGTAATGTTGGCAGTCATTTACATCTCAGAGATTTGCACAACTAATAATAATACAGCTACATCTTACAGTTGGTAGTCCCAGGTGAAAATGTCCCTTGAATGTTCTTTAGAATTGTATGTGTTTCTTGCAAGACCGTACGCGTACAACAGTAACGATTCATCCGCCATCTTGTCCGAGTGTTTTCATTGTTCGGCACCAGTCTCTTCGCGTTTGCCTAAAACAACCATTAGCAGAAATGGGGAACGTTTGTTGGAATTCTGGATTGCTGGAATACCGCAAGATAATTTTTAACTTTCGATCATGCCTAATCTCTTGCTAGTTGTCTTGCTTTCATTAGCATGAGTCATAAAGTTCAGTATGGCCTGATACAATACCTCACAGTACGAACTATCTGGGCTGGGTGAATCTTGTAGGAAGTGAAAAAGGCTCTTAGGAGGTTTTTAAACACTCTTCACTTTTTTCCTCCATTACAAAGGAGTAATGTCTTAAAAAGGTGCAATAGTATCTTTTTAAGGATGCCCTTTAAAAAGGGCATGTAAACCCTAGAAATGCAATTTTTTCTGGTCGATTATATGTTCAGTACACACTTCAAGTATGGCGGATCCGTAATTCTTTTCTCCAAGTAAGCGCACTTTCACACGAGAAAAATCCCTCAAAATTCAAACCGGCCGCCATTTTTATTGCGCCATAGTCTTCGTGACGTCACGAGTGGATCCGGTGCTCAATCCTGGTTTTGTACAACAACTGACCACGGTTATGACTGTTTAGAGAAATCCACAAGCTTGTTTTATAAAGGACAGATCTTGTAGCTTCTTTATCCAACAGAGACTGATCCCGCATTGTGTCGTTCATTGCTTATTCAGCGGTTCCATTCTCGCATTAAGGCTGCTTTTACATCGCATTTTCAGCAGTTGCTCATGACCATCCTTGTTTTCCTTTTTAAAATACACCATGGAAATTTAATACTGGAACGAACAGATGCTACCTTTTAGCCTACAGCGATATCATGTATCTTCAGAAACGGCCAAAAAAGCTTCATCTTTCGCCGACTCTGTTTTTCCTGCTTGTGGCGCTACGATGGCTTAATTTGGACGAGTCGCAGCATTTAAGAAAGTTTTAGTTTATCACTGGTATCCCTGTAAACTGATGAGTGTTGTTTTTATCCAACTAAACCTCCACCGACTTGTTCAACCATCTCAAGCTCCCATACAATGAGATGCTATCGTGTATTGTAATTGCATGTGCTTAAATTCATAAGCCCAAATAGATCAGCCACTTTCAGTTTTGCTAGTCGCTGGAATCTTTTTGTGGTTACGTTACTCCTTCATTTCCCTTCCTTTTTCAAAATAAAATTGTATTTCCGCTTTAAGCAAATTACACACAATGAACACTACTATTCCTTTACGCTTTTTCAATTATTTGAGTAGTGAGACAGCAATCCCAGAGATTTTCTTTCCGATCCAAGGATTAAACACATGAAAGCACCATTGTACGCCAGCAAGCGGCAGGGGATGAAACAACCAAACAGCATATTTTTTACGTTTTTTTTTTCAGGTGCTGTGTGACAAAACATGCGGGACTGAAATAGTCATTTTACTTTATTGAGGACTTTGAATACCGTTTTTCAGTTTTGTCATATTTTTTGTTAGCCTTTCAAGTGACTTTTTAAAGATTGATGTGTTTTGTATATGTTAGGGAACCGGGTAAGTTGTATCGCAAGTTTACGAGACACAGTTATCTTTTCGAAAACCTGAGCTGTCAGACCCGTTTTTTCCTAGTTAAAAACGATTCAGGTAGCATCGACTCAATCCATTCTATCTTGGAGGGAGGAATTGATCTATTTGCGTCAGGAGCTCCAGTATGTGTGGGAAAAATGTGCAGAACTGACCTAGGTCGTTTAATAGAGTTCAGTGTTAGAATCAAATGAGCACAAATCTCGACTGAGCCAAGAAATCCATCCCTATCTAGGATGGACTGCCCTGTCTGGATTAAGGATGTTGGAGTCATTTCTCGAGAGAATTACAAGATTCACCCAGTCCAGATAGATGGTACTGTGAGCGTTGTATTAGCTGAAGGCCAAACTGAATTTTATTACTCATGCAAATGAAAGCAAGACCACTTGGAAAAAATTGGGCATGATCGAACGCTAGAAATTATTGTTAGGCAAAAATTATCTCGCGGTATTTCAGCAATCCAAAATTCCAACAAACGTTCCAGATTTCTGCTAATGGCTATTTTAGGCAAACGCAAAGAGACTGGTGCCGAACAATGAAAACACTCGGACAAGATGGCGGATGAATCGCTACTGTTGTACGCGTACGGTCTTGGAAGAAACACATACAATTCTAAAGAATATTCAAGGGACATTTTCACCTTGAACTACCAACTGTAAGATGTAGCTGCATTATTATTAGTTCTGCAGATCTCTGAGATGTAAATGACTGCCAACATTACTAACACAAATTAATACAATGTAACACATTTTAGATCAAAGTGCACATGTTGGATCCTGCTTCCTCGGCGTAATGGCTGGTGACACCTGTTGGATTCAAAGGTGGTTATCCCTGATGCCATTGTTGCCTGTATTGAGGTAATCTATAATTTAGCAAGATCGTAAGGCTCGATTGACAAAGCAGGAATCAGGACAATACACACACCATGATGTCTTATATAAAGCACTAATACAAACAAGAATGAATCTTTATAAATGGAGAGGAAGAGGTAAAAGTTGTGTTCAAAAGCAATTCTAAACCCAAAACAGCACATGAAAAGTGAATATTATTTAGACTGATGGGGTCAATGTTATGACTTTGTTTATAATTTCAATTTGTCTCATTTTCAGTGGTCAGTGGTCTTTCTATAACACACAAACCGCACTTTTTCTTCAAAAAATAAGTGGATCTTATATATGACACATTTGTAGAGTCTAAGAAGTTATTTGGGCTACCATAAAACGTTTCAAATAGACCTTAAACATATTTAACAGTGCTTTAAGGGTTTTGCAGAAGAAGCCATTTTGTGAAAGTATGATGTCATAATATCGGTAAACGAGCATTTCTTAAGGGCCCAAATTTTTCTACCCTGATTCCGATTATTATAGATATAACAAGGTAACTTGTGACATATGTATTCTTTCTAACTAGGATGGCAGGTAAATATTATGAAAGTTTGAAAATGAGCTATTTTAGGTAGATTTTCTGGGGTGAGAATTTGCATAAAACTAGTGCCAGGCCTCTCTCGTCCTATGACGTCAATACCGCATTGTGTCACGCGACGACCTCACACGACATGAATGTAGGATGTTGATAGAAGCACACTGTACTATTAGGTTTCCTGGGGGCTTTCTGTGGCTATTTTAATGTGACCTGAAAGTTGACTCTCTCAGACAGGTGGTTTTTTGGTGATTTTGGGCCCCTAAATGGGAACCCCCCTGGAAAATTGTAAACAAGCACTTACAAAGTCAACCAAGCTCTGCTTTTTCAATAACTCATCAAGGTCAATGTCCTCGCCAAGTTTCATTGAATTTGGCCAACTCCCATTTCCAAGGCCTGATATGCTTTCTCAGTCAGGGCCTCTTGAATCAGACTGAGCAGCCTGGCCGCTTATCCGTGACGTCAATTTGTTTAACGAGACCAGCGGTCGGGTAACGTGGGCTCTGGGAACGAGATTGCGCCGGGGGGTTCTTCTCCGCCTCGTCAACATAAACAACTTGAAACTGGCGGGAAATTTAAAACCCAGCTGGTATAACGTAGCTTATAGGGGGTTGGTACTGTTACAAATTGTCTGCATGTGTTTCGTTTTTATGTTGCGAAGAAAAAATGCCATCGTCTTCAGTTCTGGGTTGCAATAACAAATCCGAAAAAGATAGCGTGAGAGGAGTTAGGTTTCACAGCTTACCTGTGAAGAAACCGCTAGTGGCTAAGCAGTGGCTTGATCAGATTCGCCGTGACAAGAGGTTTGGCCTGCCAGAGCCTAAATATGTGTACGTAGGTAGCGAGCATTTCACTCAAGACTGTTTCGAAACGGAGTACCGTTTTCAGCTTCTCTGTGGAAATACCCACATAAGATCTCTGAAAACTGGCTCCGTTCCAACAATATTCAAATGGAAGGCACTTGTAAAAGTACCAGACATCAGCGAAGCTGAACAAGAGCGAAAGGAGGAATGCTAAAAGTAAAAATAAAGTCATGTAAATCCTATTTCCGTGAAAGAAATCATTCTGCGCTAAAAGGGTTTGGTTGGCAAGTTCGTTTTTCCTCCACCCGTCGCATTTCTTTGCCTGCAGTGGAGGCTAATGAACTTTGTAAGAAAAGCAAATTATTTATAAAATTAAGTTTACAATTTGTTTTTGGAAAAAAGGGTCTTACTTCGAGTAGAAGACTCAGAATTTGCAAAACAATTAGTTAATTGTATTCTCTATTGTAGGGTAGAGCATTGTTTTCCCCTGTTCATTGTTTTAAGTTTGTGTTTATTGCAAATTCTGTGTCTTCTACCTGAAATAAGAGCCGAAAAGATACCTCGTGCGCAACATCCCTCAAAGCAACTTTCCGTAAAGTTTTGAAATATGCCTACTTTTTCAAATCTACAGGTTCTAAAATCGCGCCCGAAATCTTCCACTGATGCGACATGGAACGAAGTAATGGAAGCTGACGACGATGAAGTGGAACAAAACTAAGGCTCAATTTGAGCCTCTGTTTAATTTAATTTACAAAGCGATTTACAGGCGTTAAAATAGTTTTCTACTCAAACTTTAAATACGATTACTATTACGAAGTGCCAACGTACCTTCCATCTTGTTTTCCGATACCGGATGCTCAACACAACAAATACACTCTTTCGGCGTTAACATTACTACTCATGTTCGGCAAGCACACCAGAATGTGCTCTCCAACCGCTCGTTCAATTCACTATCTTCACTGCTTTCATCATCAGCTACATAGCGGACACGTTCTGGCTCAAAACGGTAAGGTTCAAGCGCTGCCATTTGTATGTTGACGAGGCGGAGAAGATCCCCCGGCGCAATCTCGTTTCCAGAGCCCACGTTACCTGACCGCTGGTCTCGTTAAACAAATTGACGTCACGGATAAGCGACCAGGCTGCTCAGTATGATTCAAACTGGTGGCGCGCAGTGTTGAATTTTGGCCTTCTTTGGAGAGGAATTTCAGTCGGATCGAATGCACTTTAGAAGCTAAAACCACGGTCAGTAACTTAACTTAGTGTTATCCTTTTATTGGCGATTTCAAAAAATACACCGTTTCTGGAGTGACCTTCTCCTTTAAGTGATGTGATTCAGGTAAAACCAGTTGCTGGTGTTTGTATATAGAAGCAGTTCGACTGTAACCTTACCATAACTAGGAAAAGCAATGGCTAAATATTTTTTTAAGCTACCATTCATTTGCCAATAACCTTTACATTGCCACTACCTAAATCATCGACGACCTTACACGCTAGCAGTAGAACTGTTTAGTTCAACCTTAAAAATTTGCGGTCAAATGCGAGTTAATTGTAAGGAAGTAATTAAGTAAGTAAATCCTTTATTTAAAGAGGGTAATACTAAATAGTGTCCAACACTAATAAACTTGTGGCCCTCTATCTAAGCTAAATTAAAAAAAATAATACAAAGAGTTAAAAACTATGTACAAGGTGTAAACAAGATAAAAATACACGTCAATCAGCTTAAAACCTCAGCTACACATTCAGCTACACCTCGGGACTGCATCTCCCAAACGATCTTTGGTTCTCTACACGATCAAGTCTTCGACGTTTGCATAGAGCTGCTTGTCATATATTTTCATGTTGATTAACCTCTGCAAAGAGAAAACAAGCAAATGAACAAAAAATAGTAATGTTATTGTTATTAACAGCGTTTTCGTCGTTAGAGTACGACTGTAGCGTATAATCACAGCAAACATGCAACTGACCCAAGCGTTAGGAAAACGCTACCGAGCCATGCTGTGAGTTATAACAAGGTATTTCTCAGCCTAGTACCCAGGCGTTCTCCTCCCGCTCACTCAACTTGGCGCGTAATGTTTGACGTCACCGAATGAGAAGGCCCCGGTATGCCATTTGGTGACGTCACGAAATTTCGCGCCAAGTCGAGTGAGCGGCAAGAGAACACCCGGGTACTAGGCTGGGTATTGCTCGTGATCAACTTGTTTGGTCTCTTTTCAGTGTCTTTTGTCCTTTTTGAAAACACAGGTTATTTCTGAGTAACCTCCTTTAGTAAGAGTGCCTCTCGTAGCCTCAACTTGAAAAAAAGGCTAATTGTAACTTACAATTAGACTGTTATTAACGTACATCGAATTCAAAACAAAGAAGAAACTTAGCTGCGTTTGTCATTCTCTGTATCACTGCACTGACGAAAAGCTTACTTGGAATCGTTATAGCAAACAACTTAAAACTTTGGAATTATCTTCGGCCCCGTGGAAGTTTGGGATTTTGCATTTTGAAATTTAACTCGGCACATTTTAGTATGAGATCCCTTTTTGGACAACTGGACTTGATGATTCCATGGCAACCATGATTTTACAGGTCTGTTTGCCATGCAAAACTTTTCCTGTTTTATGCTGAAATAATTTAACTTGCTTACAGTAACGCCTTTATTTAAAAATACGTTTTATTGCACTTAACAGAAGAAATGTTGAGATGGTTGTATTACTCAGAAAAAATCTGAATCCTCCCAACGGGAGTCGAAACCATGACCTTCCAGGTACCGGTTGGATGCTCTAACCACTGAGCTATGGGGGCTTGTGGTGAGCTAGGCCATAACTCAGAGTAATGCGACTATTTCAACTTTTCTTCTTTTAACGCATTTCAGCTAGCCGTCACTCCATTATCATGTTCATTGCACTTGGTTATTTTAAAGTAAATTTTGGTGTTTTTCTAACTTCATAGACAAATCAGGAGATCCAGCTTTACGTTGTTCTACAGCTTGTGAAATAATCACTTCAGGTTTCTGAAGTAGACAATTTTATTTGACGTTTCAGGAGGGGATTTGGTTACTCAGACTACAAGACCAAAGGCCTTTAGTCCGAAAAAGAATTCTTTATATTGCAACTTCAAATATCTGTTAGATGCTACTAGGACTGAAAAAATAAACATTCTTATGCTTCCTTTGTATCAAGTGTAAAATTGATGTTCAGACATTATTACCCAATAAAGTTTTTATGGTTAAAAAAGCGTACCTTGTGTCGGCGTTCCATTTCCTTCAGTTTGTTCCTTAAATCAGCAAATGTTGGTCTTGCATCGGGGTCATTCTGCCAACATACCATCATTACTCCATACCTGTAGTAAACAAGTCCTTGTTATTACTGTTTGCACACTTATCATATTTCTTTATGTTATGTTATTTATTTATTTATTTATTTATTTATTTTTCCAATGTTCCAAGCCTGTACGTGTTGTGATTTAAAAAGAGTCACAAAAATTGATTTTTATCTATGATCACAGGCCATTTAGAAGCCGTGAAACGGTAATGTTCAACAAAAATGAAAGCTTATGCAGTCTACATAACGTTATTTACAGTTCATCATCCACGTGTTGTGGTTTAGGCATCCTGTATCCTTCCTGAAGCATGTTTGCAATTTTCCTGCCATCCATCCGTGGATATGGTGAGCCACCTGAGAGAAATATTGAAATCTTAGATCTCAGTAACATTTTGAAAGCCACCTGAATTAGGATTTTGAAATCTAAATAAATGCCCTCAAATCTTAAATTAGTACGACAGCTACTTAATATCATTATAATCTTGGTAAGAATCATATACTTCGTTGAAAGTTAATTTTCACTCCTTTAGATCATTTGAAATCATTTTCCTGGTTTCATTTATTGGTTGTTTTTGACGTCAAGGAAAGAAATTAAAGAATCCAAGATGGCGGAACCAGAAATAAGAAATCATGACGTACAACGACATGTGACGTTCTTGCTGACGTCAGAAATCTATTATTATCATCATCATTTTTTGTGAATACTGATATGTTACCGACTTTCAAGTAGTTTTTTTTATATGAACATTTTTTTATACCGCACATTAAATAAACACTCTAAATGCTTTAGGGATTTTTCCTTTTCCCACCTAATTCCAAAAGTGACTTTGGAAATAACAAAGTAAACTGCTTTTTCATGACGGACACCAGACGACGAAAGACATCAATCTGTCCTACGTATAAGCTTACCTATCGTGAAAATCTCGTAAAGAACAACACCATAACTCCATCTGTACAAAGAAAGAGCGCGTACCTTGAAATAACAAATTCATTTGCCTTCAACTCTGGTCCCGGGTGTTCAAAGTAGCGTTAACTGTCCCAGTATTAGGGTCAATTCTAAACATGCAGTTTGATAGCTAACGATGCACATCAATATCAATTACTTTTGTCCTATGTTTTGTTTGGAACCCAGGTTAACATCCAGCCTGCATTAGTGACAATCGCCTTCTGAACAACTGAGCCCTGATGCAATTTAATTTTGCGCTTGTTTGGATGAATCTTATTGACAGTATGGAGGGTAGAACATTAGACTTCCGGTTAACCACAGGTACCGTGACATGACGTGATTAGGAGAAGCCCTGTTCACCGTCTTTTATGTCCTGCGTAATGTTCATCACTGGGCCTATGTACCCCTTTTATTTTTTCGGTATCCCCACTATTCGTTGAGTGCATATTAGGGTCATCAGTGGGAGTTGAACGCGAAATGTCATGTATTTGGGTAAAAAAACGAAGGCACTGAATTACAAACAAAAAGAAGGTAGAGAACTAGACACAAAGAAAAGCAGAACCAATACAAAACGAAGATAGAGAACAAGAATTGGTCATCGACCTTCAAGTTTTAATTTGGCTGGCTTCACACAAGACCACTACGTCTACTCTCGTGGTATACATATAGATCACTAGCAAACACCGTTTGCGTTTTTTGCGCTTCAAAACACTTACACGTCACTCTTGGGGTACACGTTTCATACATCGATGCTTCATACGCGGTCCACTTTACGGGTAGACGGCCCTAGCATATAAGATAAAAGAAACTTCTCTTAAAAACTTTTGGCAGACAAACGTGAGACGAAGAAAATTGCCAAACAACTGAAGAGTAACATTAATAACGAGTTGGTGTCCCCTATTCGCAGGGGGATTTCCCTCTGTTAGACACTTTTTTAGACACGTTAATGAAGTTCTAAAAAAATAATGATGATAAAATAAATGTTGCATCAAGAAGGAATCCATCCTATCTTTATGCTTTTCCGGCTGAGACTTTTTCAAATTGGACAAATCGCCTAATGCATCGACATCAGCCAAATAAAAACCACATTTTAGAAAAAAGAATGAACGCAATCACCTCTAAATTTGTCTATTTAACATATTTAAAAAGTAACATCAGTAAACTTTTTAGTTTTTAAACACACTATGTCATTTTCAAGATTTACTTTGAAATCCAGGAAGTCCAGTTACTTAAAAAAACACAAGTGCACACACATAGGGTGCGTGCATCCAATTGAAGGCACGTACTTTTTGTGTAAATTAAACTACAATAATGCTCTCCATCTTTTATTTTGTTTGTCTAATACCTTAGTCTTCCTTTCGTAAATGCTTTCTTGTTGCACATCTCTGGCCATCCCAAAGTCTGTCACTTTGCACATTTCTCCACCTCCCACCAGCACATTACGAGCAGCAAGGTCCCGGTGAATGATCTATAACAGAAGACAATGTAGGGTGCAGATGAAAACAACAAATGAAACAACAACAACCTTTAGATTAGACTACGGTAACGAAATTGAGCAGGAGTACGACTTTTGAGTTTCGAACTAGTGACGTGTCCAGACTCCTCACTCCTTTTCGCAACTGCAAAAGTTGCGTCTATAAATGCGATGATCTTCTTGTGCAATCAATGTCAAGGAATTCCATTCAGCAATTTTGACTAAACGTCTTTCCTGATTATTGTTTGGCAAAAAAGTGACTGTAGAGTTTACAGTGAATCCATGTTTGGAATTAGTGCGCGAGATGTATATGTGGAAATACGACATCACACTGTGGTTTTTAACATGACACCCAGTCAGTGGTTTTACGTTATTCTAGCCCATTACTCTCAGTCCATGGGCACAAAAGGAATAAACTCAATGTAAGAGTTGCATTTTAGATTAATATGCCTGAACTCGCAGATCTTGATGAGAGGTAACTCATCCCATCAGCGTTTTGCCAAGCAAACTTCATCAATTGCTGTGACGTCAAACTGGTTTGTGGTTTGATATCCGGGTCTTTGTAATCAGTGTCATTTAATCCACGGCTCTTTCTGAGGTAACCCAGGAGATCTCCATATGGGACATACTCGATCAACACCAACAGTGGCTCTAAGAAAAAAAAATGATATACACGTGGACCTGCAAGGTCTCAAAACCATCGCTCACAGAAAGCGCCGACGAGTGGTGTAATTGCTTCAGTAAACATATGAAGGATTGTAATGGAAATACAAATGTATTTAGGTCGTTTTTTCCCAAATAAAAAGAAATAAAGAAAAATGGCTAATAGACAATATCAACTGCACCAATCACTAGGCTACAGTGAGTGTCTACTCATTAAACGATAGAGTTCTTCTGTCGAAGGCACTATCGTGTGATAGGTTACCCGAGGAAATTTGATGTTTACAACAAATATATGAAATTTGTATGGAGTTTGAACATGGCTTATATAAAGTTGCAACATCAAATTTCCGAGGGGAATCGAACCTGTCACACATAGGGCCTGAAACAGAAGGACTCTTTTGATTTTATTGTACAACCCTAAATTTTGAGCTAAAACTGCTAAAACGGGCACTATGCGCTGATAGGCGCTCGCTGAGGAGAGACACTATCGCGTCACGTGACCGATTTCGACCAATAGGAGCACGCCAAAATTTAGCCGTAGTTGTAGTATAATAGCCCATAGACAAGGACGCTTGAGCCAATCAGATGCCCGTATTATCAATAGATCACAGTGGATGTTTGGTAACAGTGAATAGATAGCGAGAATTGAGCCAATCACTTTTGCGTATCACAATAAGTCAGGCTAATAGTTTAGTAGTAGGGAAAAGACAATAATAGTTCAGGCAATCAGATTTGTTCTGATGATATATGTTACGGTTAATGTCTACAATGTCCTGTTAATGCCACACCAGATTCTGTAACACATTCCAGTAGTTTGATGACGTGTGGATGAGGTTTAAGTGTCTTCATCACTTCAAGTTCTGATAACAAGTCTTTCTTGTTTGACTCAGGAGCATTACCTGCAAAATTCCACAAAACGTTTAACTATTTTTTGAAAAATATTAAATTTCTTAGAGGTTATCGATTTTATGACTAGTGTATGTAAGGGGCCAACCATTTAACTTCTGAGGGGGGGGTGTTGGGTGATTTTGAAAAAAAATATCCTGCAAGTGCATATGGGTAAGAAAAAATTTCCTGCACAAGACTATTGTCCAAAAAAAATTCATGCACGTACAATCGGTTGGAAAAAAATTCTGGCAAGATGTTACCTGGGTTGACACATTGAACTTTATCAGCAGACTGTTAAAAGATTTTAGCATCTGGACTTGGGTAAGAGGGATTCATAGCACAACAATCTGTCCCCCTCAGATTGCTTCTCGTTACATTTATAGCACCTGAGGATACCAATCTTGATACATGTTTTCTGAACTTCAAGATCACGGCTGGTGTTGTGATTTGAAGAACAATGTTTTCAGTGCACTCTAAATCAAGAATGCCAGAATAGCTGTTGGAACATGAAGTTAA
>Ga0126336_10001131_pt1 | contig 13159 bp, 8 predicted proteins | sample SidCmetagenome_FD_92530 | JGI IMG/M metagenome (GOLD analysis project Ga0126336, IMG submission 92530) | Coral microbial communities from El Islote,Puerto Morelos, Mexico - Siderastrea C C metagenome | ecosystem: Host-associated > Invertebrates > Cnidaria > Coral | place: El Islote,Puerto...
GAGACGTTTTGTGTCATTTCCATACAAACTCTTAAATGTTGCCGATGTCATTATTATGCAAAGCGTGGAAAAAACAGTCTAATTTATGCGCAGCTCTCAACCTTAGCTTGGGCTGCCTGTGATGTAATTTGCCCAGTAGCACGCTTCTTCTCAAGTTGTATTTTACATTCATTATAAGTGCATGAATTTGCAACGTAAATGTTATTTGTTTTCCTAGGCCACATGGAACATGGCTATGTTGCAGACAGAAGATATAATGAAATCTGTTCAAGCAGGGATGAACAAAGAAGAAGCAGTATTTTCAAAGCTCTAACCTTAAGTTAAATTATTTACACTTCATTCGATTTCCAAGAGCTTTCAATTTGTTCTTTTCGACTTAGGTTATTTGTCAAATAACTAGTTACGTCCAACGCTTTCTATTAGAACTGTGACAATCGAGGGTTATGGGTTAATGCATTGCTAACTATAAGTTGGTCAAAGCATTTTTGGGTGATATTGCTAAAACCACGCTGAATAAAAACTGTAATAAACAGTACAAAAAAAACCAATATTGTAATAAAAGACCTCTGGAGAAGACTCTATAGACGCCCTTTGGTCGGTGATTTGTACCACGCTTCTGCAGTATTAAACAAAAGTGAGAAATTTGTCACCATGTTTGTTTGCATTTCCTTTGAGGGTGTGAGATAGACGGGACCTACAGTATACTTTAGCTTAGCAATGTTTATCGTTAAGTTGGAAATGTGACGTTGCTTCTTTATTTAGAGAGCACAGTCATAGATTTAATAGAAACAAAATGTTTGTCACGCCAGCGTTGACTTAAAAGCACAAACATCCCTTTCCTCTTATAAAGTGGAACGAAAACAATAGAATTGTCGCTAAAATAAATTATTTTAAGACTTTAATTATGTACAGTGTATATTGTCCCTGCTAGAACCAGAAAAACTAATGGTAATGCTGGCTAGAAATTCTGACATATGATGTAGAGTGATAAACTTTTGTCTACGCTGTGGTCGTAAGATTCATCGTAGTCCCTTAAAAGACCTTTAAACGGGGGCGGGGAGGGAAGGGGAGAAGAGGAGGGTTAGGGTGGAGAGACCCCAGCTAAAATTGACGTTGGATGATCATCAAAATTTTGAAAGAAAGCCCATAAATGTACCAGAGCCTTAGGCCTCAGTCAACACCAGCATTGCTGAATACAGCTTCGTTGGATGATGTTGAACGAGTGACCAAACCGATTCAGTGTTGATATTCTCACCCGAGGAACAAAATAAACGCTGAATCAACATCATTTATCGTCATTGAACACATTGACAAAACGCATTTTGAATTGACAATGCTGGATGGAAATGTTGAACCCAGTTGCTCAAGGCCCTATTTTCTTTACCTGGTTACGACGTTGCATCCCTTAGCGATGACAGTTTTAGGGCTACATCGAAAAAAAATACACAAGTGGCGACTTGGGACGTAAAATCTAAATTGCCCCAAATTAGGTCTTCTTTGGTCCACAGACTGGCTACCATACATGCCATATTTCTTTCTGTACTCTGAGGGATTTCCACCCCAATTTCAGGTGCATTAGATAAATTGCAAATACGTCAAAGTTTAGAGTCCTCATAGAAACAGAAAAATCGCCCATTGAATATTTAAACAGTATAAATTTCCTAATGAGCAAAATAGTACAGTTTTCCAAAAATCGAAGAGGTCCCTACCAATTTCTATTTTTTAAATATCCGTGCGTTGATAACTCCGTGGATATGGGGATTTGCCGGCCACTGTCAGGTGCGTTAGAAAGAATGTGAAGGCGCGAGTATTTCTTGCAAGTGTCGAACCTAGAGCTTTCGCAGAAACGGAGAAAATCGCTTCTGAACACTGAAACAATAGAGGTTTGTTAATGAGCAAAACTGGGCCAGTTTTCCAAACATCGAAGAGGCCCCTTGTAAATGACCGATTTCTATTGTTTCAATCATTCGTGCGTTAAAGGAGAAGGTCACTCCAGAAACGGTGTGTTTTTTTAAATCGCCAATAAAAAGATAACACTAAGTTGAATCACTGACCGTGGTTTTAGCTTCTAAAGTGCATCCAATCCCACTGAAATTCCTCTCCAAAGAGTGCCATAATTAATTCAACACTGCGTGCCGCCACTTTAGAAGCTAAAACCACGGTCAGTAACTCAACTTAGTGTTATCTTTTTATCGGCGATTTAAAAAAAACGTTTCTGGGCTGACCTCCTTTAATAACTCCACGAATAGGGGGAAGTTCCGACCAATTTCAGGTGCGTCAGAGAGTGCGAAGGAGTGAATATTTTGTACAAGTGTCAAAGCTAGAGCTCTCACAGGAAATGAAGAAATCGCTAATGGACACTGAAACAATAGGTATTTGATAATGAGCAAAAGTGAGCCAGTTTTCCAAACATCGAAGAGGTCCCTCTTATGCTCATTAACTCAAATTCTATTGTTCAGTGTTCATGCGTAAATAACTCCGTTAATAGAAGGACTTGCTGACCAAGTTCAGGTGCGTTAGAACATGTTAGAAAGAGTATGAAGGAGTGAATATTCTGTGCAAGTGTCAAAGCTTGAGCTCTGATAGAAACGGAGAAAATCGCCTACGAATATTTAAAGAATAGGAATTTTTCAATGAGCAAAACTGGGCCAGTTTTGCGAAAAAGCGAAGCGGTTTCGTTTAAGCTCGTTAACCAACTTCTATTTTTTTCAACCAGTTCGTGCGTTAATAACTCCGTGAATAGGGGGATTTGCCAACCAATTTCAGGTGCGTGAGTGTGAAGGCGTGAATATTTTGTGCTATTGTCAAATCTAGAGCTAGCTCTTTTAGAAATGGGGAAAATCGCCTTTAAATATTGAAACAAAAGAAATTTGTCAGTGAGACAAACTGACGTAGTTCTCCATATATCGAGAAAGTCCGCTTTTAGGCGCGAGGTCGCCTCTTGAGCCCTCGCGAGGGCTCGCGAAACGTCGGCTGTTTTCTTAGGCTACCTTTTAGCCTTTTTCTGTTCTGTCAATATTCATCAATTACTGGAAAATTTCACTGGCGTTAAAAAGACTTGGTTTATGTCTGTTTTTGGAACGTTTAGGAGGTGAAACTCTTAACAAAATGGAGAATTCAATTGAGAGAGGTAGCTTTCAAGGTTACCGACCAATTCTTCTTTTTTCCATTTGGTGAAATAGAAAAAAGACAACATGACACTTCAAACCTAAAACAAATGCAGTTTTATTATACTATTATAAATTCGATAATTTTTGCATGGTAAGAGATGCAGTTTCAATTGTTAATCACCAACACCATCAATATCTGAAAATTTTGAATACTTTTTTTCACTTAAATCAAAGAAAAAATACTTTTTGATGCCGTCAACTTACGGTTCTTGACAATATATAAATATAGTTAAAATGGTTAGAGGTACAACTTCAGGATAAGAATAAGTTATGTATTAGATACGTCAGAATAACGATAAAATGACAAGTAATACCTACAATGTGATCCACACTTGCATTGTATAACTTTAAAGGAATGACTGCTAAAGGGAGGTTTCTTAGAAAAACGACGGAACATTCGTAGAAACAACAAGATACTACCTTGTGATGTTTTGGCCTGCCTAGGCTAGTCGTCACTAAATGACATTATCTTTTAACTGTGACAAGGCTTTCAGGTAAACTTGTGCGAGACAAAAGTATTGAGGATGGGGTCATACATCCATCTTATTAAACTATCCCCTCTTTATCCTTGTCCCCCTTATTGGCCTACTTTACGTTATACTCATACCTTTTCTGTTCCTAACTGACTGATATACTTATAATAAGCGAATGTGTACCATTTATAGCAAGTTATTTATGTACACTAAAGGAAACTTGTAGTGCTGGAGAAAATACTGTAAATCCCTGGTTTGTGTTCTACAGTTTCTTTAAAATTTGCATCAAAATGGGAAGCTACAATGTATCAGTGAATGTGTTTATGTTCCGTCCATCACAAAGGCACCAGGCTAATTGGTGCGAGTCAAAGTAGTGGACACTGCGCCATACTTCCACTCTTCTCTTCTTCAGCCTCGCCCGCTTCCTCGACTTTTAAGTTACACTTGCACCAATTGTGTCAGCCAAAGTTGAACCACATTAATACTGGTCAAAATCATCCTTCCCTTTATCAATCAGATTTTTATGTAACTTGTATAACGCTCCCTTCTTCGGCCATCTTGGACCTCACCGCCACTAGGTTTGAATGTATTTAGCTCAATGTTCTCTTCAATACTGTTGTAAATCCTTCGCTTTATCATACAGATCTTTATAAATCTCTTGCAAAGAGTCGTCAAACAAAGCGCGGTGTGAACGTCCTGTTAACTGTGACTTACGACTCGACCACAACTTCTCACCCGATAAGGGCACCGTAATGCTGCAAAAGACAAATCGAAATATTTTTTACTAATTCAAACATCTGCAAACTTCTAATAGGTAACTCTTCTATTAAAATTATGAAGAATCTGACTTCAAAAAGAATTGACCGACGTTGACTTAAATTGCCAAATGATAATTAGATAAATATAAGACATTTCACCTTCACACAGGTAAACTTTGAATTTCCATATTACTTGCTTGTCAATAGCCCCGCAAACTGAAAATTTGAAAATTAAACAATAAACATTAAAACTTTGTTTATTCCTTATTTGGGGCTTTTCAGAGTTAGTAGTAAAAATAATGAATTTGACAGAAAGAAAATGGCATAAAAACTGTTGGGTAGTGAATATATTGATGATGCTATTCATGCGATACTCTAACTGAAGGAACAAAACTCAACGTGGTTAAAAATAATTAAAGTGATGATGATAAAAAACGTTTAGTATTTTAATTTTTAATACGCTTTTTACCGGGATTTTTAGCGATTTTATCAGCGAACATGTCTAAAACTCAACTTATACGACCTACTTCTAAGCTACGAAATTTCCTTTAGTTATAAATATCTAGCTGGAGTTGGACTTGAAGGCTGGTGCTATTCTGGAGTTAAGCTTCTCGAGTCAAACAGTTTTCAATTAGAGGGAGAGAGGAGATGAATATCGTTCATGATTACATCATAGAGTGCCACTAAGGGGCCGATTACATGAGCCGGGCTGGCTCGGTAGAAGGACTGGCTATTACATGAGGCAGGCCAGTCCGCCTGCGGCTAAATTTAGAAGCTGTCACGTGAAAAGATGGCTACATCGAAGAGCATGAATCAAGTGTTTTTATTTTCGCTAATCCATTATTTTGGCATATCATTTTCAGTTTTACGTAGCTTTATGGTCTGATAAACCTTTATGTGTTATATAGAAAGAGCAATATCGATCTTCTGGTGAGCCATTTTGCTCTGAAGCGAAATTTAGTGACAAGAAAGCGTTGGCCCGGCAATCACGATTACATGGTAAACTTTCATCCCGGCTAGCCAGGATCCCAGCTAACCGGGCTGAAATTTTTCCATGTAATCGCGAAGTTGATTTTTAGTGTGTTTCACAGACGTGCCGAGCTCCCGGCAAACTGAGTCACCCCGCCTCATGCAATCGGCCCCTAAACATGGTAAGTATCCCATGGCAGGGGAGGGGGCAGGGTACTGTGGCAACTCCCTTCCAAAATCTTACAAGGTGTGGCACTTAAGTAGACTGCGAGCAGTCTCTTTCTTCTCCTAATTTTAATGTAACACAGTAAGTTGAAGCTCTTAACCCTTTGAGCCCCAAGAGTGACAAGCATCTAATTTCTCCTTACAATATCACTAGTTGATCAAATATACAGGTTGTGAGAATAAAGCAAGTGATCACCAGACATGAAATGTGTTGATGTTAAACCAAATTCTCCCAACTAGTACCATAAGAAATATGTGGAGAACAGTGAGGAGAATATGCATGTGGATATTGGGGCTTAAAGGGTTAAAAGTGGACACTCTCGGGAAGTAGAAAAAGTCTCTGCAGCTGGAGCTGGGGCCCATTTCTCGAAAGTCCCAGTAACTTTTCGGGCCCAGAGCTATAATTTTAAAATCTAAAACTATTGAATGTTGGTGTAGTTCTAACTCCACATATCAGCCCAACTTGTTTTATCAACTAAGATATTTTATTGCTCAGCTTTCAAAACCAACAAGATTTGAGTCTTTAATGCAAACATATCACAACATAACATAACTTTCTGGGCCCGAAAAATTATTGGGACTTGAGAAACAGGCCCCTGGCCGCATACAGGAGTGTGTAGCAGAGTTTGTATGAGAATTGCAGAAAAAATGGGGTTTTTTCAAGGAGGTTATAAGTAGAGCCTAGTAGAGTGTCCACTAATGACAGTGTTTGCTCCTGAGCTTTGACTGTTCAGGGTAGAGATTCTAAAAATTATGGGATAATATATATTTTTCTTGCATGAGCTGAAAGGGGTCAGGGTTTCACTAGGGCATGCCGCATTCAACTTCTGAGGAAGCTATATAAACTCAAGCCCCTGTAGCCATGCAGAATTCCACTAGTAAGATTATTGTGTTAGTATGTTAGCGGTTACCTTCTATCTAGTCTAGTCCCTAGTGTCGGGTGCTCAGGATCCTCAAAGGACCTATCGAGGGATTCTAACCTGGCGTCATTTATCTCAGATCTGAAACAAGACATACTTCAGTCTGTTATTGAATTTGTGACTTCAATAATGGCATAAGTGGTGCAGTTTTTTTTATCATTTTTCGCAAGTCATATGGCATTGCAGAAAACAGAGTCATTGAGAGGTGAGGAGAGTTCAGTCTCTTACTACTAACAGTGTATTAGTATGTTACATGGTCGCTAAATGTCCTATTTTATTAGATAAAAAGTAAAAAACAAAACATTTGCTTTGTGCTTCTCTACAGCTATTTTTGGATGAAATTTGAGGTGCTGTATAATTATCCTATTGAGACACTCTCTCCATTGTTTGATATCTTTTCCAACAAATTGCTAAGTAATGAGAACAAAAAGAAAGTCTAACAAAATTGCAAAAAACCATGCTTCCAACCCTCCTTCACACTTCTGAGTACACTTGATGAATTAATGTTATTGTGTTTGATAGCACCTGTGAAAAATAGCCTGTGTGCAGACGTCTCCTATTTCCTTCCACCCGCAGAAAAGGGACTTTTCCGCAGGTGGAAGGAAATAGGAGACGTCTGCACACAGGCTATGAAAACACACACCAGGTTGTTCTGTATGCAAATTTTGCACTAGTCTGGCAGGCTGAGAGGTTGCCATCTCACCTTAATTCTTGTAGGGATAACATACTGTCTGTATCCTCATCTTCAGAATCAGACATCTCAATTAGCTTTCTTGATCTGTAAGGCTGAAACACAGTTCAACAGAAATGAATTCAATACAGTACTACCTTCTGAAATTTTCAACTGCCTCGTACTTGATTTGATCTCACCAATATTCACAACCTAATGGGACCTATAGAATGTTCAACAGAGCTATTTTCAGTCTGAGTCCTAGGGAATTCAGGCTCATAAAAGTGAGACAAAGTAATACAATAACTAAAAAAGGCAATTGATGGCATATTTGACACCCTAGTCCCTAGCATTCGAACATATACGAGACTCAGGTTAAACTAAGGTCCTTTAGCCAAAAATTTGGGTTTATTCTTACTAGCAGTTCTATGCAGAAATTACCACTGGCAGAAACTAGCAGTTTTTGATTTAAACATAACAATAAATTTACTGTAGGAGTAGATTTAGTACATCTAATGAAGGGCATTTGTGGTGTAGCAGATGAATCAAGGTAACTAGATCATCCATGATTTCTCCTAGAGTAATACTTAGACAAGTGTACTCAGAAGTAACTTATTACGTCAAAACATATCTGGAGTAATTTTGACTTACTGGAACAGGAGAAGTATGTCTCCTCACCAAGCTGTCAACTCGGTCATTAATGTCTCGACTAGAAGATGACAGGTATGAACCATAGCCATTAACCTCCCTTGGAAATAGTCTCCTACTCCTTGGTATTGGTTCACTATAAGCTCTTGACACATTCAGGTCATCGTCAGGTAAACGGGCGCGAACCCTTGGAGGTTCAGATGCAAAGCTGGTGTATGCTGGTGTTGAGGTTGTTCTTCTGTGTGGTCCATGGCCAAACCGATGCTTTAGGAAGTCTCTGCCATAAACTTTTAAGTATGCTTGGCAGACTATACATTCCTTGTGAGGGACTCGGCAGTCTGGGCAGGGTGCTAAAAAGGCAAAATTATTAATAATAAAATTTTACACAATCAGCTGCAAGTAAACAGTGATATAACCGTTTCAGCTTTGGGTATGGTGCTCAGGATCTTCTGTCTAATATTATAAACAGGGTACAAAAATTCACTGATAATGTCTATCAATGTCTTAAACAGGGTATCCTTTGGATTTGGTCAAGTTTTTCGATTTTTGGGATACAGGCTCAGTTTTATACAATCAGTTAAACAAATTTCTAGTTGTTTAAAAATTCATAGGTGATTTTCCCCACTTCTCTAACCATTCTATAATAAGTCCTCAATAGCTATGGTACTTGCACAAAATATTCACATCTCATTATTTGTTCTTAACTAAAAAGTGTACCCGAAATTGGCAGATAAACCTCCCTATTCACAGATTCACTTAATATGCATAAATATTGAAACGACTGAAATTGGTTAATTGGCTTAAAAGAGACCTCTTTGATTTTTCAAAACTGGCTCACTTTTGCACATTAACAAATTTCATCTTGATTGCTCATAATTTGCAGCAAACATGGTCACTGGCAAAAAACACCCAGTTATCACAATGTTTAACTTTATATAAAATCACCTACACTGTAGGGCATCAAACATTTGAGATGCAAAAATATGCTCTTACCAGGATTTCCTTCTGCAAAGGCAAATCTGCTTCTTTGTCTTGACCTTCCGGGCTTCAAAAAGTCACGCCGAGATATGATCCTCTCATCTGCCTTTCCAGCCTTAAAAGGAGGCTTTACAGAAGGTGTGGCCGACTTTGGTCTGCATGTGGGAGAAAGTGACCTTGATCTTAAGGTCACTCTCCCATCATTTTCTGGACGCCGTGGACACTCACACACGCAATGGTATTCTTTGGCATGGAGACTATGGCTGTGGTGTCTTGGAGCAGGGGTCAAAATAAGTTCTTCCTCTGTTTCTGAGCTGCCTTCAGTCTGAAAGAGAAGAACATAGTAATCACAATTTTTACTGATAATAAAAGAAAGCAGCACAATATGACTTTCTTTCTGCATACCAGTCGCTGAAAGATGCTTTACTTAGCTACAGGGAGTCTCATGGTAAACAAGTATAGTCAAACCCACTGTAATAATGCTCACCATTGAGTCTGAGACCAGAAATATTGTCCACAGTAAACAGTTTGTCCATGTGAAGCAGGTCAATTTTTGTGAAAATGTATAACTTGGGAGAACAAAAACTGTTCATAATAATGAGGTGTCATGTCTGATCTGTAAGCAGGCATCCGTAAAGCAGGCTTAGTCTGTGTGTGAGTATTTTCACCTACCTCAGAATCAGATGCACTTTCTTCATCACGTCGAACACTGGTAAGCTCAGCATAAGTCCCAGGAACTGTGGTTTCTTGTATCGTAGAATTTGAGGAAAATTCCAGCTTTGGATCAATTCCCTAAAAATTCAAAGATCACGGAAAAAGATCAGTGCTGTCCTATCTACAAAAGGACACCATTCCAAAATCTGAGGAGCTTTATAGAAAATATCTAAAGTACACAACAAAACTGTGAAAGGCATCTTTTATAGACTGGACTTATTGAAGTTAAGGGTACTTATAATTACCACTTGCCAGAACTGTGTCAGTTTGTAAATGACATGTGCCATTTTGAAGGACTTATATCATATGGAGTTATTCACAGTGGCACATTCTGTAAATGGCATGCTCTATTATTAATGGCCCAGGACTGATATCTCTAGTTGTTCACAAGTAGCTGCAGGGAAAGGAGAAATGGAAAAAGTAGCCAGAGAAAAAATCCCTGGTTACTGGCCCTTAATGACAGCTCTGTGGACTGGTAGAAGCAATCCTTCAATTTGGTGCATTCCATCTACGAGCTTACTGGTCTGGTCAGCCAAAACAGCTTCTTGTAAAAAGCAGTGGTTACACTGCAATAGCTATGTACACTGACTTAGCAGTAGTTATACAGTGGTTACACTGACTAAAAGCAATATCTACACTGACTTAGCAGTAGTTATACAGTGGTTACACTGACTAAAAGCAATAGCTACACTGACTTAGCAGTAGTTATACAGTGGTTGCACCGACTAAAAGCAATAGCTACAATGACTTAGCAGCAGTTACACAGTGGTTACACTGACTAAAAGCAATAGCTACAATGACTTAGCAGTAGTTATACAATACAGTGGTTACAATGACTAAAAGCAATAGTTGCACTGACTTAGCAGCAGTTACACTGACTTACAGTGAAGTGTACTGTCCTACTCAACAGCAGTTCTCTCTCGACACCATCTTTGCCTGTCAGGGTGGGTGTCGGGTAAAGAAATTCTCTAGCTGATATCTCATATCGAGCCAACACTTTGCCTCCTTCCAAAACAAATAAAAATAAAAATCAGTTAAGAATTATAAAGGACTAGACTTTTGGTGGAATGATTTCAAAAAGAAAGAAAAAAGAACCTCTTGCACTAAAGACAAATTAGCACTTCTGAGTACAATATGCTTACCTCTGTACACATCAGAATACTGTACAAGTTCAAACAACACATGCTCATCTATAAAGTTAAAGAAATAGAAAAATAAACACATTATTTTAAGGCATAAACAAGTCTCCACAGTAGCCAAAGTTTTAAGATGGTTACTTGCCTTCTAATATTCCCAGGACATGTGTGGGCTCTCTGGCATTTACAAAAGTCTGCAAAAGAGGATAACAACATGTTATTTGAATATCTCGGGTTGATGATTATCTGCATGATTATTAAAATCATCACGTTTGAATTAATCAACATTTTCATTCCTTTAATCAATTATTTAAGACTTATTCCTAGCAACGACAGCAGCTGAGAAATTTTAACCCTCTAAAATTCTCAACTAAATTAATTGCTCACCCTTTCAAAATACATTCTCTCGTTCAGAGCGAGAGGAAAACTTGCAAACACGGATTTCGTCCGCTTGGTCTGCCCCAAAATACAAACCGACACATATAGCATATTTCTGTCGTTTAAATGCCTTGTCCCTGGACAGGTTATCTGTAGAAAGAATACAACAAGCTTAGGAGACTGACAGAGACGAAAGCTGCCCTGAGTAAGCTTACACTTGCAACGAAGCACGTAAAAATGTGCTGCCACGTTTTGAATGGACGATCTATTGCTCGACCTCTCACCTGGTAAATGTCTAATTCTACGGTGCAAGTAAGGGCTTTTCTTGGCATTTTTAAATCTGAAAGGTGCAAAAACTAACAAAAAATTCTACACAAACTTAGAAGTGAAAACTATACTACCCGTTTTTGCTGTCAAGGACGCCAAACGGCGAATACTAGTTACCAGGCCTCCCGCTAAATTTTGGGGAATACCGCTGACTCCACGTCATTGCGGCTTCAGTCCCCAGTTCCCGCAGAGTATTAATAAAATTGGTGCCGGAAGTGTACATGTGATAGCGGTACACTGTAACAGGGTCATAACGAGGTATATTTTTCCATAACTGATCCCATTTTTTGGCCAAAAATTCTGATCTCTGATCCCAAAGACGTAGCGAAGTCTGATCCCTGATCCCACTAAAATTTTCTGTTCCCAGGACACCATTTGATATCAAGTTTAGCGTCAGGGATAGGAATTAGTATTTCCAAGTTAAGGGTTCTTTCCTGAACAGGGGCGGATCCAGGAAAAATTGTGACCTTTTTGCTACAAAATGAGTGCCGAAGGCGCCAACGTCTAGGGGGGTCAGGGGGCATGCTTCCCCAGAAAGTTTTCAAATTATAACTGCGTAAAGTACCCTTGCTGGGATTCTCATCCACTCGGACAGAAAATTGGCCAGTTCCATTTTGCTCAGTTTAAGCCTCGCAAATCGGCGGTCTTATTTCATCATTGCCAATTTTCGTACTATAAAAATGGATTTGGAGCAAGGCAAGTCCTGTCAATCACGTTCAAGACAAAGTGCTTCACAATTGTTTTTTCAGTCATGCAGTGCACCTAACACTGCGTCTTCGTGAGTGGCGTTCTAATCGTTCCGGAGACCAGGAATAGGAGGGTTTAACTCGGTGCAAGAATCTGAAAAAAGTTTCTTCGTTTGTTAGGTATTGTTATGCTGTACGCTATTGTTTAAAAATGTTTTGTTTCCTTTGTTTTACGTCAGTCGTGAGTTTCACAGGTTCTCACACCAAGGCAGAGCCGAATAGGAAGTACCGGTATGTGACCTGCGTTAACACAACAAAATAGTGGTGAAATCACCATACTTTCACTCTTATCTTCTTCTGTTCCCCCACACTGGCTGGTAAAACCGACAACAGCGCGCAGGTATCCGATTTCTCAGATTCAATATTCACCAATTCGACACTCAGGAACCGCAAACGGCTCGCTGCATTGTATCATGAAATTTATAATACGAGAAGGAAAACCTATTTTAAAGTGAAATGATCGCGTGACGAATTCAAGAAGCGGAGAAAAATTAAGTCATAAACAGTTGATGTCCTCTATTTTTTTTCTTAAAGGCCCATAAACGGGCCAAAGGAAAAGAGAAGCCCGATCCCTGGTCCCTTAAAACATGTAAAAAAAGAATGTTGACTCTGATTCCATGACTTGTGATCCTGGATCCCGGGGCTGTGATCCTTGATCCCATATACCTCGTTACGACCCTGCTGTAACGTAATTCAAAACAATTCCTGTTTGATTTGCAGGAAAATTAGAAGTAGGGTGTTGCCGCCATCTTGTCGAGTGAAATACGAAATACGGTAGAGGAAAAACGTCAAGTTTCTGCCACATAGCACCACCCCATTATCAGTAAAAATTAGATTCATGGCCGTATAGGAAATTTGTCACGCTGAGAGCTATTTCAGACCAACAACAAACTGCCTGTTGTTCAATTTTGGGCAATAAACTAAAATAGTAATAAAAAAAAACATGGGCTTCTGGAAAAAAAAAAACCAGTTGTTCAAAAAGTCTACTCACCTATGTTTTTTCTGTCCATTCTTGGGTAAATCCCCCCCCCCCCCCATGGAGCCCCC
>Ga0126336_10001132_pt1 | contig 13155 bp, 8 predicted proteins | sample SidCmetagenome_FD_92530 | JGI IMG/M metagenome (GOLD analysis project Ga0126336, IMG submission 92530) | Coral microbial communities from El Islote,Puerto Morelos, Mexico - Siderastrea C C metagenome | ecosystem: Host-associated > Invertebrates > Cnidaria > Coral | place: El Islote,Puerto...
ATTTGCTATTGAATTAATTAAAAACAATGCAACTTTGTTTTACTAAATACATAGCTTGTACTGTTACGTTACTTTACATTTTTAAGTTTATTTTATTACAAAACACTTTTTAATAATGTTCGCGTTAAAATTTAATTTACTGAAGGAGGTTTCAAAAGTAAATAGCGATTTATAGTGAAAAATTGTGTAATATTATTGATACACATGTATGGATTCTTTATAAAAGAGGTATTCATATGAAATGATTGGATACAAACAGTGGTGTCCAGAAACAATTTATAAAATATACACTACATACACTGTTATTTCCTTAATTTAAAAACAATTCTTTTCCAAGACGTAGCTCATAAATTTGCCTTTAAAGCTTTTGATATAAAATATATACAGGTACCTTCTAACCCTTTGCTGGGAAGTTAAGGGTTATAATTTAATGTAACAGCTTTTTGAGGATGTAGACACAGTGAGAGAGTAGGAAGCCACTGGGAGTGGAAGGCTTTCCAGTGCACTTCCTTAGTCCTTGCCCTACTTCTGTTCCTCTCCCACAATCCATCGTAGTCATTCCAGACCCCACTTACTGATACAGCCCCCCGATAATGCCCTCCACTCCAAACTGTCAGTCCAAAAAGAAGATAAATGAAAATGGAATGATGTGTGGAGAGAGGAAACTCAGAAAAAAATCCTGAGTTCCAGATGGGATTTGAACCCACGACCTTCCGTACACTAGTCGGATGCTCTAACCACTGAGCTACAAGAACTCTTGTTTAAAGAATGAGACAATTGTTTGCAACTAATTTATTTTTCTGCTATGGGGCACTAATTTCACTTTTAGCTATCACTTGGATTATACCTTACTCTTTATAAAGATGCTTTGATAAAATCTTAACCTATTAACTTGTATTTAATATCAGAAAACTACAACTCACTTTTCTCACGGTTCAAAATAAAGGGGTTCAACTGTATGATTATGAATATAAAAACAACAAAAAATTTGTTCCAGGCGAAGGTATCCCCCTCCCGACAAAAGAAATATTAATTATGAAAACAATATTTTATAGCATCCTGGCAGAGCCCAGAAAATTTTCAATTTTTTAAACACTGCAGACACTTCTTGAGCACTTTGGCAGAACGAATTATGGTTTCATATCAAAATGATCCCCATCTTGTGCATGAATTTTATTTTCGGACATTTTCCCTTGCATGAATTTTTTTTTCGGACATTTTCCCTTGCACGAATTTTTTTTGTTTTTTTTTCCCCACCCTCCCCATCACTTTTCTTACCGCCATTATATCTTTGTTGATGGTTATTTATAGCAACTACCCTGCTACGTGCCATGACGTAATACCAGGCGGGAGCTACAAGCAGAATTCTAGAACGGATGGACTACTGGACTACTGGAATGTGAAATCATTATGATAAACAGCGTAGAAGTTGTTGCTGATAACATTGCCGAAAAAATAGTAAACAGTAAAGAGTGGTTGAACCTACAAGACACTGAAACGGTAGGTATTGTCTACAACACACTTATAGTTTGGAGGGGAATACAGACTTGTGTTTTTTTAAATGGCCAAAAGGAACAAATTAATTGATTAATTCCTTCTAGTTGTGACCTGCCCGAGCCTTAATGTGCAGCTGATAAGGCTTGTCAAAAGTCGCTCGACATTGCAATGTCCCTACTCATTTCATACTCATTCTAGCCAACACATGACGATCTGCGGCCTTTCCCTACACCACGGTAACACGGAAAGCCGTAAAAATGTAGAACAAAAATTGATTTTTCAAATCGGCACACGTAATCCCCACGGTATCAACGAACGCTTTTCATTCAACTAATTTATTCTTGTTTTTTCACGTTGCCATGTTCCTACCAATAGCGTAGCTCCACCACTCTCTCTATAAACGAAGTGCAACCCACAATTCCTTGATTCGCTCTGACGATCGCAGGTTACTCTGACGAAGGGCTAACGCTCGAAACGTCAGCTTTCAATCTCTTTACGGTGGCCAATCTACCTTATCAACTCAGTTAATAAATCCAAAATTTTGTGTTTCACGTCTGCACCGACGCAGCATCGCAGTTTCTTTAGAAACTAACCCCCTTGTTTGTCCAGCTAGTACTGACTGTCAGTTTAATTTAGCAAACACATTCAATGGCCTTCCACCACCTCCACCAAGCCAGACACGAAGTTCTTTATATTGTATGTTTTAGCGTGACTATTTCAGAGTCAACCCTCACTTTCTTCTTTGGACCATTCTCAATTATAGTTTGGAAAATATATGCAATACAAGCAGAGCAGTTAACCCAGAACCACAAGATTGACAGTCCAGAAATCCACGCGTCCGACTCCAATCCATTCTTGTTGACTATACAAGCGTGACCGTGAAATTTCCAACTTTTCATTCATTTACGAACGGTCAGGATCACTTGACAACCGGAAAGTTTAGTGTTATGGTCACATCCCAGTTCCTATTCAAGACATGACAAAAGACACTTCTAAAAACAAGAAATGCTTAACGGGCGATTAACTTTGGCAATAACACGAAGAACAACCAGACTTACTAACTGAGCTAAGGTGCTCGAAGCCAACAAAGCCTTTGTTTGAAAACAGAAAAGGACAACACATCATCAACGAACGTAAACTTACAGATTAAACTTACGGAAATTTTTCTCTCCGAGGCGAAGTTCTGGGATCGCTAACACAGTTGTTTTCTAACTGGAAGGTTTTGTTTGCCGGCTTCTGAGCGAAAACATCGTGCTATCGAGTTTGGTCGCTTCAAACAAGTTTTGGCGGGAAGGAATTTGTATTCATCCGCGAATAGCAATATGCCGAGTATGCCGTTACCTTTGGAAGCAAAAGGGCTGATCTTTGACTGCGATGGGACATTGCTGGATACAATGCCTTTACACTGGAGTGCCTGGTGTGCTATTTGTAGCGAGACGGGTTTGAAGTTCAACAAGGAAAGTTTTTACGCGCTTGCTGGAGTTCCGGGAAGAGAAATAATCCGCGAACTGGCAAACAAACAAGGGATTTCTTTAGATCCCATTGAGGTGTACGCTCGGAAGAGGGCTTTCTTTCTAAATGGACTTAAATCTGTCAAAGTTATACCCTGTGTAGTTCGATTTGCACTGGAAGCTCGGCGTATTGGAATTCCTACGGCAGTAGCGTCAGGGAGTTGTCGTAGTCAAGTTGAGAAAGGTAAAACTAATAATATTTATAAACTGTTTTGAAAAATTGTTGTAGATCTCTGTTAAAGCTATAAATATAGACATATCTTGTATTTTGTGCCCTCTGATCAGCTGTACTTTGTGTTTTTCGACATTTTTAAATTATTTGCTTCTTTTGATTGTGGAGCGCGCTGGTCAAAGTCCATTTCTTTTCATTTTGGTGCTCTTTGACCTTTGAGTGGCTTCTTTAGATATTACATAACAGTGTGCACTCAAATCAACGTTTTTAGGCAAGGCATTATAAAAACGTATTTGTCTTGATTTGATTTTATTTCGTTGAACTTTGTAACTTTTACGCTTGGTTTCTTTGAAAAATTATGTGTACTCTCACATGCACCTGCATAATTAAGCTTATTTAAATAAGTCTTAAATAGCTTTGGTTAAATTATGCCAGAGAATTGAAAAATATTGTTTAATTATAATAATGATAAGAACAGTCTCTTATTTGAACCACACAGCATTGTCAGAGGCCGGTATTCTTGACTTGTTTGACGCTGTTGTTGGAAATGAGGACTATGAGAATGCTAAGCCAAGTCCTGATGCCTTTCTGACAGCTGCCAACCGACTGGGCGTGTCGCCAAAAGACTGCTGGGCATTTGAAGACTCGTAAGTGAAGAGTATTATCTCTGAAGCTGATTGAAATTCTTGAGGTCATCTAGAAAAAATCAAGAATCAAGTACCCGCCATCAGGGTTGGGGGGGGGGGGGCTATTGCAGACCTTTTGTTCAGTGTGAAGAGCACTCAACTAGCAGTTTTCGTGCTTAGAATCCTGTGTATGGAGTATACGAGAATTTGTATTCTGAGGTTCACATTTGCCGCATTTATTTTTTGTCTCCACATTAGAACAATAGGTATGGCTTTACTAATTTCAAACTCAAAACTGAAAGGTTTATTTCTATATTATTATCACAAATTTATATGATTACATTACAACACTGCTAAATTGAACTAGGTCAACTCAAACTATCTCTAACAAAATCCAATTTCCCCTGGATTTGACACTCTTTTTACAGCTATTTACCATGGGCTAAGTTGAACTTGGTTACCTCAAACTCCCCTACCCTAGGCCCTTGGCTCAAATTTACCCCATTAACTCGAACTTTTAGAACGCGAGTAAACCTCAGAGTGTCAGCGATGTACAGAAGTCAAAGGATTAGTACAAAGTTTTGTTAGTTCTTGAAAGTGAACCAAAATATCTTGTGATTGTGAATGAATAATAAAATGGTACCTAAAAAAATAATGAAACAGCAGCCCCACCATCTCAAAACCCCAGTAACTTGAACTATTTTTTTATTTTCCTTGTGAGTTTGAATTACATGTAGTGAAGAGGTTTTATGATTCTACTGCATGTTTATTTGCATCTCTTTATTTCACAGAGATATTGGCATAGAAGCAATAAAAAGAGCTGGTTTTGCTAAATTTGTGGATGTACGGCTTTTAGAAGGTTATCCTGAGGACAGCAGACTTGAATGTAAGGGGTGATTCAATGGAGACCTTGTTATGCACATACAAGATGGCATGTCCTTGTGGAATGATACAAATTGAAGCAAGTTCTTTACAAACTGGTTACAGCGATGAGATGTCCACCCTCTTAGGTCTCAAAAGCCTTCTAGCACACAAGGTCCCTAAAGAATTTGCAGCAGGTGAAGAAACAGCCCTTCTGGCATCTGCAATTTGCACCACAACCCAGAATGGGTCTCATTTTTGCCTCCAGTGGCCTTGTTAAAATGCACTTTGTCACATTTACTTAAGACAGTTCAGTCAAAGTGTCATACATCGGAATGATCACATCCACAAGTTTGATGTACCAACTAAAGTTGTTACACTTGAAGTTTACATTCTGAGTGTGCAATGAAATATAATGGAAGTGACAACTCTGCCACATAGAATTATTCTCCATGAAGAATTTTGTATTAATATATTCAGTAATACCTGTATAATATTTTTATTTAAAGCTAATGCTAAATGAATACAATGATAAATATCACTTCTTAAATTGAGGTTTGTTTTTCGTGCTAGTCATGGTTGCTCAAAATGTCAGATTTTATAAATCTTGAGTATTTACAACCATAATGTTTTGTTTGTGCAGCTTAAAGTAAATACATGCAATATGCAATCAGAAAACATTTGAAATTCTTATTTTTGTGCTATCGTTATCGTTATGAGATGAGATGTCATAGGTTGCAGTAGCCTTGACATTGTAAATAGATGCATGATATTATTTATGGCAATTGCTATTCGAAAAAAATTAATAATACTTTTTTCATGTATTTATTAAGAAAATAAAATAAGTGTTTAAACTAGACGTACACATGCTCTGCTGGCTATCCAAAACTTCTGGACCAATACAAATTATGTTAAAATGACAGTCAACCCTCTTATGTGCAGGGAAGTAGATAAAACCTGGAAACCCTCAATTAATAAATTTTCAGAGAAGACAAGTTGACAAAATCAGGATTATGCAAATTTGAGATTACATGTAGATTAATTAAATCAGTATTTCACTCAATTTATTTGTATCCTTTGTTTCTGTTTATTTTATGGCTGAAAACCATGTTTTTTCAACTGTCTCTTTGTGACATGCCTGTTTGTCATCACAACAAAATCTCACCTTTTGGAAAGCTTGTTTCACCCAACATTTCCTATTATTGTGTTGTTCCAGAAAATATACATACCATATTTACTCGTGTATAAATAGAACTCGTGTTTGAACCCCCACCCCTCTGGAAGTTCCAGTTTAGGCACATACTTTCCTCTAAAAATTTTGGCCTTTAAGACCACCCCCCCTCAGAATTTCCAATGACCCACTGTGGTGGGGGTATGGACATTATTAATATTTTATAAGACAGCTCAAAAGTAACCTTGTGGTAGATTTTATTCTACAATGTCTGGTGCAGTGTTTTTATACCATTTATTAGCTTCTTCTTACTTATTGTAAAAAAGTATCATATTTTGGTGTAATATGTTGCTTTCATTCATGACAATAGTTTAATTTATAATCCTGTCAGACATAACGAAACACATCTGTTCATAATGGAGAACTGGTAAATAATAAAACCAACACTTTTTAATGTGTAAAGTTGAATTTGTCATTCAATCAACAAATTTAAGAAATCGAGAATGTGACGCATACATCTCTAAAGACACATGCACCAGGTACAGTATGTGGACCTTGGTCTGCGACTTTTCCGAACATGACTAACATTCGCTTGTTAAATAGAATACAACAAAAACGAATGTGTCCGATGACTTACTTCTTACTCTTCTTCCATATGACAAAGTTTCGGCTTTCGTGCTGCTGGCGAAGGCGCGAAATTCAAGTTTTTTTGACAGGTAGGCCAATTAATTTTGTCTTTCTTGAAGTGTTTACTTTTGCGGCTCCATAAATTACATGGACATGTTTACTTAGCTTGTGCATAGATAAAATGCAACGGGAGGAAGTGTTTTTTTGAAAAACAAGTTTACAGATAAACTTGTTTCTGCCGTTGTGAACGAATTTGCAGAAGAGTTTGAAACTTTTGTTTTATCGACTCTTGAAATTATCAACAATTTTCGCATATGTGCCACTGATAAGAAGGGTTTCAGTGTCCTGGTGCCACACCCCCACCCAACATCACACAGAATAACCCCTCGGCCTCAGAGACGAAGACAGATACCGTACATTGTATACGGTATATCTGACAATGCAGTTCTTTTAGGCTTTGATGACGAAGACAGATACCGTACATTGTATACGGTATATCTGACAGTGCAGTTCTTTTAGGCTTTGATGACATTAGCCATTGACGTCACTGGCTAAAAATGAAAGAAAGAAACCTCAGTTCTCTTAGCACAGGTGAGAAATTCCCCGGCTACAGAATATGAACATTATATTACATTGTAAAAATTTTATAACTGCTGAGCAATGATGAATATGTCATTAATAATATGCAATATTTGTATAATTTTTGCCTTATCTTCAGTGTGCATCTTAGTCAACATAGGATTTGTTGCTGTGATTGCTAAGGTAAACTAGATTTCTGGGGTTTACATGTAGAAGTCGACACCTGAATGACAAGCCATCAGGCGAGTGATCTATTCACCCAGCTGCTTTATCAATAGCTTTAGGCTGCTAGGTTACTGAAGATGTTGAACCCTGGATGTGTGTGCTTTACATTCTGCTGTCAATTTTCCTCAAATTTTTTATGAATATAACTAAGCAGTTATTCATCACACGTGAAGTAAATACTCGTGAATATTAACCTAGACATGTTTCTCAGGAGATAGAAGAATATTAACTGAAGTGTGAATTTAAGGGAGTTTAGAGCATTGTATATCCAGACTCTGCCTAGTCCGCCAAGTAACAGTAAATCAAAGGACCACTATTTTAACATTATTATGAAAAAAAACTTTACGAATTATTAACCACCAATATGCAGAGTTATGCCACTTACATATCTTACATGCAAAGGATTCAATAGAAATGGAAAGATTGATTAATAGATGTGATGGGTAGTGTTTGACTTAGATTTATTAATAATTATTTTCCTTTGTTGCACACTGGTGACATGCTGGGCATTTTATATTCCCCCCCAAAACCAAAAAAGAAAAAAATTGGTTGAATGTTGTATTAGTTTAGGCTCTGAGATAGTTAGCATCAATGATCAATATTCTTATTGTCTATTAATACCCTCAAGCCAATTCAAAATGCTTTAATAGGTTTGCCTGTTGAAAGATATTTATTTGTGACAGACAGGACACTTGGGTAAAAAAGTCTTAATCACTGCTAGTTTCCTTGGTTTGAAATAGAATGCTGTCCTGGAGAAAAACATCACCGCTTCAAACAACAAACATGAATTCATAATATGCTCTATATTTGAACACAACAAATACAGCGTTATCACACCATAAGTACTCAAACCCAGATGGATTTTTCAGATGGATTTTCCATCTGTGAAATATTGAGACATCCATTCACCTAAAAATAGTTGCATTGCACATTAACGAACATTATAAGGGCTAAGAGTAGTGAAACTCAAATTTCTCTTTTCACTGTTATTACTTCTTGACATACTCAAGTTATCAGAATACAGAAGGTGCTCACGAATGACAAGCTGTTGATAATCGCCGGATAAACTCTTCATACTACTTCAATAACAAATGTATGAAGAACAGTAAGCAGACAAAAGACTTTCATATCAGAATGAAATAAGGACAAATTATACAAGTGCAGCATGGCAGTTGTAGTGGGTGAATGACAAACTGAAGAAACCGCAAATGAACATATGAGAACTCAACAACAAGCCCCAAATTTCCTTCAAACATTCCCACAAATCTCAGGTGTATTTACTTTGTCTGTAGCTCTACATAAGAAGTAGGAAGCAACTAGATAGGAAATCTGTGATCAATCCAAGAGATGAAAATAGTCTTCCTTTGTAGGCTCCGATTTTTGGATTGTAAGCTTTGGCTGGTACAAAATAAGGAAGACACCTAATACATGCCACTAACACTTGATCTGTCTTTATACTACAATGTACATTGTGAACAATTACCTTGTTATCCCTGACACTTGTCATCAACTTTGTTTCTATGTGCATAATGTGAACCTGTTGAAACATTAATATCGTCGTAACGACATAAGCAAATGATAACAAAAACAGTGGTTACCCGACAGGTGGAAGTTTTGATTGACAACATAATTTGGCAAGAAGAATTAAACCAAAGAGCTCCTTCTGACAATGTTGATATCATGTTGGTGCACATCATTTGTAGAACATTGTTCTGAAATATTGAATTGTTTCATCAACACACTGGAGCTGTTGTTCCTACAGTTGCAATTAGTACAGTTCGTTTAGTTAAGCATCTTGGCTTTGCAGCAGTGATAACGATTGTAAAACCATCTTTACACAGTGACCGAATCCAGACCAAGGCTGAAAGACACTTCTTCCACTTCCTGAGGACTGGGCTGTGAATTCTGATCAAAAAGACTAACCAGAACCTTCAATTCATGATTAGAAAATCTTTTCGGTCCACTTTTTCCAATTGCCACATAATTGCATAGGCTGGGCAATCACTGAATAGATGGTAACCTGAAGGCAGTCATACAAATTTACTTTTAGTTTTTGTTTGGCTGCATAGAATGAAGAGCACATTGTGGCCCTGTAAGTTGTCTGTTCACGTAGATATTTATGGATCCTTTCTTTACAAAACTAATAATTGCATTTTTGGATTTTGTGGAACCTTGGAGAGAACAAATGACAAATGCTTTCAGGCCAATTGCCTCCTTAAGGTGACTCAATCGAAATAAATGACATGTTCTAGCCCTCTCTAAAAACTAGGCAAGATTTCTGCACAGAACAGAGTTTCGATAGCGCATCACTTTCAAAAAATATATTGTCCAAATCAAGACCGCCTCAGCGAAGTAAAATAGCGCAAAGTATGTGTAAAAGATTTATATTTATTATATTTTGGTGCAGAAAAAAGAGTTTATATTAGCCCACCAAACTTTTCCATCGTTGCGGATAGCCAAATGGGGTTTGGAACCTATAACTATAATGATACATTGAACTTACTTTATCTGGAGTTATTATGCTTTTAAGTAAATGTTGGAAGGCACTGGAGCTGTCCAAACTTTGAAGTCCATCCGGGGTTGTTATTTTGACGTTCAAATTGCGCCGGGATTTCTGTTCCGACGATTTTGCAGAAACTTGAAGAGTCAAGGTAAGACGTTATTGTAAGCTGATTCTAGAAGTTTAAACCAAATTGTCGTGCTCAGTTTTGTTAGAATGGCAATTTTATCAAAAAAGTAGTGTTCAATAAAAGCAACGTCACGCAGAATGAACGAACAGTACATCTACATATTGACATACGTATCATTATTCCTTGATAAATTGTGTGTAAAATGCAAAAGTTTCAAGGCAATCGAGTAAGAAACGACGATGTTATTAGAGGTTTTGGAGAGGGATAGGACGCATCATTTATTTCGATCGAGTCACCTTAAAATGTTCACAAAAGTGTAATACGCAATACATTCTGAGATGAAAACAAACTTCCTCAGTCCACCAAACACTGGATATTCCATACCTTGTTACTTTTGGCAAATCTTTATTTGTTACAGTATTGAGGGACAAGATCAGAACAATTGGAAGCCACACATTTGTCTTAGTGAGAACATTTATTTTTAGATTACACTTAAAAGAAAACAAAATACCGTATTTCCTCGAATAATAGCCACCCCTCGATTAACCCTTGAAGCCCTAACAGTGTTGAAAATGAGATTTCATCAAGTAGTGATTTTATCACTACTTGTTCAAACATTAAAGTGCTAAGAATAAAGAAAGTGATTGGTGATCACCAAAAAATGCAAGGATAAGATGTCTTGTTATTTAAACAAGTTCTCCTTCCTAGATCCATAAGAAGTGTATGAAGAACAGTAAGGAGAATACACATTTTTATATCAGGGCTTGGGGTTAATCGCCCTCCTTGAATAATTGCCCCTGCCCACTCCTCATCAATAATCAACCCCCTCTCCTTCTATCCCCCCTCCTTTCTTTCAACCTCTCCCTGTACATGTCAAGTTAAAAGTTTGCACAGGTTTTCTTGGATAGGAAACAAGCTTTAATTTAATGGTTACAGTAGATAGTCAGAGAAAGACCATCAGGGTCGGTCAATAATCTTGGGACACCTTGTCCACTTCTCCCCCTTCTTCCCTTTGCAATGTTGAAAAGACTAGAACATGTGCTATTTTCTGTCAGAAACGCCGGCAGTTTGTACAACATTGAATGGGGGAAGGGGTATCATCCTCAGAGGTGTCAAATGTCCCAAGAATTATTGACCGAGACTGATGTTCAGTTTACTTGATGTAATTATTTTATGATTAAATTGAATAATAAAACAATATGTTTAGGGCAAGACTTCCAGCGAGCAATATTTCAAATAATCACCCCCTTCAATTAATTGCCTCCCCTCAACTAATCTCCCCCAACCATTATTTGAGGAAATATGGTTACCGTAGTACTTAATTAGGCTATTGTGCCATCTTCACATAAGACAATCTGCTAAAGTTCTCATTGATTGGAAGAAAAGATCAGGTATTATTCTAGTCTTCCTAACAAGAAAATACAATTAATGGCACAAGAAGTTTATTTATAAATAAGTCTGTTAACAACACTGTGTCCCAGCAATAGTTTATACACAGTTGACTTGTACAAAAGTTACAATAACTATTGTTTGATACCAGCTGGAGGTTCATGTTGTATTTAATATGGATCACATGGTGGTCAAGCAGCTAGCTGTCCGTTTTCCATGATGCCCTAACAATTTGCTTTCGACAAAGCTATCAGTCCTCAATATGTTATTACTTAGTTTGAATTCATTTGCTTATTGATCATTTAAATGTACAAAGGAGTCTCAGATTCAAGAGTTCTTTTAAGGGCATTCACACTAATTGTTCCTGTGCATCCTTACTGCGCACGCAATTCACTTCATGATGTTATGCCACGTCAGTGCATTGAGCGCACGCGCTGTTGAAGAAATGTAGACATATATAGCGCTAGTGGGCACTTAAATATCTAATCACGGGTTTAACTCTCTTAAATGTTCAGTGACCCCAGATTTTCTTTTGATAGATCACTTTCTTTGTCGATTATCTACGTTTTGTGAAAAATTAAAGAAAATCTGTGTTGTGGAAGTTTGATTTTTTTTTCAACTTTTCTGCCCTAACATATCGAATTCTGCTATTATTGTAGCTGCGCTGTATTCGCAAAAGTCCATCTTAGAGGTTGAGGTTAACTAAAAGGATGACTCCAGTTCAAATTATTTACTTGACAGACCCACTTAAATAAAATTTGACTGAGAAAGTGGGTCTACAGCAAATCATTTTTAATATTATTCAACTAAAAAGCACTGAGGCCATGTCGAGTTACGAAGACAATGTGTCAAAATTGGGGTAGTTCTTCACGCACTTTATTTCGAAAATGAAGTTGGTGACCCCCCAATTTTCTTGCATTTCTGACTTAGGTAACTCATTATCTGACTGTAGCCAAAGAATGAAAAAAATCTGTGTTGTAGAAGTTTTACACACGAACGTCCTTAAGGTATAAGGGAAATGGTCAAAACTATTGCACTTCGACAGGACCCACCATTCTGCAAAAAGACAGATGGTCTCTTCATGTACCCCCTCCCCTACCTTAAAAGAGGGTGTCTTGTTTGTATAGCCCCCACTCTAAAAAAAGATTCAAACCTCTCTGTGCCATTTCTCCAGAAATGCAAGCTTCGTGCTGCACCTGATATTGAAGTCTCAACTCAAATTTTCAGGCCAATAAATTTTGTCCGTTTGGCTCATCAAATAGGTGGTATCTTGCATAGCCACCCTACCCCTACACAGGGTGGGTTTTCCTCGAGTATACTTGTTATGACCACTTCCCCAATAACAGCCACATCAAAAGTATCTGCAAGTTTTTCAAAAGACTACTTCCTGTTTCTTACTACTTTTTGTGGGCATTTCATTTCACAACATGAACAGGCCCAACATTTTCTTACTTATAATTTGGCAAGACATCCTCAAGCATTGTCCAAGAAAACAAATTTTAGATATGAGGCTTGTTTCTGTAAGGTGGCACCTGGAGGGCGGGGGGTACTTTGTAAATTTTTGGGTGGGGATGTGACGCTGGTTCTCTGAGACCCTTACCATATACAAAACCATATTCAGCAGCATTTTGCAACCCTATCCTAGACTAGACACCAAAAATCCCTACCCTATACAAGGTTTGCCAAGTGTCAATCCCTAGTTTTCTAATAAATGACATCCCATTCTAGCTTATTATGGAATCCCCAAACTCCCTGGGACAGGTGATCATAAGATCCCTTGCAATCATCAGTGGTCATATGGAAAGCAGCATTTAACTTTTCTCTTCTTTGGCAGCATCAATTTCACATTGCAAAGTTTTAGCGTAAC
>Ga0126336_10001133_pt1 | contig 13154 bp, 4 predicted proteins | sample SidCmetagenome_FD_92530 | JGI IMG/M metagenome (GOLD analysis project Ga0126336, IMG submission 92530) | Coral microbial communities from El Islote,Puerto Morelos, Mexico - Siderastrea C C metagenome | ecosystem: Host-associated > Invertebrates > Cnidaria > Coral | place: El Islote,Puerto...
ACTGCTTCAGTGTTCTACATTTCAACATTTTGGGTTAATAATCAAATCTCCGCCTTGGCACATGAACCTGACCAATAAGATTTGTATTCCATATGGGGACCAGAAAGAACCTCCACCAAAACACAAGACATGAATACTTGTATGCTCTTTGAAACTGAATTTGATTGAAAGAGTATAAAAGAGACATTTATAATAACACAATGTGGTTCTAATTTTTAAGTCTGTGGACCATGAAGATAAAAATACGCTTTGAGCAGGTAGATAAAAGCCCTTCATCTGTATTAGGTGATATAATTTTTTGTTAGTATTTCGTAAAACGAAATTTGTGATTGATTAGTAATTGGATTTTGGCAGGAATTACATGTAATGTTTTGAGCGGTGTGTGAAGGCTTGTTTGCTCTATAATGACCTCAATATCCGTTCCCGTTAGTCGGACTGTTTGTCTTTCATATTAACCGTGTAACCAGGAACTCGCAGTTTTGTACCTGACAATATTGTGCTGATATTTCACTTTCTATACACGTCACGGTGTGACAAAATTTTAATCCAAAAAGGAAAAGTCCACTCGTGAACAAAAAGACTTGCACAAGTTTGACTACAGTTAGTCAAACTCAACCATTTGAAAACACACCATTTATGTCGCTTTGCTGTCCATGGCAATCGTCTATGACCACGGTACGGTATCCTTATCGTATCTTTTTGTTTTGGTCATAAAGCTCTGGATAAATTAAAAATCTTTCTGACGTTATTTTGACACATTTTGAAAATCATAGCGTTATAGCTGAAACTCTTTAAAAAGATTAGAACAGTCTATATAACACCGGCAAACGACCGCTATGAAGACCTATTTGACAACAGTTAACGGAACGCATACCGTAAACTGCCGCTTATACTCCCCCCCTGCTTATAAGCCCCCCCGGTGATAGGCCCATCTACCTTTAATAAAGGTAGATGGGCCTATCACAAGAAAAAAACATCCGGTTATAAGCCCCCCCCCCGGATATAAGCCCCCCTCTACTAGTTTTCCTTGTTTCCTAATATTAAGTACTCTCACAGAACACTGCGAAGATGAACTCTGAGCTTCTATTTTGCTACGATCCGGTTACATTCGTGTTGTTACAGTTTTGATTTTGTTGCTCAATTGAAATAAATTCGATTTGTTATGTCGCTTCAAAGGTTAATTAAAAACTGGTAGTTTAAAAACGTATTTTGATCAACACTGCTATGGTTCATTTCGAAACGTTTTTTTAATTCCGCTTATAAGCGCCCCCCCCGGATATAAGCCCACCCAAAACCCCTTACGAAGTTGTATAAGCCAGTTTACGGTATGCAACACCCAACAATCCTATTCAAGCGAGAAGAGGAAAGTGGTAATAAATACATGCAGATTCAGTCAATCATTCAAACAATCTATCCATCCGTCAATTAATAAATCAATATATCAATCCTAGTGCACCACACGTATTCTACTGTTCGGGTGAAAGTCATCATGTTGCTTATTTTATAGAGTCGGGCCTCTCTTCTACAGCCACCTTGGGGACAGAGAGAGTTAGAGGGGAGTGGCCGCTGTGGAGAGGTGGCCGTTATCGGGAGGGACGGATGTAACATGACAGCCGGTTTGGAGGGAAACGGATAGAACATTGTTATTTTTTAAATGCTTACTATTATACGTACAACGATCGAAATAATCAATAAAACAGAAACCAACTGTTCAGAACAAAAATGTAATCACAACAAAGCGAGCAATGTACAGTGAGTACGTCAGTTTGTAAATTGTTCGCTTTTGCGGACGGTGCCTCCTAATAGAGAAGTATTTCTGTAATGGTTATGACTACAGGGAAAAAGTAAATCTTAGCAAGTTATTGGAATCCAAAAAGAAAAATGCGGGTATCCACACATTTTGCAGAGATAATTATTCTAATAAGCAAACATGATTCTTAAAAGCGTTAAAATACAAAGAATGTATGGCAATTTCTTTCCAAATTTAAGCTCAATTATCACAAAAAGGTGTGGTTATCTCCGTCCAATTTTCTTTTTTCTGTTTGGATTCTGATACGCCTTGCTAAGAACTACTTTTTCAACATGGCCATAAACCGCGCAAATTCCTTAAAGAAACCCTAATATCCCGAGATGCGCAGAACGTATGCAAAGTAATAAAAGGAGGCATCGTCCTTAAATAGCCATTGTGGAGAAGATATTTGGGCAGCTGGGAGGCGTTAATGGCCGTTGCCGTTATGGAGAGCTCGAGGTGGCCGTTGTATAGAGGTTAAAACAAGAGTGATCATTCGAATGTATGGAATGTCCGTCGGGACACGAAAAACGAGCTGTTGTAGAGAGGTGTTCGTTAGTGGAGGTTCGACTGTATGTGCAAAAAAGATAGATAAACGTTTTAATTTACAAGAGAAACTTTACTCCCTAAATTGTTGTAAATTCAGACCTTTATACAGAATTTCAGTCCAATACCGTCCATTTTTTTTGTTAACTCCCAATCTTATAAAGTCAAAAGGAACAGGCGCCATGCTGATTCAACAAAGAACACAACACATGCAGACACGATGCTGAAAATCAACAAACTGTTATCAGAGGGGAGACTGCAAATCTGTCAATCAAAGGGGGACACGTGTTCATCAGGTCCTCCAGGCCCTCCCGGACCACCTGGACAGAGGGGACAAAAAGGAGCCCGCGGACGAAGAGGACAGAAAGGAAGGAGCGGAAACAAAGGAGACAAAGGTATTATGGGATCGCTGGGAAAGAGTGGCAAGCAAGGAATGATGGGACCTGTGGGACCATCAGGAATATCTGGGCCTAAAGGACAGAAAGGTGATACAGGGCCCGCAGGCACGCCGGGAGCTAAAGGAGAACCTGGTGAATCGATTTCAGCTCCTACTGTTGCTGTTGCTCCGTCAAAGTTGACAGTAAACGAAAGTGGATCAGCCTTGTTTCAGTGTTCAGTCAGTGGTAATCCTGAGCCTTCATTGGTATGGAACAAAGTAGACAATCAGTCAAAAATAAGTCAGTCAGTGGTTTCAGGTGGAAAGCTCCTTTTACAAAGCGTGACAAGAAGTGACTCAGGTGTTTACAAGTGTTCTGCAGCAAACATCTTAGGACAGGCACAGGCACTGGTGCGGCTTGAAGTAAATGGTGAGGTTTTTGTTGATCATTATTTCTCTCTTTGTGTATTTTTCATTTATTTTAAAAGATTTGGTTTAGAAAGCGACTTATCAATGCAATTCAAGGACAACCACATAGAACAAGAATATTTTTGCCAAAAAGCATAGCACTAGTTTCAGACATGTCACAACAAAATGGCATGCAATTTTCCTCATCTAGGTAACAGAAAATTGAAAGAGAAAGAAATCTTACAATAAGATTTAAATACCGTAAGAGGTCAGCTATTCAAGGTAACATGGAAGGCAAATGAATCTTACTCATTTTCACAATGGCTGCCAATTTTATCTTTTCATCTACAAATCAGGCCTTTTATAATCCTGCCTCGTTATGGATCTGTCATGTGTATTCACTTTCCTTATAATTTGCAAGTTTTCTGCTTTTTTATTTCATGGTGCATATCATGGAAACCATTCAAGAGATATATCACTACGAATCCACGATTCACAAAAAAATAAAGTCACGAACTTTTTAATGTCCTTGAAATATAAACAAGTACAAGTAGGGAACATAGTAACCAGTGAAAAGGCTTAACGAGGAATAAGAAGCAACAAAAGGTGGCAAGCTGAAGGAGGCAGCTGAGCACATATCCACTAAACTCCCCTCCCATGCTAAGAAAGTGGCACGCACCTCTCGCTCCTTTTGCCAATTCTTATTCCGTCCAAAGCGTTTTCTACCCAAGGTCCTGTTCACAGACTAGGAGCACAGAAGGTTTTTTAATCTCTAATACAGCAAACCTATGTAAAAGAAGCCCATGAATGTAGGTATTACCAGCCTTCAAATAATCTAGGCAAGCAGTTTTAAGTTATTATCGAGGACCTTAAGTGCAAAGTAATGAATGAATGAATGAATGATTGAAGTTTATTTTATTGTCTGGGTATTTAGCTTAGATAACTAATTGTGGACACTATTAACCCTCGGACGTACAAGCAAAGTCACATCCCCACCGTGGTACAAGGGGGTGCTGATGCAACTCCCCTTGGGTTTTCGTTATGTTGCAATATTTCGAAAAGATTTCACCTTTAATAGGAAGCCTGTGATGTGCTCTACAAGATAAGGTACATATTATGGGTTGCCACGCTGATAGGGGCCGCGCCATCTTGGATGTTACCGAAAATTAGAAATTGTCAAAAAACGTAAAAAATTGGAGTTTTTTTAATGCTGGACATGTAGAATACGACATAATTAAACATTTCACTGCTTTTGGTTAAGTTTTTTTTTTGCTTTTTTCACTTAACCCTTAAAGCCCTAACAGTGACGAACATGAAATTTCTCTCGACATTATCACTACTTGTTCAAACATTTAAGTGGTGAGAATAAAGGAAGTGATGACCAAGGACAAGATATCTTGATATTTAGACAAATTCTCCTAACTAATTCCAAAAGAAATTTATGGAGAACCGCAAGGAGAATGTGCATTTTTATATCAGGGCTTAAAGGATTAAAAAGGGTAAGAAACACGCATTTGTCTTTAAAAATGGCTCACCCACCTGCTATTTATGACGTCATATCTCGTAACCATAGCAGCCGATTCTCACCAAACTTGTGTCAAAATATCTCTAAGGGATATGTACACAGCTGCTGAAAGCGACAGACCTAGATAATAATTCGTTTGAAAAATTAAAAAAAAAAGTTTGTGGGGGGGGGGGGGGGGCCCCCCCCCCCCTTTTCCTCCCGGGGGTTAAAAAAAATTAAAAAAAAAAGCTGGTAAATACAATTTTCTCTTGTTATAAAATGTAAAGATTAATTATTTAATCTATTGAAAACGACGATAAAAGCTGAAAGCAGTAAAGAAAGTTCATACATAATCGAGCATTAAAATTAAGTTACAGTTACTTTTTAAGAAACATTCAACCAAGCCAACTGGCTTTTACTTTAAGACGTTGTTTGAAACCATTTCTACGAACGTCGTCCTACCAGGTAAAATTCGCGAAGGATTAAACACGCTCTGATCTTATTTGTTGCACTCCACGAGCGCGGTATAATAAGGACAACAAATAGATATTCAATATTAAGAAGGAACCTAAGCGATCATCAGACTGTCGGTTGGAGGTGGTAGAAACAAAGTTAAAATTACGGAGGGCGCTTGGAACGATCCTGCCTTGATCGGCGCACAGCATAGAATTTGTTGAAATATTTTATTTTAATGAAATATTTTTGGTTTGTTACAGTTCGTCCTCGTGTTTCTCTTCAACCGGGACCTCATCACGCAATTAAAGGAAGCAACTTTACCTTTCCATCCTGTCACGTGACTGGGCACCCGGCACCAGTGGTCACTTGGAGAAAGTCATCTGGCCAGTTACCCCAGGGGAGGGTGAGGTACAACAACAGCGCTTTACAGATTTTACATGTTCGTAAAGATGACTCAGACACGTACTTCTGCTCAGCAGCAAACCTCTTAGGAAGTGTTGAAAAGAAAACTCTGTTAGTTGTTGTCACCCTGCCTAGGTTCACGGTTAGGCCACCCTCAAGAGTTTTTGCATCCCCTGGAGACACACTGAGGTTAAATTGCAGCGCCACCGGTGATCCACAACCATTCATAAGCTGGAAAAAACAAGGAGGTCAGTTGCCAGTTGGTCGGAGCCAGCAGATCAATGGAGGATTAGTGATCAGAGATTTAGTAGTGAAAGATGAAGGAAATTACATTTGTGTTGCCACAAGTGGAGGAGTGTTTGACGCAGAAACAGGCGCCTATATTGAACTTTTGAACGGTAGGTTAATATTTCACACGCTTTTTAAGGTTGACATTAAAAGTTTTATAGCTAATATGAAGAAAACCCTTTTTAGAGCTTTCTGCTTAGGAGTAGTTGTTAATTAATACATAGATTATTATGTAAATTCCAAACCAGAGAAGAGAAAAGAAGTCTGTGAACTACTGGGTGCACAGAAGCCTATTGTGAAACAATACTTCGGATCCATCTTAAGTCTAGGATAGCTTCGTAAACCCAAAAAGTTTGGCTTGACAGTACTGAGGTTTTAAACTTGAGAAAAAAAACACCTATTATCTATAAATGGAAAGAAAAAAGTTCAAAAGAATGCTCATTTGTCTTTTTGGTGGAAGGCGAAAAGTTCAAGTTACGAAATTTCTTTTCTCGGACTTCATCTTTGTTGTGTTCTCGGCTGCGAACTCGTTCGGCACAACACTTCAGTTCACAGCCTTTGGCAGCCGTCCCGACGCCAAATGTAGCAGAGCTAGTTCCTTCCGGTTTTTTTCTGTCCACGATCATGGTTTTTGCGGCAGTCCGAACACATTTCCCCTGGAAAAACACGTCGTGTTTATCTCGATCGAGCTGAGATCAATAAGCAGTTGTATAACTTTTAAAATTAACGCAGATATAGTTGACGTGTTAGCTTAGCTCAACGGATATCGCGCGAACGGTGCGGGGCTTGATTCTCAGAGGGGAAAATGAATTTTTTCCTTTGTTATTATTATTATTATTTAACGACTTCAATGAGAGTATTTTCAGAAATTCATAAGTTCCAGCGAAAAAAAAAATGTGCAGCTCCACTTTTAGGTTTGGCTAAATCTATATATTAGCCATTTTTTATTGCAACGTTATTCTTTTGCTTTTGTCTAGCTTACAGTCTTGCTTCATCCTACATTCTTAGCAGCCTCAACAGCAAGTACCTGAAACAGTTGATTACTTATTTAGTCCCAGTCCTCCAGAGTTCAACACGAAGTAAGTTTGTGAGATGTTGGCATGCTAAGACAGATGGTTGGGCGGCATCTACATTTCACAGACACTGTGATAACAAGGGTCCTACAGTCACCATCATAAAAGTCAACAACTACATCTTTGGTGGATACACTGACGTGTCTTGGTCTAGTCCTAGTAAGTATCATTGATTTAATTAAAACTGAAATTTCAAATAATTTATTTTATGGTTGTTGGTTGGCATGGGCAGGACGATTTTTAGTTTAGATAGCTTTTGCAGCAAGTTGAACTGTATCCAAATTCCTTTGCAAATGTGGTGAAAAGGCTCCCACAAACACGATGAAGAAAATAAAAAAATTACATCCTTGGCGGAAACACTGACTAGTTCCAGTCTAGTCTTTTGAAAATTCCCGATAATACTTCATGGCTGTGCCCGCACGCATTTTACGCATCTTATTGGGTAATCGTACTATAATGAAATGGTGGACTGTGATTGGCTCTCCAGTCGTCTATTTGTTACACAACTGAAGCGCAGTCACGTGGGTATCCACTTACAGCTGTTTTGTGATAATATAGTTGTAACTGGACACCTACACTGCGTACGTCAGTCAGTTGAATTTAAACTGAATCTTTTGTGCTGATTCTCTACTTTTTGCAAAACTGATAAACTATAAATAAACTTCATTCAGTATGTCACCGGCTTGGGAGAGACAACCAAATAAAAATGTTCCCCCGACAGGAATCGAAACCATGACTTTTTACGCACGCGGATGAGAAGAGATAGAATATCAGTCAAGTATCTGACGGACGTTTTGAGTGAAGAAGAGTTTGCTTAGACTATGTACTTGAATACTGTTATTGATGTGATTAATTCGTTGGTAATCCATTTAACTTTGTGTCGTAAAAAAATTCAGAGGTAATTCGTATTTTTAATCGTCCTCAGTCTACACCGTTTGAAATTGTACGACCAATTATACTCCCTAAATTATACCCCACTCGGTCCAATCACCTTTACTGACTGTCACAAAGTTAAAAGACTGGGGCATTTGCATTAGCTCACTGAAATTGTATGTTTGCAAAATACAAAAGCAGATGAACTTCTCGGGGGCCCGTTTCTTGAAAGACCCGGTAACTTATCGGGCCCGGTAAGTCGCCCGGCAAGTCTTCATAAACTTTTCGGGTGTTGCTCGAAGCTCCCTATATTTCGCAATCCCAGTATTTTTCCCGGTATTTTTCCTGGTAATTTATGGGAGGTCGTGACTTCCCGTAAAGTTACCGGGAAATCGCAAATGTTGCAAAACTAAACAAAATGGCTGCCGGAGACGGGCTTTTTTGTTTAGTTCCAAGACCATGGGTATTAAAAAAACGACCAATTCTTGCCGACGTGGCTGAATTGAAGTCATTAAAAGGTATAAGCTTTCACGAGCGAGAACACAGTGTTTGTGGAGCAACTCAGTGACGAACTTCAAAGAACCGCGGCCATTTTCGTCCCCAGAGCAACGCGGCTTCTTTTCAAACTGATTACGTCTCGTGTAGCTCTGGAACGGCCAAAATTATATTTTTTTGAATGGCCTATTCACACTGTATGCGCAATAACGTTAAAATTTTTTGGCTTCTAAGCATAACGTTTTATTTCTTATTGAATTAATCAGAGCATTAATTAATATATTGACTTGTTCAATTTCCACGCAAAGAATGTGGCTTAGAGCAGATTAAGCGACCAAATTTTGCTGTTTGGTTAAGCATGTAAGAATGCACCTGATAAACTTCAGAGTGTAAGAGATTGTCGCTAAATGTCAGCGGTTCTTTCTTGCTACAGCATTTTCTACAAACTTCAGCCTGTCCATAAATAATCTTTCATGTAACTGTCTCATCAACTTTTGTGATGACCTCTTGATGTCGATGTTCAAAAAACTTGAACGCCAAATGCTTTCCGCTGTGGTGAAACGTAATACAGTGTAGCGTTTGGTGGCGTAACGAGTACACCAGACGAATGTAATAAAATAACTGTGCAATTCAGCATAACGTAAATGCAATACCTTAATTCAACCACAACCCGTGAGCAAATGCAGGGACGATTGTTCTTCTGAACAACTACGGCACGAAAGGCAGTTTCTTAAGTTTGTCCCTTTTAAAGCTCCAGGTTTTCCGCTTTACTAATTGCTGGAGATTTAGAGAGTCCTGAACAGCTTTTAATCGATCTCACATCATGACTCCGATGGGAATTCAAATTTCTCGGTTGTTGCCAGAACTGTCATGCCCAGAGCTCAGCGGACGAGAATAGAGCAAGCGCAATAGGCCCTTAACGAATTGGACATGCGCTACTGGATGTCGCGGTTTGGCTGACACCAGAGCCCGACGATCCCACCGCTGACCGAACAGATTGTAGGCTCTGGGAACGAGAATGGTTTAATAAAGTAATCATAGGTTAGAGGTACGTCAGCTTAAACACGAAGCAAACCTACAAAAGGGAGGTTGAGGTGTTCAGCCTGTTAATCACAAATTCCAGGGGGTGCCGATGGAGGCATTTGATTGGCTCACTTGCCAGACCAAAAGAACGTGCTTTGGAACGTGCTTTCTCGCATCACTTGCAAAATTGGTAGCCGATAAACAACATGAATAATTAGTTTATCCTCGGTGTCGGTAATCGCACGAATGGAAATATTGTGTATGTTCACCCCGAATTTTTGCAATGACATTTCCGAAGACGAAATAAGTCAAGAGGCGAAATACCAGGCGCAATAAAAGCAAACCGAAACCGATAAATAATAAACAACTCGATCCGCATGAATACAGCTTTTGCAAAACAAAACGAGGTATAAAATAAACCAAATAGCAGTCTAACTCTTCACAGATTTTTCGGTATAAAGGCATCTCAAGAATGCAGCTTCGCATCGCAGCGCAACAATATGGTGAGAAAAACAAATTAAAATGGTAAAATAACTTGTTCTATTTACTGATCGTGTCTAAAAGTACACACGAGTGACCACGAGTGACCACGAGTGGCCACGAGTGACCACGAGTGACCACGAGTAGACCACGAGTGACCACGAGTGACCACGAGTGAGATTGCATCAAAATATTTTGCATTAGTCATGATGACGTCATCATTACATCATTTTATCAAATAATCACTCTTTCACTGCAAACTGACCCTTTCTTGAGACCTTAATACCGGTATTCGACATTTCCGCCATTTCTGACTGAATGGGGGAGGGGGCTAGGGGACGGACAGGGAGGGGGGATGCGGGGTACAAACTTCTCGCCACGCGCACCCTTTAATCTCGGTCCCCGCCACTTTTCTTAACTTTTTCTTCCCGCCCTTTTTTCCGCCTCCCGTACACCTCCCTCCCTCTTTTCCACCCGGAGTCCCAAATTCTCCTAAAAGTAGTTCACTTTAATAAATTTGCTAGTTTCCAGTTAACTATAGGCGGGATAATCTCATCGTCGGCCTAGTTGTTTACATTCGTCATTCTATCAGTATGTGTTTAGCGTCCTGCGGGATTTGCGCGACTTGCAAACGATTTGGACGTTCTCACTGAGCTACATTATTGCCTGTAAAAAATTATTAATAATATTCAAAGAAATCTAAGATAAATAATTACTTTGATTTCCTCTTTCTGGACTGTTGTAGTTAACAAAGTAGTTTGATTGTTTTGTTTTTCCTGATGTGAGAAATTTATAGCGTAAACCACTAGGGGAAATTGGGATCTCACATATAAGAATCATAAAGCATTAAAGATTGTTGAAATTGTCATTCACTACCTGTCAATTCTGTGCTTTTTTCTCCAGGCTAAGTTTTTAGGGGAAAAGTTGTCGTTAAAATATTTCTTTAAATCACGTACTTTCACAGAAAACCTTTTTGTTAATTTTTATAAGAGTTTTTGTAAGAGTTTCCATAGCAAGGAGAAAGTTTGAAACCAAACCTGCTGCAGACAAATGTAAACAAAATAGAGCGTATTTACAGCATTGTCGTATATGCTCGGTCCGCAAAAAATACAAGTGGAGTTTACTTCATAGCTGGTTGAAAAGAGAGAGTCGAGTACTCTTCTCGCGACAGATAAGCAAGAAAAAGGTTCCCGGTAACAGCCCCGATAAGTTAACGGGCCTGGTAGTTACAGAGGTTTTTCGAGAAACGGGCTCCTGGTACCAGTGCGTCGAGTTCCCCATCAAAAAGACGTTTGAGCAAAGGGCTGTGTAGTTTCTTTCCCAGCGATCTTTTTGTTCCTTCCTCGAATAGCTTGTGCATAGCCGCCATCTCCCTTCAAGAATAACCCAAAATTTTCTTTAGGGGAGCGGGCGGTGGTATACAAGATACTGTCCCTCGAAATTACCAGTCCTCCATTTTACCGGATTACTTTGCATTATTTCTGGATCGGATGTAATTAGAGTTACATCATCATCAAATATTCTGTAGCAGTAAAGCACATCACGGTACAGTCTTCTTATGACGTTTGACTATCCTCATAAACACTCTGTCAAGGCACGGAGAATGTAAATGTACTGTTCGCTTTTCTCGCTTCTGTTTCTTTCTCTGGTGCGGCAGAAGTTGTTTTCAGTCTATTAAACTAAATTACAGGAGACCATAGTGCGCACTGAAAGTCCTGCAACAGACTGCAAGGCGTGTTGCGCACAACTTTCGTGCATAGCGATCAGCATATTTGCGGCCCTTTCAGTTTCCATAGTTACAACAAGCGATATGACGAGCTTCTTGGGAAAAGCAGACGTCGAACTGATTGAGGAGAGGGGGAGAAATGCTGAAACTGTTTGGCTCCCGAGGCTTTCACTTTCACTAAGTTGGTGTATCGTGAACGACTGATATGTTTGACAATTTTCTTTCACGCTGTTTTCAGAGATTGTTTTCAAATTACTTTCATCTAATATGTTTGCTTTTTTCAATATTTTTTTTGGTTGCTCGTCAGCAAGTAAAGCCTGCAATTATAGACAACGCTAATGATGGAATTATTTATTAAATGATATTATGTAAGTTTGCAATTATTAAAAATGTGTTGTTTTCTTTTCCTAGGCTTTGCCAGTTATGCACATTCCAGTAAATCGTTTATCTACTCACTATACAACACCAATGGCTACGCTCCTGTTAAGCTACAGATCAAATCAGGACGTAACAGATACGCTATATACAGACGTTCTAGTTACGGACCAATATTTGGTGACGGATACGACATCAAGATAGTGAACAACGCTGCAAGCAACAAAAACTCTTACACCAGATGTGGCGACACTTACCACCTCCCCCCAGGGTATTCTTCACCTGATTATTCTTGTACCTTTTATGCAGGAAGCTGGAAATTCACTCCCACTGACATTGAAGTGTTCTACGAGACAACCACTTAAGCCAAACAAACAAAATACTGTGAAGCTGTGTACTCCATCAAATCCATGTTTTCCATATCATACAGTGAATTTTATTTTTGACACCCTTCGGTTAATCTGACTTCAGGTATTCATAATGCTAAGCTCTGCTTATAATTAACGATATTTCTCTCCAAGATTTCCCATTTCTGATTTAAAGGAGCTACGTCACGGATAACGCAACTTGAAAAAGCTGGCAAGTTTTTTCAAGTTTGTCATTCGTAATCCGTCGTAATTCTCTCCCTCAGTCGTAACCATCCTTGTTTAGTTTTGCTTAATTATTACTTCTTTGGTGTTTTTCTACCTTAGGAAACTATTATTTTGAGGTTTCCGTTAATGAAAAAATATAATTTTCTCAGGTCAGAAAAATGAATGAAAACGCCGTGACATAGTTCCTTCAAACAAATGTTAAAAGTCTGACGACTTGTAATGTTGGTACGTGGAATGGTCCCATCCAGTTTTGTAATTACAAGTCGTTAGATTACTTGATAAATATTATAAATTAGATCCCATTTTTGTAGTTTAACTCGAACTTCGTTATTTTTTGTTTGGCTTCACACTTTTGTTGAATACACTGAAATGGCATCCTATTTTTTCTTGAAAGAAAGAAATAAAAAAAAGGCAAAATCACATCTTATCAAGTTAGATCACTCTCCGTTGAAAGTAATCCAGGGTAATTGCGATTATTTTAATGCTCATCTCTTAATGTTTCACCTCAAGATTTTCACCCAAACGGATATATTAATAAACATTACCAATACTAATACTAATTAATTATTTCTAGAGCGCTTTATACTAAGGCTCTAAAGCGCTTAACAAGAAATATAAACTATAAAATGATTATTAAATCTTGTCTTGACAACAGATAAAAAGCTAAAATATGAAAATAATGACGATTACAAAAGTGCAATGTCAAAGTCCACAGAATGTTAAAAATATGCGATACGAAATAATTAA
>Ga0126336_10001134_pt1 | contig 13152 bp, 11 predicted proteins | sample SidCmetagenome_FD_92530 | JGI IMG/M metagenome (GOLD analysis project Ga0126336, IMG submission 92530) | Coral microbial communities from El Islote,Puerto Morelos, Mexico - Siderastrea C C metagenome | ecosystem: Host-associated > Invertebrates > Cnidaria > Coral | place: El Islote,Puerto...
AAGGGTGCTTACCTAATGAATAAACAAACAAACTGTTTCCTTTGCCAATCCCGTCTTCACAGTACGCTCCATAAGTGCCACTATTGTAATATTTGTGTTTCATGTCAGCTCCAGATAAACACAGGCCATCCTTGCCCATGGCAAAAAGAGTGTAACTTTTTGCGTGAGCCAATTTAGCGCACTTCTTCACAACTTCGTTGGTGTTGTCCCACTTGATTTCATTGGTAAAATCACCAAGTACTTCTTTGAGGTTATCAGCGCCAACAAAACATGCCACTTGGATCTCAGGTGGAGCTTAATGAAAAGACAAAACAAAAAAAGCAGTACAGTTTGAAAACTATTAATGCACATACAACACCATGGGGAGAGCGAGCTCTAATATAGGTATAGGACTTTTGATGTTTTGTATCCAAAGACGTCATAAGGTAAAGTCTGAAGAATTAGGAACAGGTTTTAAGACTAAAGCAATCGCTTTAGTTTAGGGTGGGTGGGAAATACATCCCTGCCAAGTTAACTTCGTTCTGTATAGTTTTCGTTTTAGATGACTAATGCTGTGATCGATTTTAATGCGTTTTAAGTCAATCGAGTCAATCGAGCTAAGTCAATCGAGGCGTTTGTTTTAGTAAATTTTACAAAAATCTTGAACAACTAAGAGCCCTGATTACTGACGTGGGCATGGTACTTTCTTTGGAATAGTGAACAACTATGTGAAGTTTCTAAAAACGGACGTCTTAGAAGTTTCTAGAACATTCTTTTCTAAGCACATAACTGAGTACCTTTACTTTACTTCTACATATTACTTTGGGCTACCAAGACTATTTCTGCTTGGAATAGTTCTTCTTGTTATTCTTACCGAAAATCCTTCGTTCTGTCTACAAATTCAACTGCTGTTTACTGAACGAATCTCGGCAGTGAAAGTTTAACAATTCCAGGATGTTGGATATTTGGAAACTCCCTTTCGGTGTGTCATAGACCATTATAGACAATAAAAAAGGACTATGGCTAATCTACGTACGATCGCAGGGTTTGTCGTCGTTGCAGACTTTCTCAGTTAGGGGTTTCACAGCATAACGGCAAAGTTCTTTTGCAGCTGACTTAACTTGTCCAAGTTCGTCTATCCTGACGCATTGTAACGTTCGAGTCATTAAACCACCACTGCAGGTCGTAGAACACTAAATCAAAAATACAAATATATCAACTGGTAAAAATAATATATGGAACACAAAATACAAGCAAATAGTACAGATTCACGATATTGAAACATAACATGGACTTACAACAATCAACAATCTCATGTAAGCTAATTTACTTGAGGAAAGGAGTCAGTTCAAAGGTGTCTGCTACCAGCTACATTTTTTCCCAAAAAATTCACGATTCACGATATTAAAACGTACCATACATGGACTTACAACAAATCAACAATCTCATTTAAGCTGTTTTACTTGAGGAACGGAGTCAGTTCAAAGGTGTCTGCTACCAGCTACGTTTTTTTTCCAAAAAACATCTTTTTTCAGTTTAAAGAAGCATTTTTACCATTTAATTTGCATACCTTGCAGGATGTGAGCTGATAGCCTATGAGTAGCAAGCCAATTGAGCGCATGCTTACTCATATTTAGGGACCGTCTGTAATGACGAGACTACAAAATGATAGTCACAGCGAATGATGCAAGGAAATCGAATTGTTGATGAAACCTTCAACCACTGAAGCAGCAAAAACGCTAATTGAGTGGTATATCTCTGACTTTAAAAGTGATTCTGAAATTAATTTACCTCAGACCATGGCAATGCCCTCCATTCTGCAGGACACGGTATCTCATTACAACGTTGAACCAGAACTTCCTTTGGTTTAGCGCTTATGTTGCATGCCGAGTCATCAAGTTTCTCGTAATACGAGTCATTGACCTTTCTCCGACAGTAAAGTAGCCTGGAATGGCTACCATTTCCACATGTTTTGGTGCACTCGGTCCAATCAGTCAGATGCCATCTTCAAAATAAACAAAATAATAATTCTTGGTAGAACTTTATGCCTTCTGGTATACTTCAAGTCTATATTAAGACTGTGTTTACGAGAGCAATTACAGGTGTTTTCTACACAAGTTTATTTGTTTGAAAAATCTGAAAGGTGAGCAGAGTTTTACGCCCAGGCATTTAGCAATTATTCCACGACATTGAGTGGCACATGAGTTCACAGCCAACAGAGCTGGTTATGAGGCTATCTACGAGGACAAGAAGTGAAATAGTTGATTTATTATGTAGGAAACGCACTGGTCATGACAAGGGTTATCAACTTACTAAAACCAAGTTTTCTGAAACTTGTATTCGCCATCTTTTTCGCGTGCTTTCTCTACTCGCGCGACAGGAGGTGATAGCCCAGGGTTCTATCTAGGGTATTTGAGGGGTAGAAGCTTCCCCCCAAGATGCCTAGCTTCCCCTCAAAAGATATTGTTCACGTTAGCAAATATCGGAGCTAAATGTAACATTGTCAGAACGTGATCACGACTAAAACATAAAATAAAATGCCACAGTGTAACATTATCTCAAAATTATGTCTCAAAATGCACCAGATTGCATCTCAGTGAATATTCGTTTCAAAAAATTTCCGGGGAAACATGCCCCCAGACCCCCCTAGAAAGCTCGTGGCCAAGGCCACGAGGGACTTCTCCCCCTGACGATAAATCCTAGATAGAACCCTGAAGCCTGTTTGTGTTGCACAGATCAGAACCCGTGTCAGGGCTCGTTTCAAGAAGCGATGTAATAACAAACAATAGCGCTTAATGAAAGTTATGCCTTAACATTCCTTCCAGGTAGTTGTTTTCCTGTTTCTAAATTTTAGTCAAGTGTTTTAAATGGTGAAAAGACACTTACTCTGGTGAACAGCTTGGACTGCTGCAGGGTTTCTGTGATTCAGGTTTAACTAGTTTTGAACACGACTTGACTGAGGCAGGTGTCTCATCATCGGATCGAACACAGTTTACGTCTCGAGTTAGCACTCCTAAAAGCGTCAAAAAATAAACATTTCAACAGAAACGGTAGTAACTAATAAATGACTTTGATAGATAAACAACTATTCTTATTCATTCAAAAGGCACGAAAATATCTTGAGCATTCCTAGTTACTTGGCTAAATTCGCATGGCGCACTCCACGCCCACTAAAGCTATTCCCTCGGGGTTTATTTTATCTTATTTCAGCGTTCTCTCGTTGCAAATTTCCACGCGGGCTCTTTGGGTGTCGCGGTTTGGTTTTTTTGTTCTATTTCTCACCGACGTCGCTGAGGCAATCATGGCTCAAGCGCCGAACGCGCCTCAACAAGACCAGGTTCAAGCTTTGGCTTCTCCTCCACAAGTTCAACCGTTGCAAGATGCTGGGCAACCTGCTGGCCAGCCTGCTGCTCAAGAACCTGAGGTATTTATTTTCTTTATTCTTTTTCTTTTCTTGTTTTGTGGTAGGTTTTTGCCTCGTGGTTTTTACCTTTTGTCGTTACTGTGTAACGTCCGCTTATTCATGCTTACGTTAGCCCTTTTGGTTTGTGAAACGTAGATTAGTGTTTCATTTTGTGTTTTGTTTTACGTTGGCGCTTGTCGCTTGAGCAACGTATAGCCGGAATGTCAACTGTTTTACTTTAGCCGTTGTGGCTTGTGAAACGTAGAATGCTTTGGTTTTATTGTTCGTTTTACGTTGGCGCTTACCGCTTGAGCAACATATAAGAGGTCGGTAAATTTACGTTGGCCTTTTTGTGAAACGTAAATAGGCGATCGTTTTTCGGTTTTGTTTTACGTTGGCGTTTGTCGCTTGAGAAACGTATATCCGGAATGTCAGTTCTGTTAGGTTAGCCTTTTTGGCTTGTGAAACGTGTATGTGGTTTGTTTATTTGCTTTTTTTGAGTGTCGGTGCTTGGCGGGTAACGTGCTATAGTCTGTCAGTCTTTTTACGTTGGCCTTTGTGGCTTTTGAAATGTTTGTCAGTAGTTGTTTCTTTTGTTTTACCTCATTTTGGCGTCGGTCGCTTGCGAAGCGCATAAAATGTGTTATTGTTCAGTTGTTTTTACTTGCCCCTGTTTTTCGCCTGTTGCCTCTAGCTTGCGACTTTTCAGAATTCAACTGCGCGACTTTATGCATGCATGTTGGTGTTTTTACGGTTTTGTTTTTCGCCTTGTATTATTCTAGTCTTTTGCTTGGTGTTTTGGCGCTGTAGAGTCTGTTCATTTGCATATTTTCACACTGTTTATTTTTTCGCTATTTGTTATATTCGCACATGTAATTTCTTCGTCCCTTTTGTTTTATTACTTGTGTTTATTTATCCCCTTTTTTCCTTTCCGTTTCTTTCCATTACCTGCCTAGGCTGCCCCTGATGATATTACAGTGGTTCAGAGGGAGATTGCTGAGGTTAAGAACCAGTTCGATCAAAACTCAGTTCATAATGCTCTTCAGTGAAGCAGCTAATTTCCCTTCCCGCGGGTATTGTTGATGTACATGCCGTCACTGCAGCTTTGGAGCATTTGGTTGACGTGGCGAGAGGGAAAAATAATGCCCAGGCCTCCCGTCACAATTCTATCCCTAAGCAGACCAGGCCCCTATTGTCGCATGTCTCTTTTCAGCCAGTACTCCTCAAACTTCTGGGGGACAAAGACGAGATCGCGATTGCCAAGGAGATTTACAAGGCTTTTAAGCATAGTTCCAATGTTCGTCCCCTTATGAGTAATCCTAAACTTTTTCATGTATCGTAGGTTTTATGTCATCCTATGAATTTTGTAACCTTTAAAAATAAAGTTTTCATGTTTGTTTTCAGTCAGTTCTTCCTTTATTTAGTCTCATCCTCATTTCCGAGTCTTGTTCAGGGGAGTTTCTAAACACAACCCTTTTCCAGTCTTCGGATGGATTCCTGGCTCCACTCGGTTGTGGGGTTTTACTTCCTTCCCTTTATTTTCTCCTCGTTTTCTTTTTCTCCTTTTCTTTTAGAAATGGGTTCCGTCCTTTGATTTTGACCAGCTTACTGACTTGGCTGCTTCTAATGAGCCCAAGGAGACTTGGTGTAATTGGGAGAGAAAGCCCCACAACTGGGTTGGGCCGCTCCCTTCAGTGGATATGGTCTCTTCCGGTTCCGTGTATGCTTCACCTGTTCACATACTGTTTAGAGATAACGAAAACTTCATCGCTGGGAACGTTCAAACCAACTGTCATCAATGGCGGACCATTTTGCTTAACTACTCCAAGGCAGATGAAACTTTTCGTACGTTTCGTTGGGTGTGGACATTCAGGACTTTTTTACGCCTTTTAAGGGAACGTTTCAGGGTCGTTCTTATAACTCGCCCATTCCGCCTCGTATCGTTCTTCCAACTGTGCTTAATTGCCAGGACCACGAAGACTTTATTTCTAACTGCATATATGAAAGAGTCTACAATGGTTCCCTTCTGGTTGTTGGCAACGTTGGTCTTGTTGACCCACCCTATCTCGTCATGCTCATTACTATAGAGCCCGTGAAGCCATGTATGTGCCATGATGACCTTTTTTTGAATCTCTGGATTAAGGACTGCCCGTTTACTCTTGATTACATTACCGACCTGCCTCGCTATGTCGGACACAACCACTTCCAGTCTACTATCGACGATGAGAGCGGCTACGATCATATTTCTTTACACCCCTCCAGCCCCAATTTTTTCGGTTTACAATGGAAAGGTTATTATTTTACTTACACCACCATCCCTTTCGGGTGGAAGGCCAGTGCGTACATATACAACACTGCTGGCATGGCTGCTACTAGCTACATAAGGTCTCTGGGCGATGTAGCAGCTGTCGTAAGGTCTTCCACGATTAGTCCGCTAAACAATAGAACAAACAAAAGAAACAAAGAACGAGGCGTTAAAACAATAGAGCTGCTACATATAGCGGTCCAATGAAAATACAAGATTTTGAGAGGTGCTACACTACCGAGGTCTCTAGGAGTTCCTTGCTCACAATATATCGACGACAGGCATCTTGGTCAGCTCCGCCCTCGTTCAAAGTCCCACGTAAGCTTTTCGAATTTCCAGCTTGCAGAAATGGGGACTTTTATTGCGTGTTCTGTTCTCCTGGAGTTAGGCTTTCTTCTTAGCATCGTGAAGAGCGTGTTCATTCCTCACATCAAAGTAAAATTTCTAGGGCACATCTGTCAATCCGACATACTGTTTTAAAGTTCGCTACTCTTCGTGATTCCATCCTGGAAAGTAAGACTGTGTCCCTCAAGAAGTTGCAGAAGTTTGCCGGGAAGACAACTTCTTTTTCCCTTTCCGTTCCAGCTGCAAAGCTCTTTACCAATTGTGTTTACCAGGCCATCTCAGCAGCCTCTAAAACTCCCAGGGCTATCACTGTTTCTTCGACTTTGAAGCAAGAACTCTTGCATTGGCGTTTTCTTGATGATTGGAATGGCTATCTTCCTTGGAAAGACGAAAAACACGTCTCCATCACTCTTTTCTGTGATGCGTCGGATGTTGGCTTGGGCGGAGTGGTTAAAGTCCACGAGAAAGAAGAGAAAACGCTGCGAGGATATTGGGATGACGATTCCCGGCAACTTCCTATAGCAGTTGGGGAGGCGCGTGCACTGCTTCACATCTTGGAAAGTGTTGGAGAAATTATCGCCAATTCCAGAGTAGATTGCTTTATCGATAATAAAGTTGTGGTTTCATGTTGGGAACGCCAGCTCTCCCAGATGCCAGCCTTGTCGATCCGCCGTCATGAAGGACATCTTTTTCCTAACCTTGAAATTTAACCTGGCGCTGAAAACCCTTTTTGTTCCTTCTAGAGAGAATCCCGCTGATTTACCGTCTCGTTCCCTGTCTGATGCAGATTGCAAGCTCAGCCCACTCGCCTGGAAAATGGTGGGTCAGGCCTTTGGCCCTCATGCGCTGGACTTAATGGTGTTGTCCTCCAATGTTCAGTGTGATTCTAAAGGTCACTCTCTCCGTTTCTTCTCCCCGTTCCCTAATCTGGGCTAATCTGGCACAAATCTTTTCTCCCAAGTGCTTGGTCCTTCTGAAAACGCATACATATCCCCCGCCCTTGATAGGGCCTCTGATCAATTTTATGTCTTCACAGCCATTCCCCGTTACTTTTGTTGTGCCTGGCCTATGTCCCAAACGTTACTGGTGGCCAATCCTGCACCACAGGGCTTATACAGCTGCTTTAAGTTGGATTCTAAAGGTCAAAAGGATATTCTTCTTTTTCCTAACTCAAATTTATCCGGATCTTTCACTCCTCGCGCTTTGCAGTGGGATCTTTGGGTATTCCGGGTTTTACCATCCGATTAAAAAGTTTTCGTTTCCCTTTTTTGATTTGTTCTCCAGGTTCTTCCCTCAGTGCCGCGCCTTTGGTGCCCTTCTGTCCAGTGCCCAGAATGCTCTTACCCAAACGATCACGACTTCTCTTTCTTGCCAGCGTTGTGGTTATCGGCACATTTTTCGTTCACAACAGATCGTTGACAGCAAAATACAACTTGATATTCCCTCCATCGACAATCGTTTACAATCTATTCATGCTCTTGACGTGCCTCTAAGCCCTACGAAAGCAGAAATCGGCCCTACAGAAGGAGTTGGAGAATTTCCTTTTCTCTCTCCCTTTCTAAGCCTTTATTTTCAGCAGCTCCTCAGGACCTTGTTCGTTTTCTCAGATGTAAAGATCGAAAAGGGAAGACAAAGGTTCACAATTGGGCTTGCCCTTTGTTCGGATCACATTCCAAAGAACGTTGTCAGTGCCCAGTCCGTTTAGCGGCAAGAACTGTAGATAGTCTTATTGGTGAACTCCGTTCTATCTTCAATAATGTAGGAAGAGCTGGCCCATGGTGTGACCTCCTTGGGACAGGCGATCCTGCCTCCCACCAGTCTCTTAAAGATTACCGTCGGTTCCTGTACCAAGAACAAGCCTCATCCCGCGTTTCTTTCAAGCAGTCCGTGCCCATTTTTCTGGAGAAGTTGTGGAAATTGTGCCAGCACATCAACGATCTAGCCTACCTTTCTTGTGACACTGCCCCCCTCAATCGTTGCATTTTTGCCAGGGACCTAGCCTTCTTCTGTGTTGATTTCTTCTCTGGTGATAGAGCTTCTTATTTGGGGATTATTCTCATTCATTCATAAGGCACGAAAATATCTTAAGCATTCCTAGTTACTTGGCCAAATTCGCATAGCCTCTCAAGCTATTCCTTATTCCTATTCGGGGTTTATTTTATCCTATTTAAGCGTTCTCTCGTTGCAAACTCGTCCTCTCATTTCTATGCGTGCTCTTTGGGTGTCGCGGACTGGTTTTTCCCACCCTCCTCCCTTTCAGTGACGTCTACCATCCCTACATTTATACTCCCACTCTATGTCTTATGCAAAATTTCTCCTCCCATTAGCATAAGTCACAGAGTGTCTTATTAAATGAATGTGAATATATTACTACGTTTACTTGGCGCAAAAATATGCATGGATATTGCATATATGGTCAACACAACTTCATTTGATTTTCTATCAGTCTCACAAAATTAATTTTGGGGCATTTGTGGCAAAACGCGATTTCTAAGGCTTGAACACCCACTGTTTTTCCTATCAATGTTAGTCCTCTCTGTTCTATGTCCACTGAAACGTCATTAAAACTACGGTTCAAAAGGAAAGTAATTTATGCGATGTTACCTTGTCCACATTTCACTGAGCAGGTAGACCAATTGCCAGCAATCCATTTTGAGGGAACAGTCTGGGAAGACTCGTTAGATAATAACGGTCTGTAATACTCGAAGTCCACACCCTGGTTTCTCCCATGGAACCAGATAAACTAGCAAGAAAAGGATAAACATCCATTAAAGGAATTCTCAAATAAATTGTTCCTTGTTCATGCAAAATTCTTTGACTGTGTTCGATGTCAAAAGAACAATGAAGGAAAGGCCAATTCACTCAATACAACAAGCCTGCGGTGCATCATGGTATACTGTAGTTGTATGCAACATAACAAGTGCAAGGTAGATGAGTGAACGCGCACATTTTAACAAGAAGTTTGTTTTCTAAATAAAAAAGTTCATCTTTTAAGGTATTCTCATCTTCAAACCTCATTTGACGAACAGACAGTAAAGACGTAGGCAATTTTGAATAGCACTCCCAGGATTCCCTGCAGGTGCGTTTAACAGACAAAAGTGGGCATCAACGTTAATAGAACACGTTTACATGTACGAAGAACGGAATCCCTAATTCCTTCCTTCTCTGAGTAAAATTTGTATGTAGTTGCTTTGTTGCCTAGTTCCTGTATGGCTTTTCCCCAAGCCCCTCACGGTCAATTCGTTGTGACGTATGATTCGTTTCGTTGACTTATCCGGGACGAACGGCCGCTCAGACCATGTGACACGAAACGGTCCGACCACGACGAAATATAGAGGCTTAGGAACTAGGCAAGTTGCTTTGCATTTACTTACCACCACCCTCAAGGGTACTTTAGTCGGCCCATCCACTACAAGCAAATCATCGTATTTGTTGTCTTCATGCTGATATTCAATTCGTGTTCCCTTGTAATAAATTGTTTTACTCCAGGAGGGCAGAGAGATTATATATTGACCTGTCAAATCATCTTTGATGCCTGATGGAAGAAAAAATCTCCTAAGCAAGCTCTACTATTCCGGTAACTCGGAACGAGAAGTCTCGGTGAGTTTTATAAGAAAGGTCTATGTTCGCTACAATGAACGCAAGATAGGATTATAAAGCCGTCCCTGTTCGCTCATCATTTGATACCTAAGATTTTCCCGATCGAGGGAAATAATTACATAACAGAGCAATTAAGACGATTTCCGCTCAACGTTCGAGCAGTAAGTGCAAAAATTAAGTTACCAAAAAAATACTCAGCGCGGTGACATTTTGAAAACAAACAAGAAGAACTTATCGATACTTTTACTCCAGGGCTGACCCTGGGAGAGAAAATTGAATTTAAAGTTATCCATATTTTAATGAAAAAGATGCTTCATGTCAGTTCAAAACAAAATGGCGCCCGTTTTTAGCATATTTTACGAGATTTGACATTAATTTTCTCGAGAATGCTTGAGAATTTAAACGCGGGGTCACTTAAAGAAGTGAATTAAAGTGGATGTTTCATATAGTATTCAAAATGTTACCGTGCTGTGAGCAGTTTTTTAGTAATAATTTTTGCACTTATTGCTCGAACGTTGAGCGAAATCCGTCTTAATTTGTTTGCTCAAACAATAAAAAGAAAAATTAAACCATGCAACTTAAGGGGTTGGTTTCATGGTTTGGCGAATGTGCAAGCTGCGACGTTAGCCCATTCAATTTCATTATTTATGGATAAAAGTGAATAGATATATAGCTCTTGTGGAAACATTTACCTTTGAAAATTTCAAGTCAGTCGCGAAACCGTGTGATAGAAGGAGATTTTTCATTAGTATTCAGTTTGTGTGTTCTGAATCGATGCATTAAGATACCTTTCCCGCTTTCTTACCAACGTTTCCGGTTTAAAGGCCCCCCTCCTATGTACTTCGTGGGGGCGCGGTAATACTAGTTAGTGCGTTGGACTTCAGTTTTGAAGATCGGTGGTTCGACGCCCAGTCTCTACCACCATGTTGATTCCTTAGACGAGATACTTTGCCCCACTTTGTCTCTCTCAACCCAGGTGTATAAAGGTGTACCGGCGACATACGCTGGGGGTAACCCTGCGATGGAGTAGCATCCCGTCCAGGGGGGAGTAGCAATACTCTCAGTTGCTTCATGCTACGGAAACCGGGATAAGCTCCGGTCGTGTGGGCCTCCTTGGCCCGTGTGCAACTTTATCCATTTATTATCCTCTGTACTTCAGTGGTTAAAGAGCATAATTTGTGCAAGCAGAACGATGGATGACCGTTTCAAATCAAAAATTCGGAATTAGCATTTACCATCGAATTTTTTTCTTCGGGCCGAAGGATTTATTCTGCACAAACGCACAAGTTGTTTACTCGCTTCCGATTGGTTTACAAACGAAAGAATTCAATTAATTGACATTATCGCCAAACCGTGAAACTTTCCCTTCAATTCAGTTGCCTTGGTTTTACTTGAATCGTGTAGCTTTTAGGGGGCGCCACGAAGCTCTCCGAATGCTTCACAGAATTGGCTGAGAAAACAATTAACAGACAACAGAAACAATGACGCTAGCCCTGAGAACAATAGAGCTTCGAGGTTACAAGGTCTAATGAAATTAGAGGTTCTAAAGAGCTTCGTGCCCCCTGAGGTTGCAGCCCCAAGTGGTAATAATAAAAAAAAACCAAAAAAATACTATGATTAACAAACATACCCAGCATATTATACAACTTCGCTCTTTGTTTAAATCTTGCTTCTACCGTTCCAACAGGAAGCACCACAATTGTGTCTGGATTTTTGAAGCCTAAATGAGGTGTGAAAACAATTACGTTTTTTCGTAGATTACACGTTTTACATTCAGTTGTACTTAAAACTTGCATTTTTCGCATTTCGCACGTTCTATTTAGATGTTACATTTCTTATCGTGGTCGCCTATTGTGCAAATCTGTCAAAGGAAAAGATCATACATTTGCATTCGTTAGCAGCTCGCCTCACGGCTAGGCGGTTTAGGAAGAGGCAATCAAAATGCAATTGTGAAGTGGGAAAGGACGCAAACTGGTTGTACATTTTTTGGCTTACAGTTTTCTTCATTACGTGCAATTAACAGTGTATTGAGACTTCTTTAGAGAAGTTTTGACATTCCAGATTTGCGGCGCTCTTTTCAAAGAAACACTTTGAAAAGCAAAAATAGCATTTACACTAGTAAAAAACCTACAAATAATAATACCCAAGTCCAGATCAATGACACTAAACTGGTGCGCCGTGAAACGTGAAGTGTGTTGGAATGGCTAAGATGGAAATGGAAATGTTGCTGGGAAAGTCAACCTTTTCAAGTTCAGCACTTGTGTCTTTAGTTACAAAACCCAAACAAAAAGTTATGATGGCTTCTAGGTGTATTTTGTGTATGAGCTGAGATACTTAATCATAATTTTTGACATTTTTTGACAGAAGATACTTCATCATAATTTTAGCACAGCTTTGGCAAAACGGCAGCAAAATCCCCTTTAATAAAGGTATAGATTGGACGGTTGACGATAGAAAAAAATAACAAGTAGCAGAATACTAGCAAGTTGATGGTGGGGCTCAACTTACAATCATGTGATCATTGACTGTTAAACCAATTCTGGCCAAGCATTCAACTTTGACAGTAAAATTCTATCAATTTCACGTTGACGGGTAATGATTAAAAATCGTGACGTTTGTCAATTGAAGGTTAAAATATAAGGCATTTGGTGGTTGATGGTTTACCCAGTGAGTCCCTCTTGCAGACAGAATATCGACAGTGGCACTTCATAGGTCGACTTCGTTTGCTTCTTCTTTAACTATGATTAACAAGCGGAAAAGACTACTCTATTAGCTTCACGTCTTTGAATCCTTAATTGGGTGTCAGTGTATGATGGTAACCAGCTGAGACGATGTTAACCAATGGTCTAATCCATAAAGCACAACGAAACCAGGGAAAATGCTGCTCTGATAGCAATTCATTCTCAAGCGTTAGAAAAAAAACAGTCAAATTAATCATAAGCCACAAAGCAGTAGCGTATCTTACAACCCTTGCTCAGTACATAAATTGTTTTAGCCACAAATGCTTAACGAAAAAATATGAGAAAAGCTGGTTTGAATGGAACAAAGTTGAAGTTGGAATGATACCCTAACGTGTATAAGGCAAGTGCCCAAACTTATGCAAACTAGCAAAAACACCGGCTTTTGCTCATTTGCCTTAGGAGCAGCAAATGTTAAGTTCGACGTTTGAAGTAGGCCTAAGAGTTTTGTTGTGTTACACATTCAAGGAAATCAAACAAGTATTGTCTAAGCTGTGTTATAAGTTGCCACATAAGTAATCCCTAAACACAGTTTTGCGCTTTCTTAGTTACTCCACTTACCATATCTTCTATAATATTTCGTGTAAGCTGATTTTTCCAGTATGCACGTATCTCCATTGCCGCCGCAAATTCCACACCGATCTTTTCTCGTTCCAGACTCAAGAACATGATCACAGCCCACAGCCTAGCGAAATAGATCAGATCGCAATGGCGAGAGGTTCACCAGATTCATTTGGGCGTTCCAGCTAAATTAGCTTAGTTTTATCCTTGTACTAGAAATC
>Ga0126336_10001135_pt1 | contig 13150 bp, 9 predicted proteins | sample SidCmetagenome_FD_92530 | JGI IMG/M metagenome (GOLD analysis project Ga0126336, IMG submission 92530) | Coral microbial communities from El Islote,Puerto Morelos, Mexico - Siderastrea C C metagenome | ecosystem: Host-associated > Invertebrates > Cnidaria > Coral | place: El Islote,Puerto...
AAAGAAAGAAAGAAGGAAAGAAAGAAAGAAAGAAAGAAAGAAAGAAAGAAAGAAAGAAAGAAAGAAAGAAAGAAAGAAAGAAAGAAAGAAAGAAAGAAAGAAAGAAAGAAAGAAAGAAAGAAAAGGTAACTGGTTCAAGACAGTAAAAGGGTGCTAAACAGATTAATTACAGTGGAAAACCGTTATTTCTTATACGGAAATTGTACAGAGCTCGGAGACTATCTATATTAATTAACCGGGATTGATATTTCACCAACCTCTCAACAGAACAGAAGCTACTTGTCTATCCCTTAGACACACTATTGAGATGATTGGTCGACAGCCTTTTGACAAGTGTTATAGCATTTTTACAGTAAAATCGGGTGTTTTCCAACTCAAATAACTTTTTGCAGTGCAATATATTTCAGTGATAACAGAAAGATGAAAGATGTTTTTAAAATAAGTAAATCACATTTGGGATTATGATCTTGGCATCTTGGTCAAAACACCTGTAAGAGATTTTTGTTTTTGTTTTATATTAATCCCTCCCGAATGAATACAACAAAGTCAAACTGCATAATATGTTTAAGTAAGCAGTGTTTACTTATGCTGTTTCCGACAAGTCAGGTTAAGGACTTAGTTGCTACACATGAAAAATGACTACTATAGTATTCTGCCACTGCAATAGTCCAGGATAACTCACTTTAATTTGCGTTTCAAAAGCGTTACAACTATTCCTGGTTTCTCTCCCTATTTTCCTCTTTGCTTGGTCCTTACAATATTCTTGTTCTTGGTTAAAACTTGCAATACTTTGTCAAACGCGATATAAATTGACAAACACAGCATCCTTAGACTTAAACAGTTCAGTCTATCAGTGGCTATATATTCCTGTTTGGCAACTAAAATCAAAGCTATTCAGATTAAAGAATTTAAAAAAATACCAGTTCATTTTCGAGACGTTTTATGTTACGTTGACAGTAAAATACTATAGTCACGCCTAACCATGTTTGTTTAAGAAACTTATCTGCTTTAAAAAACTATCTGCTGATCTATTTAGTTAACGCTATTATCCGCCTTTGAACTGACACAAAGCTGCGGCCTAAAGGGTCTGTCTTTCCTGGTGTAAACCGAAGCCGCTTCTCACCTGCAACGACAATAGGACATACAGATATTCTTATGGACAATGAAAAAATATATGCTGATTTTGAGTAATACAGAATTAAAAAACAAACAAACAAACGAAAACAGCAAAACTTCAATCCCAGAATGAAAGGAAGCTGACGTGTACTGCAAACACGTCGTTGCTATAAAATCTGTCATCGTGATTTGTTTTAGTATAATCATAGTTTGTGAATCATCCTGTACTGGCAGAGTTCCTCAACCGGGTCTGGATAAAAATAGGGTTAAAAATGCGGACTTCTTCATAAACTTACAAACCAATTTGTTAATTGAGCTTAACTTTTGGAAAAAAAAAGGTCGAAAACAAAAACTTTCTGACATAGCGAAGGAGAAAGGTGTAGAGAGTTACAGATGTTACCTTAGCATGTAAACATTACCTTACCTCCTGTTTCCACAGTAACGCAAACGGCAGCCAGGTGTCGGAGGCAACTCGTACACGTAGAAAGCGCCACAGTTCCTGACCCGAATGATTATAGACCATTGACAGCACTTGTTTGACCAATGGAAACACACCCTGCGTGACACAATCCCTTGACCCACTGAAGGATGTCCGCCAAACAGCCAACCTGGTGCATGCGTGTTACACCGACGCTGAGGCACACACGAATCAGCCATCTTATAGCCTGCACGACCAGTGAACCTATACCAGGTTTTAATAAAGGGTCTGTCGCACCTTGCGACTGTTAACGAGTAGCCTTGGGCACGATCATAGCCACTCAGAGTTCTGTAACTTCTGCATTCTAAAAAAAGAAAATGAAGTGCGATAAGTTTTCCCTTCTTTCCTTTGTGTTTATTCTTTATGTATTTCTTTTGAATTGCTTCTTTTTTCCTTTTCCTTTTTCTTTCTGATTTTATTGTTCTTTTGTTATTATTGTTCTTGTAAGATAGTTAAAGTTAAATTGTGTTTTAATTCTATTTAAGTGCGATTGCAAAAGTCATTAAACTAAAAAACATCACGTCTTAACAATCTGTTTTAAATTTCAATCAATTTCAAAAAGTCCTCTTGTAGAAAATAGACTAATTTTTCAACATCAAGTAAAGAAATGAAAATATAAGGTAAACAAACAGATCCTGCGTGGTAAAATACTGTCATCTAACCCCCAAAATAGAGTTTTTCAGTCTGCTAAGTTGGCATGTCAAAAAGTGATGATGGAAGCTGATCGGTTATCTCCTATCTTGTTGAGAAAAATTTTTTAACTGGTGAATTTACTGAAAATAAAATAGCAAACCATGTGATGATATGTTTAAGTGTGCACTAAAATCGAGAGTAAATTTTTACACACGAGATTATAAGATATACGAACAAAGATATATAGCGATGGCAAATCGAAATGTAGTTTCCGCGAATAAAAATCTACCGGCGATTATGTGAATTAAAAATGAAAACAATGAAAATATGTTCTAAAATTATTTTTAAAAAATTGATAAAAAGAAACGTGTTTTAAAATATCCAAATCCACTTAGATTAGCAACACTCGTCACCCCTGTCGACCCATCCCCACCACCCCACCCTCACTAGAAGAAAACAAACTGCCGCCTAAAGTGTCAACTGCCTAGCAAACGAAAACAAACAAACTAATAAAAGAGCCGCTGCGGCATTGACGTACATGTCAATTGCTAATTAATTAAGTGATCAAAATAAAGAAAACTGGGGGCTAATAGTAGTTTGAATTTTATCGCCTAAGCTATCAAATAAAAGATGAGTAACTCTACCTGAACCGCCGCCGCCGCCACGGTTTCCACAGTAACGTAAGTTGCAGTAGGGTGTTGGCGACAACCAGTAAACGTAGAAAGGACCACAGTTGCGAACCCGGATGTAACGAGACCATTGACAGCAGCTGGAGGACCAATGGAAACACACCCTGCGTGAGACCATGCCTTGGGCCACTGTAGGATGTCCACCAACCAGCCAACCTGGCGCATGCGTACCACAGTAGTATTTAGCAACACATCTACTAGGCATCATGTTGCCGGCAGATCCTGTGAACCTATACCAGGTGGTAGGCAGAGATCTGTCACATTTGACGACTCCTCTGTAACCTTGTGCACGGTCATACTCACTCAGAGTTCTGTAGCTTCTACATTCTAAGGAAAAAAGTTGACATAAAAATTTTCAGTTTTTTTTTCGTCCTATAGTTTCCCACATAGTAGTTTATTATAGCCATGTTTCAAACTTTGTAAAGAACATTGATATCATTTATCGTTTGATAATCGTGCCCTATTTTTTTATTCCGTTGAAAATCACTTACTTTAGTAAAAACGCAATGCACTATGTTTTTGGAGACCTGATGATTGCTTGTGAGAGAAATGAGACTTCAACGCAATACATAACAAAAATTTACTTCTTTTGATTAGTGTGAGTTATTGATGCGATTATACTCCTATCTGCTTATTACTAGCGCTTTTTGATCGTGGAAAACCACGATTTTTCTTTTCTTGTTGTTGTTGTTGTATTGTTGATAAACTATTATAGCCACCATCCAATTACAAATTCATATCAATATTGAATTTAGCCTCTTATGTGCTGCCATCTTGCATATCTGTTTTCTTGGTGTCGTTGCTAGGAAATGAAAGGTAAATAAAATAACAACAAAAATAAACGTCTCTTTCGCAGGATCGTAGCATCTTAAACTACGCAGATGCTTGTGAGACAAATAAAGCATATTGATTTTTATTTGGGGCGGGTGGGAGTCTAAAAAGGGCGTAATATCAAACTGCTTACCTAATGGGCGGATTGCTGAAATAAAAATAAAGACAAATTGTAAAAACATTTACAAATTCAATGAATAAACAATGTTATTAAAACAAGTGCTTCTGTATCACCAAGATTTCGTAATGGTTCAATGTTCGAACACACGAAAACTCGTGTTTGCTCCTTTTACAACTTCTCAAACAATGCAAAAATAAGTTAATTTAAATAAATTGATCATAATTAAAATGTAGAAAAGAGTCGACCTTTGTCTAGTTAGATGCAATATGTGAATTGCAGCAGAGCCTGCGTATCTTGCGTCGTACAAAAACAGAAATTTACCTTCCCATAATTCTCGCATCCAAGGGGAGTGCAATAACAAAACACGAGATTGGGTGTCTCAGCAAATTGTATCGCATCGAATCGAGATGAGTGCTGAAGAAAACGACCCACAAGGGAAACATTTCGAGGTGCTGGGCTTTCTAAAGAAACACTGTCTTGAGTGTTTGGAAATCTTTTCAAACCAGTTACGAAATATAGACAAACAGGCATCTAAATAGCTGCCAATTATGTCTAACACTAATGACACTAATCTACTGAAGTTTGTCGTACTAGATTGACTTGATGTGTCTGCTTTTTTACGCAAAAAAGCAGTATTTAAGAGGTCCTACGATCCTTGGAGGTAATAAAAGGCTCCTGAAAACAAGTAAGGTTTGAGAACTCTACCTTCCCCACAGTAGCGTAAGTTGCAGACTGGTGTTCGCCCCAAGTAGTATACGTAAAATGCGCCACAGTTGCGAACCCGGATGTAACGAGACCATTGACAGCAGCCGGAGGTCCAATGGAAACACACTTTGCGTAAGACAGAGCCTTGAGCCACTGTAGGATGTCCACCAACCAGCCAACCTGGTGCATGCGTACCACATTGATATTTAGGCACACATCTATCGGGCATCTTCACTCCCGCACGTCCTAGCAACCTGTACCAGCCAGTAGCTAGTCTGTCACATTTTACGACTCCCCTGTAGCTCACCGAACGGTCATACTCTAATAGGTATCTGTAGCGTCTGCATTCTTGAAAAACAAGCGGAGAATAAAAGGTATGAGTTTTCTTTTCTTTGTTTCCTTGATGCAGCTAGATTTAAATAAATTAAAGCTTTACTTTTTACTGGTGTATTCTCTTAAAAAAATACCTATACTTCAAACATATCATTAAGTTAAATTTCCGGATCTAGTAGGATTGCCTGAAAGAAGGCTTCAGTGCGATGCAGAAGAAGATTGATCGTTTTCTACTGCACAATTATCAGTGTAAACTTGAGTTATTACACAGGTCAAGTTTTTATTTTCACCCTTCCCTGCTACCCGTCGTGAAATATGACAAGTGTTTATAGACATGTCTAAGACTATCATCATTTTTACGAGAGTATTACGGAGACTTTACCAAGAGGACTTCTAAGAATTAAAGTTGCAACAATTAATAAATTTTAGCTTAAGTAACATAATTACCTAATGCCAGTGGAGCTGCAAAAGAAAAAAGAGAAAGAATTAATTAAGAGTAAGATATCTTCAAATGAAATTGACTAGTATGTCTAAATAAAGTGCTGATAGTGATTTCGTACAAGGTAATAAGACATGGCAAATTCCAAAAGGTTACGGTATATCTGAGATCTTTAAAATATTTCTTTTCATCTCAAAATGTACCTAACTAAGCAATAGTTTCCGCTATTTACATCTCCTTTTATCTGAAAAATAATTGAGCCAATTACGTAAGGATAACTAGTTGACGTCCACATTAAATCAGAATAGACTAGCCGTATTTACGAACATGCAATATGAATAAATGATTAGATTTCTATTTTCCTTTATATTGCGGCGACTTGTAGGTGAAAAGTCAGTTGCTGTATGGAGTAAACATAGACATGCCAAACTCTGAAGATTTTGAGCTTAAATTTACAATTGCCTTTCAAAATAGTTCAATTTTGTCGTCGATTTGCTTCTAATTAATGGCTTAACATCATTTTGTATTTTGGTAAAACTGAAAGTAATCTTCAATGTAGGAACGAGTTTTAGGAACCATATATTGTACTCGATTACTACTACTAATTGCTTTTTAGCAGATCGAACACGGGCGGCTGTGTGACCATTCTTAAAACTTCTTTAAGTTATCAGAGAGTAAAAACGCAAAGGTGATTAAATCAATAACCAGTGGCAACTCTATATTGTCAACACAAAGGACTTTACCAAGTGGGTCATTCATATCGTCTTTGCCCTCGCTTCCATCATTTGGAATTTCCTCTGGACCATGTTCTGCCTCTGCTGCAAACTCTTGCTCGACGTTAACCTGCTTCATTTCCTCCGCCTCAGGGTAGTGGTTGGGAGACTCAAAAATGTCTTCATCCCCCTCTGTAGCGGGTGGCTGCTCTTCGTCGGGTTTTTTCTTGTCCCCCTCTGTGGCGAGCGGCTGGTCATCTTTAGGGCTTTTCTCGTCTCCCTCTGTGGTGGGTGGCTGTCCATCTTTAGTGCTTTCTTCGTCCCCCTCTGTAGCGGGGGGCTGGTTTCCTTCAGCGATTTTCTCGTCTCCCTCTGTGGAAGGTGGCTGGTCATCTTTAGGGCTTTCCTCGTCCCCTTCTGTAGTGGGCGGCTGGTTTTCTTCAGGGCTTTCCTCATCCCCCTCTGTAGCGGGTGGCTGGTTTTCTTCGGGGCTTTGCTCGTCCCCCTCGGTAGCGGGTGGTTGTTGAGCTGCAATATAACAGCCAAAGGAAACCGATTGTCACAGATACTACTAAAATCATGTTTAGGCTGTTGGAACGGATGTCTTAGTATAATTAAACCAAGAAAAATTTGCAGCCAGAGATGAAGCTGAATCGTTCAAAGACGCCAGAACGTAAGTTTCATCGCAGTTAGATTGACATGGTGAGAAATCACCCTAAGTTGAAAATGGGGTTTATCTTGACGAAGTGCAATTCCTGCTAATTAAATGTACCTACCTTTTTCATTTATTACATCTTCCAACTGGTCTTGCAGTACAGGAGCTTCTTCATCACGACGAGTTTCTATGCAACAACAAAACCAAGGAATTTTAAAATGAAAAACAAATGAGTGATGAAATAAGTAGACGAGAAGTCAACAGAAGTGATTAAACCATAAAAAAAAAACAGAATAACAAGACATAGCTTAACACAACATAACACACCATAACGTAACGTAATGTAACGTAACGTAACATAACTAACGTAACGTAACTAAAGTCTTGCTAACGAATTGGCGAACGAATAAAAAACAGGAACAGCAAAAAAGCAAAAGAGATTTGAAGGAAAAGAAAAGACTACTGTGAATCATGGCATAGTACTAGTAGCAAATTTATGCCCTTTGGTATACCGTAAAATCCCGGTTATAAGCCATGAGCTTATGACTTGGTGAGGATTCTTTGCTTGACAAAATAATGTGGCCATGAATAGTAATTTTACTCTTGTTGATGAAAGGCTGATTCTTTGGCTGTAATTAGATTGAAATAGTTGTTTTCCATTATTTTTCTTAGAATTTTGTCTATCTGGAAGTCCCTCGAACCTACACGTGTCTTACAGGTAATGATGAAAAAGCTTCGCGTAATCCACTCGTTACAGACCTGACTAATTTTTAGACGAAGGACTGTTCTCTCAGCTGAAAACAAATCAATTCTTTCAATTTTGACTCACTGAATAATTAGCACTCTTACAATCAATAATAAATATCGTGAACTACCTTTTTAATACCAACCAAGAACGTTTCAAACAATCATTGAACAGCAATTTCCAACTCTTGATACCCCATAAAGATTATAAAGAGAATTGTAATTAATAAAAGTCGCGAGACACGCTTTCATTTTGTAGTACAAACACAAATCCCATTCCTTTGGACTGCTGTTGATGAAACCATCTTGTCAGATTGTTCAAGTTAAATTGTGAAGAAATATTTTCTTCAAAAATGGGGCGATATGCATTCATTTTTTCGTCTTTGAACTTGAAAAATCTTTGAAGGGAAAAGAAATGGGTAAATGTAAGTGCTTGCCACGCCCTGTTCCATGGTTCCCTGTTCGATGCTTTTCACGCCCAAATATCGAACAAATAGATAAATCACATATGCCCAGTAAAGTAACCAGGAAAAAAAGGTCGGATATACGCTTAGAAGGCTATCGGTTGATTACCTGACATTAATTATTGTTAATAATTTTCCTGATTTTTTTTTGCCATGTTTAGCTGAGATGAACTACACAAAAGTGTCTACGAATAATTATTAACACAAATCAGTGACCTGCTAAAATAAAAAAAATAAAAAATAAATGTCCTGTGGAAATTGCGCCCATTACTAAAAAAACTTAAGAAGAGAAAAAAAGCAGAAACCGAATAATATAAAAACTAAAGATATAACATCGAGCTTTTCGTCTTGTATCTGGCCATGGGACAAGTATGCCTTTACACAAGTATAATAGTACTTCGCTTCTGTCATGGAAAATTCGTTTGTCACTTAAAAACTAAATGCGAAAGAGTAACAAACATGCATAGAAAGAAAATGTAACATTGGGAACACTTCCAAAAGGAAACAATTGTTTGAAAAAGCAAACCTTCCAGCGACAGAGTGCAATGAAACTGTGCCAAGACCAGGAGCAGTGCTACGACTTCCAAACGCATCTTGTCTTCACTCAACGCCGTGCAGACACAGAGTGATAAAACTCTGAGATTCAGCAAGTTTAATTTGCTACGAAATTTCGTCATAAGAGCATACTTACAGGAGATATCATGTTCATGATCTTGATGAACCGATTCTTATGGGTCGATCGTGCCGGAAATGCCCTTTGATATCAGCTGTGACCGTTTTAGAAAATTTTTGAGGACAGCCATTTAACACTTTAAACTCTTGAAAACGTTAAAAAGATCACGTACAGGCTGCAGATATAATGATTTTAAAAAGCTGCGAGGCACACTGCAAGGAGCAAAAAAATCGTCTAAATCAGATGATGGTACCTTAATTATTTCCCACTACTTTCCTTTTTCCTACCCGTTAAACAATGAGCAATTCTGTAAGGTCTTCAAATCTTTTTATTTTTTTACTTTTTCGTTGACTGGGTGTTAGGATAAACACAATCCCTTGGCAAACATCTTGTTCAAAAAATTCTAATTTATACACGATCTAATTTAAGACTTAAAGAATTCAAACTAAAGGCCTACATCTTCTTTTTGGGAGGTTATCTAAATTTTACATCCGTCGGAAACACGGAGATATTATGTGAGAATATTATACGCAAGTTTCACTATGAAGTACCTCTCTATATTGACACCTCTCTAGATTTTAAAACAGACGCTTAGAATTAGTGGCAAAGTATTGTGGCATGATGCGTGCCAGTTTTTGGCAAACAATATGGCGTTTGTTGGATATTGTGTAAGTATGATTAGTACTTTAGCTGTAGTTTGAGATATTTGAAAAACACGCTTGGTCAGATTCAACTGTTTGTCCTTTGTAAACACGATTCTTTTTCAGAAAAGTGTGCATTGTCATCTCCATATCGAAACATATAGAGCGAAAACGTTTCATTTGACTAGCTTTGAAGATACATTTTGTTATACATTGCATTTTTTTAAGGACATAATGCCAGTGGTACTCAAAATTTCCTGCGCTATTAAACATGAAAATGAGACGATAATAGCTCATATTATGCCCTGAAAGGTTGGAACGAAACATTACTTATTCCTTTTCATTGATGCATAAATTTCGGGATCATATGATGTTCTGCATTTTCAAATACAATCCTGCTTCTACATTACACTTGGTGGTGTCTGATTTTGGGAAGATTTCTAATTTGTGTGTGTGTGTGTGTGTGTGTGTGTGTGTGTGTTGCGTGCTTGCATGTTAACATATAAGTAGTCCACTTCTGTTAAGGCTTCAATATCTAGTATGTATGTCTGAGAATGATACATCTGACCTGAACTGTGTCGGAGATACAAACGGCTTCTTCTTCGATCCGGTTAGGAAACACATTTCGACAGTATTTTTGGTTTACCGGAAGCATTTGCACTGAGTGTTGTGGCCTGGCCCATTCTGTCCCTTAAAAGTGTGATTAAGTTACTGTCTTAAAATAATGTGACCATGAACAGAAATAAACTGTCCAAATATTATTCCAGTTTTTCACTTGTGTTTAGTCGCGGCCAAATGATCGATACCGTTACGTGAATTAATTCGGACAGCATACAACAGAGTTAGAGATCGCGCCTTTTGGCAGATTACTACTTCCGCAGAATGGCAGATAGAGCCGGAGGGTATCTAGAAGCCACCGTCTACTAAAAACTATGATTCTGTAACTAATTGGAGTAACAATAAACAGATTGATATTTTCCAGACAAACTAAGAAACTATCAGTAGGTAGCAAGCAAACCGGTCGAGCCTTCTGCTGCCTTCTGTGGATTAATGGCTGTTCAAGACCTTTTTTTTCTTTCTAATCTAAAACCTACTGCTTGCTTAGTTTCAAGCTTGCTAGAATCACAAATATCTTTCAGAAAAAGTACAGTACCATGCGGCATATACGAATGAATGAATCACTTTCTCGATATTTAACTTCAGATTTAGGCATGTTATCCCTCTTTATAAATTGTAAAAACCACGAAAACTGGCAAGAGAATTAATGAATGATTTAATGAAGCTATAATAAATAGTCGGAGACTGTAATGTCAGAGCAAGAAGTAGACTACAATAGCCTTTCTGCAAATGGCATTGAACAGTTTGGTAATTCAAAGTTTAATAGCAAACGACAGGAGACAGAGATGGAAAAAACTAGATACTTGCATTTATATTGAACAGCTGTAAATAGTTATTAACCAGGCACGTTTGAGTGCCAAGAGAGCTTTGCAAAAAATTCTAATGCGGAATTATACTCGCTTCCAAAATATCGATACTCCATTGACCTCAAGCCTGACTTTCTGTGTCTCGAGTGAGCTGAAAAACGAAACTACTCCAAGCAACAACGAATAATAATTGATCTGGAAAAAATTCTGCTACTAATTTGAAATTGAAAAAATTGAATAAACCTACTTTAGCTCAAGTGTATTATGACTTGTATCTTAAGAATTGTCTTCGTACGAAAGTAAAATAAAAAGTAGCTAATGGCTGATGTTGCGTTCTTTAAAGTGGAGGGGCGAGACGTGCAGGTTTTACAGTATCAGTTGAAAAGTTTGTTACGAATAAAAATGATTGTAAGTAACCTGCAGTTTACTTATGCAATGCCACTTCCGTTTCTTTAGGCTAATCTACGTTTATTGCTAATCTCCTCAGTTAAAAGATACATTATATAATAATAATCATTTGTGCATTTTTAACTTTAAAGTGCCATGGAAAAATTACATTAAAGCAGAATATAACAAAGGTATTTACTTAAACGTTTTTATCCTTTACGTGATATCTAACTCAGTAATTAAACATAAACTGTGAAATACGCAAATTAAGGGCACGTTAAAAGAAAAAAACGCTACCGATGCTTTTGTTATCCCAGATTAGGCGCGTGTTTGCACGTGGTGGCTAGATAAATTAGAATAAGGGAGACTGTTGTCATTTTGATTTTAACAAACAACTAGCCATGAGGTAACAATAAAAGCCGAAGAAGAAAGGCCTTTAAAATAAATGACAAGTTAGCGCTCTCCCCTAACCCTGGTGCAAATATAAATGCACTAAATATCAGAGAAACTACTACCAAGAGATCGAATTCATGATACAGTTCTACATGAACCTTTGATGTATAGTTTTTTATTTCTATTTTCATTAGCTTCGCTGTAATAAATTAACAGAACAAAACAATAAAATCAGCACAAACAAAGCAAACGGAAACAAAAAATACCTATTCAATGTCACAGTGCTTACAAAATGACAAGAAATGACAGTATAAAGTAACAACTGATATGGCCTGGTATCTACAACAGCATGAGCCAAAAATATGCGAGGACTAAATAAATAACTTATAGGAAAAGCTTCCGTATTAAACGACAAGAAAGAACTTAAAAATTGAAAGGAAAAGGCTACATCAGAAGTTGCAGTTGGTGTGATTTTTTCCGTGTTCTAGGGTGGTCGTTAATATCAAGTGCCGATAATAATTCAAATAAAATTTTCTACTAATTTTGTAGAATTAATTAGTTTTGTCAACCGCATGTAGAGAATTTCACATCCTAGAGACGTCATTGTCGATCTGAGCCATTCGTTCGTTCGTGCAAGCCTTAAAGAGATCGCGTAAATATTTACCTGTTAGCTAAGGCACAATCTAATAAATAAATCAAATAAATTCATGGCTGATATTGTACCCTTCAAACGAGTAGCGGGACGTGCAGATTCACATCCTTAGTTTCTAGTACTTAAAAATTTATTGCAATATTCTTTAAGACATCGGCTGACCAATCTTTCAATTAAAAGAACTTAAAAGTGACAGCAAATATGCATTGTCATTCGCTGAATTTTTGTTATTTTCAGCTCCTGACGTGGCCTTATCCGTTTCAAAAAACCTTACGAAGTTAATAAGCCTTGGGCTTGTAACCGTTATTTTAACACGTTCTAAAACATCTTGGCATATTCTAAAATAGCGAAAATCCGGGAAAAAATTAAAGTATCTTTGTTTTTTTGCCAAACTTGACGTTCTTAGCTTTACCTCTGGAAATATTTGACTCGATTCTGCTAAAACGTGCCATACTTCAGGGTGCTTTGGCAAAATATGTCAAACTTGGTAAGATTTTACCATCATTTTATTTGGTTTGGAAGATCCTGGGAAACAAGCTTTGCAAATACGCTGTTTTTCCCGGAAAAAATTTCCTTGTAAAAAAATGAACTTATCTGCAATAATAGAGCTATGGATACTCATGCTTAGAAACTTAAGTTTTCGGCTACTGTCATTCGTCGATAGGAACAAGATGTCGGTGTAATTTTACATCGACATTTGCTACTGTCCATAAAATATCGAAGGAATTTTTCGTCGACATTGTGCTTCAGCCGTTTTTATGTGGACGAAAATTTTTGTCGAAATTTTGCACGTGTCTTCAAAATGTCGCTGGAATTTTTCATCGACATTTTGCTCGTGCAATTTTCATGTCGACAAAAATTTCTGTCGACATCCTAATGACATAGCAAAACGTCGGCGGAAAATTCCATCGACATGTTATGGTCAGAAGCAAAATATGATTGTAAGCAAAATGTGGGCACCAGTGACGTTATCCCCATTAAAATAAACATTTAATTGACTGACATTTTAATGTTTCTACAAACGCCTCTAAGGCGTTTACAACTGTGCTGTGAGAACTA